>JABEBX010020561.1_pt1 | contig 13681 bp, 10 predicted proteins | sample 7245971 | NCBI WGS metagenome assembly JABEBX01 (sample SAMN14506365, study PRJNA622280) | hot springs metagenome | biome: hot spring [ENVO:00000051]|acidic hot spring [ENVO:00002120]; feature: spring [ENVO:00000027]|sediment [ENVO:00002007]; material: sediment environment [ENVO:01001048]... | reverse complement strand
GCCAGATTACTCCCCGATGCAGAAGTTTGAAGCGGGCGGAGGCTGTAATTGAGGCAATGTCCCCTTGCGGAGTTGTAGAGTGAAAGTGGGCCCTTATAACCGCTCCGGCCGCCGTGGATAGAATTGCAGCGATTGCAGAAAAACAGAAGAGCGGTCAGCATGTAGCGTCTCAATTTGAGTTGAGTCTGGAGTCTTTACAAGATGAATCGTTTGCTGTTGCCCTGTGTTTTCGCGTTGCTGGCGATGCCGGCGGTATTGTCCTGCGAGACCCGGATGCCGCTGCACGATGGCTGGCGCCTGCAATCGGCCTGCAAGCTGGAGGCGGAAGGCGCCGCGATCTCCGCGGCAGGATTTTCCGTGGCCGATTGGATTGAGACCAGCGCGCCCAGCACGGTTCTCGCGGCGCAGGTTGCGGCAGGGGCTGTTCCCGATCCTTATTTTGGCGACAACCTGCGCAAGCTGCCGGGGGCAGGCTACCCGATCGGGCCGAGCTATGCCAACGAGCCGATGGTGGCCAACAGCCCCTATCGCTGCGGCTGGTGGTACCGGAAAGAATTCACTGCGCCAGCGGCCACAAGCACGGGTCAGCACTTCTGGCTGCACTTCGGCGGCATCAACTACCGCGCCGACGTGTGGCTGAACGGGAAGAAGATTGCCGACTCGACCGACATTGCGGGCGCTTACCGCATTTACGATCTCGATGCGACCGGTGCGATCAAGCCGGGACAAAAGAACGTGCTCGCGGTGGAGACCTACGCGCCGACCGAGTTTGACCTCGGCATCAACTGGGTCGATTGGAATCCTGCGCCGCCCGATAAGGATATGGGCCTGTGGGGTAATGTGGATCTGGTCACAACCGGCGCCGTAGCTTTGCGCGCGCCAGCGGTGGTCACGCACTTTGAAGACAACTCACTCAGCGTTGCCGATTTGACTGTCTACGCAGAGTTGCAGAACGCAACGGACCGGGTTGTGAAGGGTGAGGTATCGGGATCGGCTGCCGGGGCCAAGTTCACGCAGACGGTCACACTGGCGGCACACGAAGGCCGCACCGTGGTCTTCACGCCGCAGGAGTTTCCGCAACTGCGCATTCACAATCCGCGCATCTGGTGGCCGTGGCAGATGGGCCAGCCCAACCTTGAACAGCTGGACATGCGTTTTACCGTGCAAGGAGAGGTTGAGGACACGCAGAGCGTACAGTTCGGAATCCGCGAGGTAACCACGGAACTGACCGCGGTGAATGGCAGCCGGCTGTTTCTCGTGAACGGCAAGCGCCTTCTGATCCGCGGCGGGGGCTGGGCACAGGATATGATGCTGCGCCCCGACTCGAATCGTCTGCGCGAACAGTTCCGCATGGTACGCGACATGCACCTGAACGCTATTCGTCTCGAGGGAAAGCTGGACACCGATGAGTTTTTCCGCCTGGCCGACCGGCAGGGCATTCTTATTCTGGCAGGCTGGTGCTGCTGCGATCATTGGGAGCGCTGGGAGACGTGGAAATCGCGCGATCTTGAGATTGCCACCGCCTCACTGCGCTCGCAGATGCTACGACTGCGCTCGCACCCGAGCCTCCTGGTCTGGCTCAACGGCAGCGATCATGCGCCGCCGCCGAATGTGGAGCGCGCCTATCTCGACGTAGAAGCGCAGACGCACTGGCCCAATCCGGTTCTGGCTGCGGCTTCGACCAACGACACTCCCGGCTCGGGTCCAACGGGCGTCAAGATGACGGGGCCCTACGACTATGTGGAGCCAAGCTATTGGTACCTCGATCATATGCATGGAGGCGCTTTCGGCTTCAACACTGAAACCAGCCCCGGACCGGCGATTCCTTCGCTCGCCAGCCGCAAGAAGTTTTTGTCAGATCCTGAAGCATGGCCGCCCACAGCCGACTGGATCCTGCATAACGGAGGCGGAGAGTTCGCCTCGCTAAAGGCATTCGATGCGGCCATGGCGGCCATCTACGCCAAGCCAACCTCCGCCGCCGATTACGAACGCATGGCGCAAACCATGAGTTATGACGCCGAACGCGCCATGTTCGAAGCATACAGCAGGAACAAGTATGTCTCGACCGGAGTTGTGCAATGGATGCTCAATAACGCGTGGCCTTCGCTGATCTGGCATCTTTACGACTACTATCTCGACGCAGGTGGCGGATATTTTGGAACCAAAAAGGCCTGCGAACCGATGCATATTCAGTATTCGTACGACGATCGCTCGATCGTGGTTGTCAACAGCACTTACGGCGGCGTGCGCGGACTTCATGCCAGCGTCCAAGTGCACGGCATCAAGTGGAACGATCTGTACGACGCGCAGGCCACGGTCGATGCCGGCGCGGACAGCGCGCAGCGCGTTTTCGAGATTCCCGGCTCACTCTATGCCAGCGGCGAGCGCATCTTCTTTGTCGATCTGAAGCTCACCGACAGCGCGGGTCATTTGCTCAGTCGCAACTTCTATTGGGTCCCGGGCACGCTCACCACTTTCGACTGGGAGAATTCCTGGTACACCTTCACGCCAGCCGAGCGCTATGAAGACCTGAACGCGTTGACGCATCTTCCTGAAGCAACAGTGACGGCGCATGCGGAGATCGCCGATTCACCGCAGGGCCGTGTTCTTCGGCTGCATCTCGACAACGGCTCGACGGCGCTGGCCTTTCAGTTGCGTGCCACGGCGCGCACGCCGGACGGTGGCCTCATTGCGCCTGTTTTCTGGTCCGACAATTGGATCGAACTGATTCCGGGCGAATCCACAACGCTGACCGCGCAGATGCCGAAGGAAGCCGGCGGCGCGCCTATAGTGCATATCGAGGGGTGGAACGTGCCGCCGGCGACGATCGTTCCCGCGGGTGCGACCGCCGCACGCAAATGAGGTGAATCGAAGCAGCGTCAAGCATTCGACCCATGAATACGAATAAATACGAAAGGGATTCAACCCCAATGCGTTCCTTTGCCTTGAGCTGTGGCAGTGTTTTGTTGGCGCTTACCGCAATGCAGGCGCATGCCACCGTCAGCATGCCTGCGCTCTTTGCCGATCATATGGTGATTCAGCGAGATGACCCGGTACATGTGTGGGGCGACGCGGATGCCGGAGAAGCAGTGACCGTTGCGTTTCGCGGAGAGCAACGGACTGCGACCGCCGATTCGTTAGGCCGCTGGTCGGTCGAGTTACAGCCCGGCAAAGCGGGTGGACCGTTTATTGTGACCGTTCGCGGAGCCAACACCATCGCGCTCAAGGACGTGATGGTGGGCGATGTGTGGATCGCCTCCGGCCAATCGAATATGGGCTTCGCGCTACGCGAGGCAAAGAACGCGCAGCAGGAAATTGCCGCCGCCAATCTCCCCCTGGTTCGACTCCTGCAGGTCAAGCAGCGCTACGCCGATTACCCGCGAGAAGACCTTCCCGTCAACATTCCATGGAGCGTCTGCTCCCCTCAATCCGCCGCCCACTTCTCGGCGGTGGCATTTTTCTTCGCCCGCGAAATTTCACGGCGCGAGCAGGTTGCAGTTGGAGTCATTGAGTCCGACTGGGGCGGAACTCCGGCCGAGGCCTGGACCAGCATGTCTGCGCTATCGCGCGATGCATCGTTGATGCCGGTATTTTCCGCCTGGTCTGCGATGGCCGACGCAGAATCGCAGACATTGCGGGCCGAAGCCAAGGAACGCAAGGACATCGTGAAGCAAACTGGAGATCCCGACGACGCCAATCTTCCCGTTCCGTGGCATCCCATCTTCAATGCCTGGGCCCCGGCATCGCTCTACGACGGCATGATCGCTCCGCTCACGCGCTTCCCGATGCGCGGCGTCATCTGGTACCAGGGCGAATCGAACTCCGACGCGCTGCGTGATCCCTTCTACGCTCGCCTCTTTCAAACACTTATTCAGGATTGGCGCTCGGCCTGGTCGGAGGGCAACTTCCCGTTCCTTTTTGTACAGATTGCCAATTATCGCTCGGGGCCCGAGGATCACTGGCCGGAGGTTCGCGAGGCCCAGCGCGAGGCGCTGAATCTGGCGGATACCGCGATGACTGTCACCATCGATATCGGCGATCCCAACAATATTCATCCCAAGGACAAGCAGGATGTAGGGCATCGACTTGCGCTTGCGGCCAGAGCATTGACCTATGGCGAACACGTCGAATTCTCCGGCCCTCTCTACCGGACAATGAGCCGCGAAGGCAACACTCTTCGTTTGTACTTCGACCATGCCGATGGCGGTTTGATTGTGAAGGGTGATTCGTTGCTCGGATTCGAAGTCGCCGGATCGGACGGTAAATTTGCGCCTGCCAATGCCGCAGTCGATGGCGACACCGTTGTGCTTTCCAGTCCATCGGCGCCAAAGCCCGTCGAGGCACGTTACGCATGGGCTGCGAATCCGGCTTGCAACCTCTTCAATAAGGACGGACTGCCGGCTTCGCCCTTCCGCACTACCCGGCCCTGAGCGCCACCGAATTGACCGAGGGCAGTTGCCGGGGAATCTGTCGGTCGGTGCGGGAATTCGCCCTAAGACGCGGAGTTGTTCCCTCTATTCCTAACCCCGCCTAATTCCGTACGACGCGGTCCAACTCATCGCCGTCGGCGGAAATCAGCGAGATATGGAGCGGCATCTGTCCCAGTGCGTGGCTGGAGCAGCTCAGGCACGGATCAAAGGCGCGCACCACGGCTTCCACTCGGTTTAAGATTCCCTCGCTCAACCTGCCGTTCTTGATATAGCTCCGTGCGACCTGCAGCACGCCGCGGTTCATGGCGTTGTTGTTTTGCCCGGTGGCAATCACCAGATTGCTCCAGATCACCTTGCCGTCGTCATCCACCTTGTAGTGGTGATGAAGAACGCCGCGCGGCGCCTCGGCCTGGCCCGCGCCTTCGAGACGGTTGACGCCGGCAAAGGCGCGCACATGCTTGTCGAGAATCTTTGGATCGGAAAGAATCTCTGCGATCTTCTCAATGCCATAAAGGATCTCGATCAGGCGCGCATGGTGGTAGTGGAACGAGCTTGCCACGGGTCCGGCAACCATCTGCTTGAACTCGATGAACTCCTTTTCGGCGCGCGGCGTGCCCATTTTCTTAACGATGTTCAGGCGCGCCAGCGGACCGACGCGATAACTTCCGTCGGGATAGCCCAGCGGCTTGTAGTATGCGAATTTGGTGTAACTGTACGGCTCAACGGCTTCGCCGATGACTTCCGTAAAGCGGGTCGCCGAGATGCCGTCTTCAAGCGTGTCGCCATGGGCGTCGATCAGCCGCAACGCGCCATCGGTGAATGCGATCGATTCATCCTCGTTGATCAGGCTGAGATAACTCGACGGGAAGTTGGCGAAGGCCTCGATCTCGGGCTTGAAGTTGTCCGCGATCTGTTTGTAGGCGTCGAGCGCCAGGCCGATGCCGGCATAAGCTTCGGGGAGCATGGCCAGAATCTTGTCGCGCTTCTCCGCGGAAAGCGGTTCGGTGACGCCGCCGGGCACCACCCAACCCGGATGCACGCGCTTTGAGCCGAGCAGCTCGATGATGCTCTGCCCGAAGCGGCGAAGGCCGATGCCGGCGCGGCCGAGCTCGGGTTTGGCCGCGGCCAGGCCGAGAAGATTGCGCGCCTTGGGGTCGGATTCCATGCCCAGCAGCAGATCGGGCGCGGCAAGATAGAAAAAACTGAGCGCGTGCGACTGCACCATCTGCGCCAGGTTCAACATGCGCCGCAACTGCGCCGCGGTGTGCGGAATGCGCACCGACATGATGGCCTCGCAGGCCTTGGCCGATGCGATCAGATGCGAGACCGGACAGATGCCGCAGATGCGCGCCATCAGGCTTGGCATTTCGTAGAAGGGACGGCCTTCGCTGAAGCGCTCGAAGCCGCGCACCTGCGTGACATGGAAGTACGCATTCTCCACCTCACCCTGATCGTTGAGGTGGATCGTGATCTTGCCATGGCCTTCAAGGCGCGTTACCGGATCGATCGTGATGGTCTGGCTCATACAAAACCCCCAATTTGTTCGCTGCGCTACCTTATGCTCCAAAACGGGTGAGCGCCGCGATATCCAGCGGCTCGCCGTTGACCAGCGCCTTGATCGCGGCGTAAAAAGTGTCGGCCGAGGGTGGACAACCAGGGAGAAAAACGTCCACCTTGACGAACTGGTGAATGGGACGCACCACCTTGAGCAACTTCGGCACCACGATGCAGGGAATCTGGGGCTGCGCGCTGACGTTTTGCCTGTAGGCGCGGTCGAGAACCGCCTCCGGGCCAACGGTATTACGCATCGACGGCACGTTGCCGGTGATGGCGCAGTCGCCCATCGCGACAAGTGTCTTCGCGTGGTCGCGAATCTTTTTGATCTTCTTCTCGTCGTCGACTGAGGCCACGGCGCCTTCGACCAGGGCGATGTCGACCTCTTCAGGAAACTCCTTTGTGTCGACGAGTGGACTGTAAACCAGGTCAACCACATCGGCGAGTTCGAGCAGGCGCTCGTCCATATCAAGGAACGACATGTGGCAGCCGGAACAACCGTCAAGCCAGACCGTCGCCAGCTTCAGTTTGCTCATTGCGCCTCCCTCATCATGTTCAGGAACGGGAGAAAGTCGGGATATTTGGGATGTTCTGATCCGATTTTGCTCTTGTCGAAGAGGGCCCCGGTGGGGCAAACCTGCACGCATTTGCCGCAGCGGGTGCAGGTGGACTTGCCCCACTCCTCGTGCAGGTCGGTGATGATCATGCAATTCACGCCGCGTCCCATCACATCCCATACATGCGCGCCCTCAATCTCGGCGCAGACGCGCACGCAGCGGGTACACAGGATGCAGCGGTTGTGATCGGCGGTAAATCGCTCATGCGAAGCATCAACCGGGAGATCGGGATTGCGATAAGGCAGGCGAACGTGCGTAAGCCCCAGTTCCTGGCCCAGGGACTGCAGTTCGCAATGGCCATTGGCGACGCAAACCGCACAGACGTGATTGCGTTCTGCGAACAACAACTCGATGATCGTCCGGCGATGTCTCGTCAGCCGCTCCGAATTGGTACTGACCTCCATACCTTCCTGCACCGCCGTGACACAAGCAGGCGTCAGCTTACTCGACCCCTTGATCTCGACCAGGCAGAGGCGGCAGGCGCCCACATTGCTTAAACCCTCCAAATAGCAGAGCGTGGGAATATGGATATCGTTCTCTCGCGCCACCTCCAGAATCGTCTGGCCGGCACGCGCGCTCACTTCCTGCTCATCGATAATGAGAGTTTTGACTTCTGCTTCCACTTCGCTCATGCCATCACCTCCGCAGCCGCTTCCATGTTGCAGACGCCGGCCCGGCAGCGCTTTTCGACGATATGCTCGATGTACTCGTCACGGAAATACTTGAGCGTGCTCAGCACGGGATTGGGCGCCGTCTGCCCGAGTCCGCACAGGCTCGTCTCCTTGACTGTGGAGCAAAGGTCTTCGATCAGCGCCAGATCGTCCATGGTTCCCGCACCAGTGCAGATGCGCGTGAGCAGTGTGTACATCTGCGCCGTGCCAGCGCGGCAGGGAATGCACTTGCCGCACGATTCGGTCATGCAGAACTCCATAAAGAACCGCGCCACGTTGACCATGCAGGAGGTGTCATCCATCACGATCATGCCGCCGGAGCCCATGATGGAGCCGACGCTCTGCAGCGCGTCGTAGCTGACGCCGATGTCGAGCATGGACTCGGGCAAGCAGCCGCCGGAGGGTCCGCCGGTTTGCACGGCCTTGAACTTGTGACCGCCAGGTACGCCTCCGCCGATCCCTTCGATGATCTCGCGAAGCTTGATTCCCATGGGGACTTCGACCAAACCGGTGTTGGTGATCTTGCCCGTAAGCGCAAAGACTTTCGTGCCCTTACTGCGCGCCGAGCCGATGCCGGCGAACCAGCGGCTGCCCTTGCGAATGATGGGCGCAATGTTGGCAAAGGTTTCAACGTTGTTGATGAGGGTTGGTTTGCCCCATAGCCCACTCGACGCAGGATAGGGCGGACGCGGCCTGGGTGTTCCGCGCCGGCCTTCTATGGAGGCAATGAGCGCGGTCTCTTCGCCGCAAACGAAAGCGCCGGCGCCGAGGCGAATCTCCACATCGAAGTTGAAATGCGTATTGCCGATGTTATTGCCGAGAAGCCCATGACGCCGCGCATCGCGGAGGCAACTGGTCAGCCGGCTCACGGCCAGCGGGTACTCCGCGCGCACGTAGATATATCCCTTACTTGCGCCCACCGCGTAGGCTGCAATGGCCATTCCTTCCAGCACGCGATGTGGATCGCTCTCCAGAACGCTGCGATCCATAAAAGCGCCAGGATCGCCCTCGTCGCCATTGCAGATCACATATTTCACGTCGCCCTTGGCCTTGGCGACCGTGCCCCACTTGAGGCCGGTCGGGTAGCCGCCCCCGCCACGGCCGCGCAATCCGCTTTCGGTAATCTGGCGGATGACTCCCCGCGGTGTCATATCATTCAACGCCATCAACAAAGCGCGGTAGCCGTCGCTTTCGATGTAATCTTCAACGCGCTCCGGATCGATGCGCCCGGAGTTCTCCAGCACGATGTGCACCTGCTGGTCGAAATGCTCGCGCAGATTGCATTGCAGTTCCTCGACCGGTTTCTCGCCGAGACTCGCGGCGATCATTTCGGCATGGCTCGGGTTTACGTGCTGATAGAGCGTCCCTTCGGGATCGACAAGCACCAGAGGTCCAGCCGCGCAAAGGCCCATGCAGCCGGTGCGGCGAACGTAGACGTTTTTGCCCTGGGCCCGCATAGCCTGGACAATGGACTCCTTCACCCGATCCGAATGCTGGCTCAGGCAGCCCGTGCCGTGGCATACGTTGATTTCGTGCTCGAATTTCTCGCGCTCGCTGCGTGCTGACGCGGCAATCTGGTCCAGTTCCTCGATTGTCATTCAACGGCCCACCTTTCCAGTTGCGCCTGAATCTGTTCCGCACTCATCTGGCCGGAAAGTTCGCCGTCGCAGAGCGTCACCGGGGCGCGGCTGCAGGCGCCCACGCAACGCGCAGTCATTAGGCTGATCTGCCCATCCGGCGTGGTCTGTCCCTGTTTCACACCGAGCCGTCTCTCGGCCACGGCAATCAGATTGTCCGATCCCTTGATATAGCAGGCGGTGCCGGCGCAGATGGTCATGGTATGCCTGCCGGGCGGCTTGAGGGTGAAGTGGTGGTAGAAAGTAGCCACACCGTACGCCTGGCTTAGGGGCACGCGGAGCGACTGAGCAACAAAGCGAATGGCATCGTCGTCCAGACAGCCGAACGATGACTGCACGGTGTGCAAGGTTTCAATCAGCGCGTGGCGGGCATAGCCGTTCTTGCGCATCGTGCCGTTCACGATCTTCCAACGGTTGTCTTCACTGGGTAACGGGGGCAGCGTGAATACTGGCACAATTCCTCCCTGGTTGTCGCAGCCGCATGGCCCGGTCCGGGGCGCTGCGGCGATTTTGTGCTCCGCGAAGATTCTCTACCATTGTTCTATGATCAGATCGCTTTCGCAATCCGTGACAAGAGTCACCTTATCACGAGCCATCGCCTTCTTTTACAAAAGTTACGCTATTTCGATAGCGGAGCGGCTGAGCGGAATATTATCCATCAAGGAAAGGTGTTCGAGCGCACACAATCACAATTAGGAACGGAGCCGTGCGTGTCGAAGATCACCGAATGCTTTGCGCTCGGGATTTGCTTGCGCGCGGCGCAATCGATAGGGCGCACTATTGCCCGCAAAGATGACCGCGCCTCTATTTGCCCTCGCGAACTTGCAGGTGGTAGTCACTGTAGTCGATGAGAACCACAGTGCGGCCAAAGAACATACTGTTCGATTCGGCGCGGGCGTGCGTGGCCATGGCGAAGCCATCGATGTTCGTGTACTGGCGCATCATGTGCGTGGTACCCGCGAATACTGAAGGCTTCTTCGAGGCGACGCCGTCGATCTGGACCAGCGTGCCGTCTTTCACATCCGCCCAAAGAGTTCCGGCAACCATGTTCGGCGCTGTTTTCCTGGGCCGAATGGCGAGAACATGGCAGTTGCGTCCATTGAGATTCCGCGTGCCTCCGGGTTTCAATTCCATCACGTAATTCTCAGACGTGAACCAGGACTCAGCGACCTTGCCGGGTTGGTTGATCGCCGTCTCATTGTCTATCAGCGGCTTCAATCCGAAGCGCCGGACAATACCCGATCCGCTCTCGGAGAGTACCGTGTAGGTCTTGCCCACGCCTTTCTGGTAACTGTCGCGCACTGTCATCTCGGCAACGGGATGCACTTCGTCGTTGCCGCGATAGACGGTGTAGTGCTCGACATCCGTAAAGCTGAGAACTTTGTCGACGCGCGCAGCGACGGCCGCATCGATGAGGTGAATCACAGCAGCCTGATCCGGCGCCTGGGCGTGGGCTGCTCGGATTACCTCGAAGATCAGGGGCAATATGACCAACGCCACCCAGGTTCTTATGAGTCGACGGCGATTGTTCACGGTCTTCATGCACTCCTTTCGATTATGCGTCTTTCCCGGCGAACGTGCAGACACCGAAGGCCCGCAGAGGTACGGTGCGGGGCAAGAAACCTTGGGTTCTCATGCGCTATGCTGGGTTTCTGAGCGAGAAGGCGGGTTGACCCACGAATCCAGTCCAAAGCGAGAGCGGTACGAGGTGCGCGGCGTGGTGCAGGGCGTCGGTTTCAGGCCATTCGTCTACCGGATTGCAGTCGAAGAGGGACTGGTCGGCTTCATTGGCAACAATACAGGCGGCGTAACGATTGAAGTCGAGGGGCCGGTCGAACGGCTTGCGGCATTTCGCCGGCGATTGCGAGAGGAAACGCCGCCGCTTGCGCGAATCGATTCAGTTACGACGCGCGAGATGCAAACCAGCGGCGAAGCGGAGTTTCGCATTCTTGCCAGCGATGCCGCCGGTACGGTAAGCACTGGAATTCCCGCTGACGCGGCAACCTGCGCGGACTGCCTGCGCGAACTGTTCGACCCGGGCAACCGCCGTTATCGCTACCCGTTCCTGAACTGCACGAACTGCGGACCGCGTTTCACCATCACGCGCCGCATACCCTACGACCGCCCGCAGACCTCGATGGCGCGCTTCAAGATGTGCGCTGCCTGCCAGGCGGAGTACGATGATCCGACAAATCGCCGCTTCCACGCGCAACCAAACGCCTGCCCCACGTGTGGGCCGAGGATCTGGCTTGTCGCGCCGGACGGCGCGGAGATTCAAGTCGCCGATCCGGTAGAGGAGGCAATTGATCGTCTTGTGGCCGGCGAGATCGTGGCCATCAAGGGCATCGGCGGCTTTCATCTCGCGGTGGATGCAACCAATGAGGCCGCAGTGGCGCGACTACGCGCACGCAAGCATCGCCACGGCAAGCCACTGGCGGTGATGGTGCGCGATCTGGAAGCCGCACGCGCCATCTGCGAGTTAGTGGACGAAGAAGAATCGCTGCTCGAGGCGGTTTCGCGGCCGATTGTTCTGGCGAGGCGACGCGCGGATTGCGGCATTGCCGATTGCGTCGCGCCAGGAATCCCGTGGCTGGGCGTCTATCTGCCCTACGCGCCCTTGCAGCATTTGCTCTTTGCGGATGCGCGCGTCAAGGCGCTGGTGATGACAAGCGCCAACCTGAGCGAGGAGCCAATCGCGATCGACAACAACGAAGCGCTGGCGCGGCTGGGGAAGATTGCCGATGCGTTTCTGATGCATGACCGCGAGATTCTGCAACGGTGCGACGACTCGGTCGAGGCGCTGGTTGATGGCGCGCCGCAATTAATTCGTCGCGCACGCGGGTTTGTACCGCTCAGTGTGCCGCTGCCGATGGACGCGCCGCCGCTGCTGGCTGTGGGCGGGCACTTGAAGAGCGTATTCACTCTCGCGCGCGGGCGCTTCGCCTACCAGAGCCAGCATCTTGGCGACCTCGAAGATATCAGAGGTCTTGATTTTTTTCGCGAGGCGCTTGCGCACATGATGCACACCTTCGATATCAAACCTGAAGCAGTGGTGCACGATCTGCATCCCGGTTACCTATCCACCTTGTGGGCGAAAGAATGGGCTGCGGAGCGTGGATTGCCGCTGATCGCCGCGCAGCATCACCACGCGCATATCGCCGGGTGCATGACGGAACACGCGCTGGATGAGGCGATCGGTCTGGCGCTCGATGGAACCGGCTACGGAACCGACGGCTCGATCTGGGGTGGAGAAGTGCTGATTGCGCGGCTCGGTGGCTTCAAGCGCTTTGCGCATCTGGAGCCGATTCCATTGCCAGGCGGCGACGCGGCGGTGAAGGAGCCGTGGCGCGTGGCATACAGCGCACTGCGAGCGGCGGGGATGGAGCCGGAGCAGGCGGCGCGGCTGGCGGGAGCGGAGCCGGAGCAGACGCGCATCGTCGAACGCATGATCGACCGCAGGTTGAACGCTCCTATGAGCACAAGCCTGGGACGGCTCTTTGATGCGGTCGCAGCAGTCGTGCTGGGGCGGCGTGTTGTGGACTACGAGGCCCAGGCTGCCATGGAACTGGAGGGCTGCGCCGTGGACGAGAAGGATAAAGCGGGTAGCGAAGAATATGCGCTGGAACTGTTCGAAGGGGGTGAACCCGGCAGCTCCAACGTGCTTCGGACAGACCGCTTGTGGAAGGCTCTCCTCCGGGATTTGCGATGCGGCGAGAGTCCGCGTCGTATCGCTGCGCGTTTTCATGCCGGAGTGGCCACAGGGCTGATCCATGCCGCAGCCAGCGCCAGGATCGAAACAGGGATCAATCGCGTCGTTCTCTCAGGCGGGTGCATGCACAATCGTCGGCTGGCGCGGCTGCTGCGCGCGGGGCTGGAGGAGAAAGACTTTCAGGTCTTCCAGCACCGCCGTGTGATCCCGGGCGACGGCGGACTGAGTTACGGCCAGGCTGCCATCGCCGCGACAATCCTGAATCGTCGCTGAAGGGGCGCGGTGGACTGCGCACCAGAAGCAGTTCAGCCCGACAGGCGGACAAGTTCCTGCGCCTCGTGGCGCGGGCCGAGGATGGAGATGCGCGGAATGCGGCCGCGGACCATGGCGACTTCGTCGCAGCGGGCCAGACGCGGGCAGTTCTGACAGTCTTTGAAGACCTTGTCGGGCAGTTCGGCCTTGTCTTCGACGATGCGGAAGCCGTACTTGAAAAAGAAATCGGGAATGCGCGTGAAAAGGCACACGGACTGAACGCCGTGCCTCTCGGCCTCTTCGATGAGCGCCTTCAGGATGCCGCCGCCTGCGCCTTTCCCCTTGGCTTCGGGCTTGACGACAATCGAACGCACCTCGCAGAGATGCGGACCGTAGAGGTGGAGCGCGCCGCAGCCAAGGAAGACGCCGCCATCGGATTCAGCTACCGTGAAGTCGCGGATATTCTCGCAGATCTCGGCGAAGGGGCGCTTGAGGAGCGTGCCGTCGCCGGAGAGCGAGTTCACGAGATCGTAGATATTTGAGGCGTCGTGCAGCAGGGCCTTACGCACAACCATCAGCGGCCTCCGTGGCGCTGAAGCTCACCAGGCCGTGGCGCGAGATCAGCGAATCGATTCGTCTTTGGGTCTCTTCGAGAGCGGACCTTACGCGATGACGCGCGGTGCCGCCGATGACGTCGTGGCAATCGAGCGTCGCCTCAAGAGTGACGGCAGCGTAAAAATCCTGATCGAATTCCGCGCCAAACCGGCGCAGCTCGTCGAGCCCGAGCGCGTTCAGTTCGACACCCTTGTCG
>JABEBX010017424.1_pt1 | contig 13698 bp, 13 predicted proteins | sample 7245971 | NCBI WGS metagenome assembly JABEBX01 (sample SAMN14506365, study PRJNA622280) | hot springs metagenome | biome: hot spring [ENVO:00000051]|acidic hot spring [ENVO:00002120]; feature: spring [ENVO:00000027]|sediment [ENVO:00002007]; material: sediment environment [ENVO:01001048]... | reverse complement strand
TGGAACCAGTTGTGGTGCTGGATGTAGTCGCTGATGTTGCCGCCGATTATGGGCGAATTGGTGCTGCGCTTGCAGCCCGTCGTGCCGTTGGGGTTGGTCACGCCGAGATTGAACCCGCCCATGAAACCGCCCCAGGAGATGTTCTTGCCATTGAGCAGATCGCCGATGTTCTTGCCGTTCATCGCGACTTGATCTTTGGGGTTGGAACAGACGTCATAGGCCGGATCGACATCGTTGATCATGGTGTAGCCGCCCTGCCCGTCACTGATGTAGTACGAATACTTGCTCAGGGTGAACGGCTGGTGCGTGGTCGCCACCAGTTGCACCCCATTGGTCTGGCCGCTCACCGCTTCGAGCGCGCCCGGGGTGGACGGGCCGTAGGTGTCGGTATAGGCGTCATCGCTCAGGGCGAAGTTCTGGGCGTAGTTCCACAGCGCGGTGACGGTGTTGCCGTCGTAGTAGCCCATGACCTGGCCCTTGGTACCGAAGGCGCCCACGCCGCCCGTCGTCGCCGCGCCGGTGTATTTCGGGAACAGGTCGGCCTTGCCGCCGTCATAAGCCTGTTGCTCGGCGGTGTAGGCGTGGTTCTGGTCGGCGGTGGCGGCCTGGGTGCGGTCGAGACGGTAGGGCTCGGCGGCATCGGCGCCGTTGGCGGTGTTGGTGAAGTTGGGGTTGTTGCTCAGCAGATTGGCGCTGACCAGATTGTTGACCGCAGGCGTGCCCGCCTTGGCGGTGAACGCCGGTTCGCCCGCCGGGTTGGTGGCCGTGGGATAGGTGGCGTAGTAGTGGTCGAACGACACGTTTTCCTGATACAGCACGACCACATGCTTGATCGGCGTGGCCGTCGCGAGCGCGCGGGCCGCGGTGTAGCTGGTGCCGGGCACAGTGGGCGAGGCCGCGACAGAATTGGAACCGCCGCCGCAGGCGGCCAGCGTGATGGCAGCCACGGCAACCGCCGAGGCCAAAAGGGTTTTGCGCAACATGGTGACTCCCTGAAGAATGTGAACGATGGATCGCGTGGGGGCTGATCGCAGCCCGTGCTTCACGCAACGACCGTGATTCTTGAGAGCGCAAATGTCGCTTCCGTGACCAAGTTCCTCAGGGCAACAACTGGTTTCAAAACATACGGATGGATAACGATTTGTCGCAACCAGACAAACTGCAGGCGTTCGGTTTCCGCCTTAGCCGCGCCCAAATCTGGGCGTGAGGTAAGTTCAGCGCGCGAGGCTTTTCAGCGCCTGGCGGATGCCGTCGTCCACACTGCAGCCTTCCGGCAGCGCTTTGGCGGCGGCCGCTGCCTCGCGCTCGGAATAGCCCAGCGCGATGAGGGCCTGCAGCACATCGGAGGCGCTGCCCGCGGCGGCCGTTGCGGCCCCGCCCAGATCGGCGCCGAGCTTGCCCTTGAGTTCAAGCAGCAGGCGTTCGGCGGTCTTTTTGCCGATGCCCGGCACGCGGGTAAAGCGAACGGCGTCCTGCTGCGTGACGGCTTGAGCGATCTCGCTCACGCTCAGCCCGGAGAGCACGGCCAGCGCAATGCGCGGGCCGATGCCGCTGATTTTGAGCAGCTCACGAAACGTGGAGCGCTCCCCCGCAGTGGCGAAGCCGTAGAGCAGATGCGCGTCTTCGCGGATCACGGTGTGAATGAGCAGGGTGACGGCGTGCCCCACCGCGGGAAGGTCGTACAGCGTGCTCATCGGCACGTCCACCTCATAGCCCACGCCGCCCACGTCGAGCAGAATCTGCGGGGGGGATTTGTCGAGCAGGGTGCCGTGCAGTCGTCCGATCATGGGCGAAACTGTAGCAGCCGCAACCGCTAACATTCGCGGATTGTTCTGCGACGACACTCCATGACCCGACCTTCCTCCTACAGCAAAGAAGACCTCATCACCTGCGGCGAGGGCCGCCTGTTCGGCCCCGGCAATGCGCAGCTCCCTTTGCGCGAAATGCTGATGATGGACCGCATCACCCGCATCGCCAGCGAAGGCGGCACCTACGGCAAGGGCGTGATCGAGGCCGAACTCGACATTCATCCCGACCTGTGGTTTTTCGGCGTGCACTTTCAGGGCGATCCGGTGATGCCCGGCTGTCTGGGGCTGGACGCGATGTGGCAGCTCGTCGGTTTTTACCTCGGCTGGATGGGCGGTCTGGGCCGCGGTCGCGCGCTGGGTGTGGGCGAAGTGAAGTTCACCGGTCAGGTGCTGCCCACCGCGAAACTGGTGCAGTACCGCATCGACCTCAAGCGGGTGATCAACAGCCGCCTGGTCATGGGCATCGGCGACGGCGCCATGCTGGTCGATGGTCGCGAAATCTATACCGCCAAGGACCTGCGCGTCGGGCTGTTCACCTCCACCGAAGGGTTCTGAACCCGGGCTGCACCCGGTGAGTGCAACCCCGGATGGGTAGTGTCCCTAGAGGCGGGCGCGCGCAAACAACGATACAGTCCAGATGTATCCAATTGTTATAGAGACTGCATCATGCGCCCTTCAACCCTCCCCGATCTTCAGCGCCGCCGCCTGATGGGCTGGGGCTTGAGTGCGGCCGGGCTGGCCGCCGCTGGCGCCGCCGCGCCGCACCTCGCCGCCTTCGCCGCCTTCGCCGCTGACGCGGTGGACTTCATCCGTGGCCCCAAGGTGCCCGATGTGCCGTTCACCCAAATTTCTGATCACGTCTATGTGATCTACGCCGCCGATGGCTTTCCCACCGAGAGCAATCAGGGCATGATGAGCAATATCACCGCGGTCAAGACGGCCAAGGGCGTGGTCATCCTCGACTCTGGCGCCTCGGTGCAGATCGGCGAGATGGTCATCCGGCAGTTGCCCAAGGTGAGCGACAAGCCGGTGGTCGCGGTGTTCAATTCGCACTATCACGGCGATCACTGGCTAGGCAACGATGCTTTCGTGAGTGCTTACGGGCAAGACCTGCCGATCTACGCCATGCCGCAGACCCGCGAGCAGATTCTGGGCGCAACCGGCACCGAGTGGCAGCAGGCCATGCTCAAGTGGACCAACCAGTCCAGCGCGGGCACCCGCATCGTCGCCCCCAACCGCGACGTGAAGCACGGCGACGTGTTCGACTTCGGCGACGTCACCCTGCGCGCGCACCATTACGGCACCGCGCACACGCCGTCGGACGTCTGCCTCGAAGTCGTGCAGGACAAGCTCACCTACGTGGGCGACGTGATGATGAACCGGCGCATCGCCAATATGGACGACGGCTCCTACCCCGGCTCGCTCAACTACATGGACAAGCTGGCGCAGAACATCCCCGGCAGCAACTGGCTGCCCGGTCACGGCCATGCGGGACAGGCCGTGATGGTCTGGCAGCGCGAACTGTTCGCCGCCATCTGGGAACACGCACAACAGGCTGCACGCGACATGGCCGGCCCCGAAGCCGCCATCGCCGCCGCCAAGGCCGATCCGCGCGTGGCGTCCAAGGCCAAGGAGACGGCCGGGTGGGACAACAACATCGGCAAGTACATCAGCCTCGCCTATCTGGAGGCGGAACAAAAAGTCTGAGCGCTTTTTCTTCGCGGGCCGCCCCACTCCCCTACTCCTCTCTACTTCACCTGCTCCACTGCCAGCGGCACTTTCACACCGTGCTCGAACTCCGACAGGGTGATGCTGGGATCGGCGAGTTCGCCCCTGTCGGTGAAGTGAATGTCGCTGTCGGTCACGCCGTCGTAGTCGATGTGGCGGATGTAGGGCAGATAGACCTTCGGGTCGCTCGACCCGGCTTTCATCATCGCATGGGCCAGCACCATGGCTGCATCAAAGGCGTTGGGTGAATAGAGCTGGAAGGCGGCCGCGCCGAACTCGGCGTCGTAGCGTGCCTTCCAGGCCTGGCCCTTGGGCAGCTCAGAGAGCGGCGCGCCGCCCTGGGCGCAGATCGTGCCGTTGACCGCATCGCCCGCCACCTTGGCCATGATGGGCGCGCAGATGCCGTCGCCGCCCATCAGCCGCGCGGTGATGCCGATCTGGCGCATCTGCCGCACCAGCGGTCCGGCTTGGCTGTACATGCCGCCGTAGAAGATCACCTGCGGATGGTCGGCTTTGATGCGGGTGAGGATGGCGGAGAAATCGGTGGCTTTGTCATCGGTGTACTCACGGTCCACCACGTCCATGCCGAGCTTCTTCGCCTTGGCCGAGAACACATCGGCCAGTCCTTGGCCGTAGGCGGTACGGTCGTCCACCACCGCCACGCGCTGCACGTGAAGGGCGTCGTGGGCATACTCGGCCAGCCCGGTGCCCAGGGCGTTGTCGTTGGCGATCAGGCGAAAGAAGGTCTTGTAGCCCTGCTCGGCGATCTTCGGCGAGGTGGAAGATGGCGTGATCTGCGGAATCCCCGCCCGGGCGTAAATGCGCGCGGCCGGATAGGTGCAGCCCGAGGTCTGATGGCCGATGACGCCGCTCACGCCCTCATCCACCAGCTTCTGCGCCACCAGTGTGGCTTGAGTGGGCAGGCCCTGGTCATCTTCGACGTCCATCGCCCAGCGCACCGTCTTGCCGCCAATCCGGGCATGCTCGGCATTGAGCTGGTTCAGCGCCATTTGCACTCCGTTGACTGCATCCTGCCCACTGGCGGCCAAGGGGCCAGACAGCGGCACGGCAACGCCAAGCACCACGCGCGGCTCGGCCGCATGGGCCGACAGCCCCAGACCGGCAGACAGCGCCAAAGACATACCAGTCAATCGCAACGATGAAGTCATGAGGTTCTCCTTGAGAGATCCGGCTTGAAAACAACGAACCCGGATCATCAAGCAAAAACCGCGCGCGGCCTGTAAGCAGATGCATCCGCACCCCCAACGGCGTCACCCGATCAGCCGCCCCCCGCGCACCTGCATGCCGCGCAGTTGCGCCGCGCTGAGCTTGCCACTGGCCACGTCCGCCGTGCCCACATTCGCAGGAGAAGACGCCCGATGCAGCGCCGCCAGACCGCGCTGCGCATGCGCGTGGCAGATCGCCAGCCCGAGCGCGTCGGCGGCGTCCGGGCCGGGCTGGCCGGGCAAGGCCAGCAGCCGCATCACCATCTCCTGAATCTGCGACTTGCTGGCGCGGCCGTAGCCAACGATGGATTTTTTCAGCTGCAGCGCGGTGTACTCGACCACCGGCAACCCTTGCGCCACCAGCGCGGCAATGGCCGCGCCGCGCGCCTGCCCCAGCAGCAGGGTGGACTGCGGGTTGACGTTGACGAACACGATCTCCACCACCGCGACCTCGGCGCCGGCCTGCCGCGCCACCTCGCTCACGCCGTCGAACAGCGTCTTCAGACGCTCGGGCAGCGTGCCCTTCGGGATACGAATGGCGCCGCTGGCCTGATAGCCCAGACGTTGGCCATGGGCATCGATCACGCCGTAGCCCGTGGTGTTGAGTCCGGGGTCGATGCCGAGGATGCGCATGGTGGTGCGCCGTGCCTCAATGCCGGAAATGCCGCATGCCGGTGAGCACCATGGCCATGCCGTGTTCGTCGGCCGCTTGGATGACTTCGGCGTCGCGCATCGAGCCACCGGGCTGGATGACGGCTTTGATACCGGCCTGCGCCGCGTTGTCGATGCCGTCGCGGAAGGGGAAAAAGGCGTCTGAGGCCATGACCGAGCCGGGAACCGGCAGACCCGCGTGCTCGGCCTTGATGGCGGCAATGCGTGCGGAGTTGACCCGGCTCATCTGTCCGGCACCGACGCCGATGGTGGCGTTGTCCTTGGCGTAAACGATGGCGTTGGACTTGACGAACTTGGCCACGCGCCAGGCGAACAGCAGGTCGCGCATTTCGTCGGCCGAAGGCTGGCGCTGGCTCACCACCTGAATGTCACCCGAGAGCAGCAGGTCGGCGTCCTGCACCAGCAGCCCGCCGTTGACGCGCTTGTAGTCCAGCCGCGCACCGGGCTGCGCAGGCCACTGGCCGCATTCAAGCAGGCGGACGTTCTTCTTGGCCGCGCAGATGTCGATGGCGGCCTGCGTCACCTTCGGGGCGATGATGACTTCGACGAACTGCCGCTCGACGATGGCCTGCGCGGTGGCGCCGTCGAGTTCGCCGTTGAAAGCGATGATGCCGCCGAAGGAGGATTCGGGGTCGGTTTTGTAGGCACGCTCATAGGCGTCCAGCAGGGACGTGCCGTAGGCCACGCCGCAAGGGTTGGCGTGCTTGACGATGACGCAGGCGGGCGCGGTGTCGAACTGCTTCACGCATTCCAGCGCGGCGTCGGCGTCGCCGATGTTGTTGTACGAGAGCTCCTTGCCCTGCAGCTGGCGGGCGGTGGCGATGCTGGCCTCGCGCGCGCCCGGCTCGACGTAAAACGCCGCGTTCTGGTGCGGGTTCTCGCCGTAGCGCAGATCTTGCTGCTTGACGAAAGACAGGTTGAACTGACCGGGGAAGGAAGCACGCGTGCCGTCGTCCTGCAGCGCCGACAGGTAGTTGGAAATGGCCGCGTCGTATTGCGCAATGCGATTGAACGCCGCGACCGAGAGGCGAAAGCGCGTGGCGTCGCTCACCCGGCCCGCCGCGCGCAGCTCAGCCACCACCACGGCATAGTCGGCCGGGTCGGTGAGCACGGCAACATGGTGATAGTTCTTGGCGCCCGAACGCACCATGGCCGGGCCGCCGATGTCGATGTTTTCGATGGCTTCATCAAGCGTGTGCGGCTTGGCCACGGTGGCCTCGAAGGGGTAGAGATTCACGCAGAGGATGTCGATCGCCGGGAGGTCGTGCGCGTCGGTCTGCGCCACATGCTCGGGCAGGTCGCGCCGCGCCAGCAGGCCGGCATGCACCTTGGGATGCAGGGTCTTCACCCGGCCGTCGAGCATTTCCGGAAAGCCGGTGTAATCGGCCACCTCGGTCACCGGCAGACCGGCGCCCTGCAGCATCTTGGCGGTGCCGCCGGTGGACAGCAGGCGCACGCCCAGGGCGTGCAGATCGCGGGCGAAGTCGAGCACGCCGGTTTTGTCGGAAACGGAAATCAGGGCTTGCATGGAAGTCTCGGTGAATGGAAATGAGCGGGGGCGGGTGCGGCGGGATGGGTCAGAGCAGCTTGTGTTCGGCAAGCTTCTTACGCAGGGTGTTGCGGTTGATGTCGAGCCAGCGCGCCGCGAGCGACTGATTGCCCTCGGCATGCTTCATCACCGTGGCCAGCAGCGGTTTTTCCACCGCGGCCAGCACCATGGCATGAATGCCGTGCGGCTCGGAGCCGCCGAGGTCGTTGAAATAGGCCTCGAGGCTATCGACGACACATTGTTCGAGCGTGGTTTTGCGGGGAACGGCGGGCATGGCGGGATGCGAGTGAACGGGACGGTTTCAGGCCGCCAGCGGCGCGGCCCTGGAACCCGAATCGAGGAAGCCGCGCAGCGCCGCGAGTTGCTCGGCTGCGCTGCCCAGAGTGTTGAAGTGACGGCGGAAGGTCTCACCTTCGGGCAGGGCCGCAACGTACCAGCCCACATGCTTGCGCGCGGTGCGCACGCCGATGGCTTCGCCATACAGCGCATAGTGGTCGTCGAGGTGGGCGAACAGCCAGTCGCGCCATTGCACGGGCGCGGGGTCGGGCAGCAGGACGCCGCGCTCCAGATAGGCCGCGACCTGGCCGAACAGCCAGGGCCGACCCATGGCGGCACGGCCGATCATCACCGCGTCGGCGCCGCTTTGCCGCAGCACGGCGGCGGCCTTTTGCGGTGAGTCGATGTCGCCATTGGCCACCACCGGAATGCCCACGCTGCGCTTCACTTCGGCGAGTGTGGCGTATTCGGCTTCGCCGCCATAACCTTGCTCGCGGGTGCGGCCGTGCACCACCAGCATCGCGGCGCCTGCGGCTTCGGCCCTGCGGGCGATGCGTGGCGCGTTGCGCGCGGCTTCGCACCAACCGGCGCGCATTTTGAGCGTGACCGGGGCGTCGAACGGGCGGGCGGCCGCCACCGCCGCCTCCACCAACCGCGCGGCGAGGTCTTCGTCCTGCATCAGGGCGGAGCCAGCCCAGCGGTTGCACACCTTCTTCGCCGGGCAGCCCATATTGATATCGATGATGTCGGCGCCGCGCTCCAGGTTGTAGCGAGTGGCCTCGGCGATCTGCTCGGGGTCGGTGCCGACGATTTGCACCGCGATGGGCGCGGCTTCGCCGTCGTGATTGGCGCGGCGTGAGGTCTTGAGGGTGTCGCGCAGATCGGCGCGCGAGGTCACCATCTCGCTCACACAGTAACCCGCGCCGAGTTGCCGCGCCAGACGGCGATAGGGCCGGTCGGTCACCCCGGCCATGGGTGCAGCGAACACCCGGTTGGGCAGCAGGTGCCGCCCCAGACGCAGGCCGCCCGCGAGCCCGGTCGGGGGCGCGGAGGGGATGAGATCGACGGGGTTGGACATGGGCGCGGCGGGTAGTGTGCGAGCAGAAGGCGGGCAACGTCTGCGCTGCCGTTTTTTTGAGCAGATGATTTTAGGCGATCCGGCGGGCCGCCAGCCCGGAACCGGCTCATGAGAAAACGTAGGGCCGCCCCAAGTTTCCTTGACACCCCACGGGGGCGGGTTGGGCAACCCCCTCCCGGCCTCCCCCACTGCGTGGAGGAGGTGAGAACAGCGCTGTGCGGCGCTTCGAATGCCCTTCCCGACCTCCCCCACTTGTGGGGAGGGTTGGGGTGGGGATTGCCCGGCCCTGGGGGCTCTCAACGTGCGCTGACAGGCCCCGGCTTGAGCGCGATGGGCTGCTCGGGGACTAGCCCCTGCGAGCGCCGTTCGGCGATGCGCGCCCAGACGGCGCGCTTACCCGCGTCATCCAGATTGGACCAGTCGCTGATTTCCTGCAGGGTGCGGGCGCAGCCCAGACAGAGTCCGCTAGCGGCGTCCAGCGTGCAGACGTTGATGCAAGGAGAGGGAACCGTCATTGCGGCGCCCGCGTGACAGCGCTCGGCGCAACGCCCAGCCAACGCGGCAGGTCATTGGGCCGCAGAGGAAAGACCGCATGCGGATGACCCGCCGCCGCCCAGACGCGGTCGAAGCGCCAGAGGCTGGCGTCCACCAAGGCGATGGGCGGCTGGGTGTGGCCCACCGGGCTGACCCCGCCGATGGCGAAGCCGGTGGCGGCGCGCACGAAATCGGCATCGGCCCGAGCCAGCTTGCCGACCTGCGCGGCCACGGCCTTTTCGTCCACCCGGCGATCACCGGCGCAGACCACCAGCACAGCGCGGTCGCTGTCCACATGCCGGAACACGATGGACTTGGCGATCTGCCCCAGCGCCACACCGAGGGCGTCGGCCGCCTGCTGCGCGGTGCCGGCGGCGGCGTCGAGCATCACCGGCGGTTCGGCATGGCCCAGGGCGGCGAGCGCGTCGATCACGCGCTGCACGGAGTCGGAAGGGGAAGAGGAAGGAGAAGAAATAGCCGTTGTTTGCATGATGAAGCGGCTCAGGCGGCGCAGGCGGGTTCGCCTTGCTCGGCGGCCCATTTGGCGAGCAGCGCCTTGCCCGCGCGGCTGTTGTTCGGTCGGTTGATAGCGCGGGTGATGAAGTCGCCGGCCTCGACCACCGCGCGCAGGTTCACCCCGGTGTCGATGCCCAGGCCGTGCAGCAGGTAGAGCACATCTTCGGTGGCGACATTGCCGGTGGCGCCCTTGGCGTAGGGGCAGCCGCCCAGACCCGCGACGGAGGAATGAAAGCTGGCGACGCCCATCTGCAGCGCCGCAAGAATGTTCGCCAGCGCCTGACCATAGGTGTCGTGGAAATGGCCAGCCAACTTATCCATGGGGAAGGCCGCCGCGCTGGCCTCGAACACGGCCTGCACCGCACCGGGCGTGCCCACGCCGATGGTGTCGGCAATGTCGATGCAGTCGCAACCCAGATCGGCCATGCGGCGCACGACTTCGGCCACCGCTGACGGCTCGACCGCGCCCTGGTAGGGGCAGCCCAGCGCCACCGAGATGCTGCCGCGCAGCTTCACCCCCGCGCTCTTGGTAGCCTCGGCCACGGGACGGAAGCGCTCGATCGATTCGGCGATGGAGCAGTTGATGTTCTTCTGCGCGAACGCCTCGCTCGCGGCGCTGAACACCACCACCTCGTCCACGCCGACAGCCAGCGCCGCCTCCATGCCCTTCATGTTCGGCACCAGCGCGGAATACACGGTGCCGGGACGACGGCGGATGCCCGCCATCACCTCGCTGCTGCCCGCCATCTGCGGCACCCACTTGGGCGAGACGAAGGCGGCGGCTTCGACATTGGGCAGCCCGGCTGCGGACAGGCGGTCGATGAGATCGACCTTCACCGCAACGGGAACGGGGTTGGCTTCGTTTTGCAAGCCGTCTCGCGGGCCGACTTCAACGACTTCGACGAATTTGGGCAAATGGTTCAAAGTGGACATGGCAATCTCCCGTTCAGTAACCCAGCCGCATATCCACCACGCCGCCCGGTTTTTCGCCGCGTTCGATGGCGGCAATTTTGCGCATCACCTGCGCAGCGGACGGCCCGACCAGGGTCTGCGCGGCCACATGTGGGGTGACGCGCACCCGCGGATGGCTCCACAGCGCATCGGCCGCGGGCAAGGGCTCGGTGGCGAACACATCGAGCAGGGCGCTGGCCAGATGCCCGCCGTGCAGCAGATCGAGCAGATCGGCCTGATCGATCACCGCGCCCCGACTGGCGTTGATGAGATGCGCGCCCTGCGGCAAGCGGCTGAGAACAGCGTAATTGAGCAGGCCGCGGGTGTCTGCGGTCAGCGGCAACAACACCACCAGCACCCGGGTCTGCGCCAGAAATTCATCGAGGCGGTCCAGGGCGTAGATCGCGCAGCCCAGCTCGGCTGCGAAGCGCGACTGCCCGCTGCGGCTGCAGGCCAGAATGGGAAAGTCCATCGCCGCCACGCGCCGGGCGGCGGCCGCGCCCATCTGCCCCAGACCGAGAAAGCCCACGCTGAAACTGGCGCGCGGCGGCAAGGGCAGCGGCTCCCAGCGGGCCTTGGCCTGCTGCGCCGCGTAATCGGTCATGCGGCGGTAGGCATGCAAAACGCCTTCGGCCACGTAGTCGGCCATTTGGCGTCCCATGCCCGCGTCTTCCAGACGGATGAGCGGCACGCCGGGATGCAGGCGGTGCAGCGCCGGGGCGATGGCATCCACGCCCGCGCCCAGATTGAACACGGCGCGCAGCCCCATCTGCCCGGCGAGCCAATCGGCATCGGGCCGCCAGACCAGGGCGAACTCGGCCTGCGCGTCCGGGTCGCTCGGGGCGTCGATCACGTCGATGGCCAGGCCGATTTCCTTGGCGTGCTGCATCAGCGCGTCGCGCCAGCGGCGAAACGGCTCATCCGGGTCCCAGACCGCGAGCCTCATGCTGGCGAGCCCTCGGTTTTCAAAGCCTCGATGCGCAGCAGCTCCACGCCTTCGCTGACCTGATCGCCCACCGCGTAAAGCACCTCGCTCACCTGCCCGGCCGACGGGGCGCTGAGCGTGTGCTCCATTTTCATCGCTTCGAGCACCAGCAGCGGGGCGCCGACCTGCACCGTGTCGCCCGCTTGCACATGCAGGGCGATGATTCTGCCGGGCATGGGCGCGGTCAGGCGGCCGTCGGCCGAGCCCCCGTCGGAGCTGCCCAGATCGGCGCCCAGCGCTTGCAGCGTGACCTGTTCGCCGCCTGAGAACACCTGAAAAGACGTCTCGCCCAGCCGAACCACGCTCATCTGTGCACGCTCATCACCCAGCGTGAGAACCAGGGCGAATTCCGTCGTGACATCGTTCACCCGCGTGCTATGCGCGGAGCAGGCGAAGGGCTGCGGCTGAGGCGAACCCGGCGTCTGGATGCGCAAGGGCTGGCCTGTCGCCGTAAGCAGCGTGCACGCCAAAACACCCCACGGGCTGTCGAAGCGAAACACGCGCGGCGGCAGCACGCCGTTGGTAAACCCGTCGCAAATTGACCATGGCGACCAGGCCGACCAAGGATCGGCGCTCTGTTGCGCGCGCTCGTCTTCGAGCATGGCGCCGATCGCAGCGGCACAGGCCAAAGACTGCGGAATGGACGGCGGCGCGAGCAGCGCCTCGTGCTCGCGGGCGATCAATCCCGTGTCGAGCACGCCCCCGGCAAACGCCGCAACACCCAGCAGGCGGTGGAGAAACTGCGCATTGGTCTGCAAACCGGCGATGCGGGTGGCGGCCAGCGCTTGGCGCAGCCGTCTGCGCGCCTGCTCGCGAGTCTCGCCCCAGGCGATCAGCTTGGCGATCATGGGGTCGTAGAACGGGGTGATGGCGTCGCCCTCGAACACCCCGCTATCGACTCGAATGCCCTCTGCCCCCACCGCACCGAAGGCGACATGCGGCGGCAACGCCAGCCGCCGCAACTGGCCGGTGGAAGGCAGAAAACCCGCCTCGGGATGTTCGGCGTAAAGCCGCGCCTCAATGGCATGCCCGCTGCAGCGCACCTCGGCCTGCGTGATGGGCAGCGGTTCGCCTGCGGCCACACGCAATTGCCACTCGACCAAATCGAGGCCGGTGATCAGCTCGGTGACGGGATGCTCGACCTGCAGCCGCGTGTTCATCTCCATGAAGTAGAAGCGCTGCGGCGCCCCGCCTTCGCTGCATTCGACGATGAACTCCACCGTGCCCGCACCTACATAACCCACGGCTCGGGCGGCGGCCACGGCGGCCTCGCCCATCTCGCGGCGCAGGGCATCCGGCAGGCCGGGGGCCGGGGCTTCTTCGATGACTTTCTGATGGCGCCGCTGCATCGAACAGTCGCGCTCGAACAGCCACAGCACATGGTCGTGCTGGTCCGCGAAGATCTGGATTTCGATGTGGCGCGGGTTGCGCACCAATCGCTCGATGAGCACCGCGTCGTTGCCGAAACTGCTCTGCGCTTCACGGCGACACGAGGCCAGCGCCGCATCAAAGTCTTCGACGCGCTGCACCTCGCGCATGCCCTTGCCGCCACCGCCCGCACTCGCCTTGATCAACACCGGAAAACCGATGCGCGCGGCTTCGGCCCTGAGCAACGCCGCGTCCTGCTCCGCACCGTGATAACCGGGCACCAACGGCACGGACGCCGCTTGCATCAGCCGTTTGGACTCAGCCTTGAGCCCCATCGCCTGCATGGCCTCGGGCGGCGGGCCGATGAACACCACCCCGGCCTCGGCGCACTGCCGCGCGAAGCCTGCGTTCTCGCTGAGAAAACCATAGCCGGGATGGATGGCCTGCGCGCCGGTGTCGCGCGCCGCCTGCAGGATGCGCTCACCCCGCAGATAGCTCTGCGCCGCCTCGGCCGGGCCGATGCACACCGCCTCGTCGCACGCCGCCACATGCGCCGCCTGCGCATCGGCCTCGGAATACACCGCCACGGTACGGATGCCCAGCCGACGGCAGGTAGCGGCCACCCGGCAGGCGATCTCGCCGCGATTGGCGATCAGAATTTTCGAGAACATTTCAGCACTCCGGTTCGTAGCTTGCATCAATCTGGTTTGTCTCGATACGACACGTCGGTCGCGCCGTGCGGGGGCTGCGTTGCGACGGGTTCGGGTCTGCCGCTGAACATACGCACCATGCGCCCTATCAGCCTGCGCACGAAATGAAAGCTCTTGCGCGCCAGCCAGACCATGACGATCAGCACCAGCACCAGGGCGATGAAAAACAGCACCGGGTGCAGCCAGGCCAGCCACAATCCGCCCAGCACCAGCGCGTCTTCGCCCAGCGAGGCGCCCACATTGGAAAACGGCTCTGGCGAAGTGTTGATGGCCGCGCGGGTGGAGAGCTTGGTGCCG
>JABEBX010016904.1_pt1 | contig 13706 bp, 16 predicted proteins | sample 7245971 | NCBI WGS metagenome assembly JABEBX01 (sample SAMN14506365, study PRJNA622280) | hot springs metagenome | biome: hot spring [ENVO:00000051]|acidic hot spring [ENVO:00002120]; feature: spring [ENVO:00000027]|sediment [ENVO:00002007]; material: sediment environment [ENVO:01001048]... | reverse complement strand
GTCGGCAGCCGCAGGAGGAGCGGAGGACGAGATTTCCAGGCAGAGTGACGTGGGCGGCGGGGGCGTTGGAGCCGGAGATGCGGTTGAGGAGTTGTTCGACGGCGAGGCGGGCGAACTGCTCGGCCGGCTGGGCCAGGGTGGTGATGGATGGAGTGAGAAAGCTGGCAAATTCAAGCTCGTCGATGCCGATGAAGCCGAAATTGGAGAGACGAATATTGAGGTCGTGCAGCGCACCGAGGATGGCGATGGTGATGGAGTAGCTCATGGAGAGGATGGCCGTCACGGGAGTATTTTTGCGTTGCAGCGCGAGGGCGAGATCGTGTTTGAGTTGTTCGGGATTACGCCAGAGTACGGTTTCAACGGGTTTCCCGGCGCTGCGCATCGCGTCGACGTGACCTTTGAGCCGGCTTTGCAGGGAAACGAGCTTATGGGGGGCGGTAACAGAGAGGATGTGGCTGTGCTTGTGAAAGAGAAGATGCTGGGTAGACTGCAGGCCCGCGGCGAAGTTGTCGAGCATGACGGAGTCGACGGCGGAACCGAGGGGACGGTCGAAGCAGACCATGGGGATGCTCCCGAGGAGTGTCTTGACCTGGGACGTGTTGGTTTCGGCGGCGGGAACGAGGATGATGCCGTCGACTTGAGATCGCTTGAGGGAGGCAAGCTGTTCCTGCTGGAGCATTGGATTTTCCTGATGCAGGAGGAGCATGACGGTGAAGCCGCTGCGCCGGGCCTCATTCTGGATGGTGTTGATGGCGTTTTCGAAGAAGATGTTGTTGACGTGGGGAAAGAGGACGCCGAGGGTCTGGGAGCGTCCGACGCGGAGGCTGCGCGCGAGCGTATTGGGCTCGTAGCCGAGTTCGGCGATGGCGATGCCGATGCGTTTCGCCACGGCGGGGCTGACGGACCGGCCGCCGCGGACGTGCCGGGAGACTGTGGATGCGCCGACGCCGGCGGATCGCGCCACATCGATGATCGTAGGCCGCTTATTGTCCTTCATGCAGAAAGATGGTAGCAGAGGTTGTGTGACATGGCTGAAACTGGCGGCGATCGATACGTTCAGATCAACAAGTCCAGTTCAGTTCTTGACGCGGCTACATCCCGCTTGCTAGGATGCTGAGGCGCGGCAACGTTGCCAAAATTGCATTGTGGAAATTGTACGACGTGAGGAAGAGACCCATGAAGTGCTCGATGCACAAGCTGCTTTTGCTTTCCGGATGCTTGCTGACGCCGCTGTATGGACATGCGGCGACGATGTGCAACGTGAGGAACTACGGCGCGAAGGGGGATGGCGTCACGAAGGATACCGCGGCGATCCAGAAGGCGATTGACGATTGCGCGGCGAAGGGTGGAGGAACGGTGGTGCTGGATGGGAACGCTGTCTTTGTAACGGCGCCGCTGCTGCTGAAGAGCCACATCACGCTTTCGATTGCGAAGGGAAGCACGCTGGCGGGAAGCACGGACCACGCGGATTATCCAGACAAAGAAGAGTTCAGGGACAAAGGCAAGCAGGCGCTGATTACAGCGACGGATGCGGAAGACATAACGATCGATGGAGGTGGGACGATCGACGGGCGTGGTGCATCGTGGTGGTTGAAGCCGTTTGATCCGCGGCCTCGGCTGGTGGTGTTTGACCACTCGAAGCATATTTTGATGGAGGACATCACGGCGAAGGATTCGCCGATGTGGCAGCTTGTGCCGTACTACTCGGACGATGTGACGTTCAGGAACATGAAGGTGCTGGGAGCGGTGGGGTCGCATAACACGGACGGGATCGACCCGTTTTCATCGACCAATGTGCGGATCGAGCATGTGATCATCGATACGGGCGATGACAATATTGCCATCAAGAGTGGGCAGCCGGGATCACCGGGGCCGGATGCTCCGTCGAAAGATATTGTGATTACAGACTGCACTTTTTTACGTGGACACGGATTGTCGATCGGCAGTGAGATCGCGGGTGGTGTAGAGAATGTGCGGGCGGAGCGGATTACGTTCAAGGGAACGTCCCAGGGGATCCGGGTAAAGTCGAACCGTGACCGCGGCAATCCCGATATTGGAGATTTTGTATTTCGCGATATTACGATGACCGATGTGCGGACGCCGATCTTGTTGAGCGAGTTTTATCCGAAGGTTCCGAAGACGATTACAGCGGAGAAGGTGCAGCGCCTGACACCGTTCTTCCACGATATTACGATTGAGAATGTGACGGCGACGGGAGCGCGGCAGGCGGCGGTTATTGTTGGATTGCCGGAGTCGCCGATACGCGGCCTGACGCTGACGAATGTGCATCTGGAGGGCATGAAGGGCGCTGTGGTGCAGTATGCGGACGTAACGGCGAAGGACTTTACCGTAAAGGCCATCCAAGGCCCGAATATTCAGGTGGGCGCCGGCGTGGTGGGATTGAAGCGGCAGTAGCGAGAAGTTGAGAGGTGGGGCGCTGGTTGGCTGGTGCCGGGAGCGACCGAGCGCGAAGGATGTGCGATCCGGAGCTCGACCGCCTGTGCGGCGCTACGAGCACGCGGCCGTCGGCGACCTGCCGTGCTCGATACGAAGGAGTTGGGACGCATCGCCTGATCTTCGCGATCGCGGTGGAAGGGGATACGCCGCGCCGCCAGCCCGCTCAGGGTTTCATGCGCTTCATCGACCTGGGCCAGAAGTTCGATGTCGGCCCGCGTGTAGGTCTGCGGAAACCGTCGCCGCCGCCGGTAGGCCGTGACCTCGACCCGGCCACTGGCCGCGTGGCGGGCGATCAGCCACGTGACCTGCGCCCGGCGCAGCCCGGTCATCTTCTCGATGTAACGCCGCACCAGGCCGCGCGCCGCCCTTTCTAGCTGGCGATACTCCTGCCCGACCGGCACTTGCTCTACCCATTCGTATAGAAGGCCACGATCCTGGCTCTCAAATCGGGTCCCATCACTGGCCGCAACGGTTCTTTCGCCAGGCACTGCGACCGGCTATCATAGAGTAGATGTTTCATCCGAATAAACTTTCGATTGCAGCTTCCCTTCTCGGTCTCGCCGGCGTACTCGTCTGGCGCGTGCAGGAGGGCCGCAGGGCGGTCTCGACCAAGAAGATCGTCATCCCGCCGCTGGGCATGGCGACCGGATTCAGCATGTTTGTTGTGCCGGCCTTCCGCTTTCCGGTAACGTGGGGCATCGCCGCATTTGTCATCGGCGCCTTCGTTCTCGCCTATCCGCTGATGCGCACCTCGCGCCTGGTGCGGCAGGGAGGCGACATCATGATGCAGCGCTCCGCGGCCTTCTTCAGCGTGATCCTGGTCTTGGCCGCGGTGCGGATCCTGGCGCGCAGCTACTTTGACTCCATCCTGACCATCGAGCAGTCCGGAGGGCTCTTCTTCGTCCTCGCCTTCGGCATGGTCCTCCGCTGGCGCTTCAGCATGTTCATGGAGTACCGCCAACTCATCGCGGAGAACGGCGCCGCCTTCAAACAGGCCGCCTAGATCGGTCGAAAGCCGCCTGAATCCGGCGACCTGGAGAGCGCATGTTGCGATGGATGGAGCGAATTCTGGCCGGCTTCGGTTTGCTGGTCTTTCTACCGCTTCTCTTCGTCTTTGCCACCTGGGAGACCGTGCCCACGAGTAACTGCAAGCTGACGCACTTTGACACCATCCTCGTGCTTGGCTGCCCCACCCTGCCCAACGGTCAACTCTCCCCCGAGGGGCGCGAGCGCGTCACCGAGGGCGTCAAAGAGTTCAAGGCCGGCCGCGCCGCCCACATTCTCTTCTCCGGCGGCGCCGACGAAAACGGGTTCGTCGAAGGAGCGGTCATGGCCGGACTGGCAGAAGCCCAGGGCGTTCCCAGCTCCGCCGTCTTCATCGAAGGGCGGTCGCAGAACACGATCGAGAACATCTACTATAGCCACCAGATGATGCAACAGGAGGGCTGGAACAGCGCTGAGATCGTCAGCTCTCCCAGCCACCTTCCTCGCGCCGGTCTGATTCTGGAGCACTATCCCTTCCGGTGGAAGGAAAAGGCCTGTCGCTGGCCCCCGGAGTACGACTGGCGCACGGTTGGCATGATCTATGTTGCGGAGATCGCCTATACGACGCAGTTGCGCTGGCAAGGCTTCCCGGCAACGCCCTTTCTGCCTCCTCACTACGCGCGGTAGACGGCCGGGAACAGGGAGGCGAGATGCGAGATGCGAGATCCTCCATCCCGCGTCGAAGGAGGTTCGGCATCGGAAGATCGCCTCACTGCTCGGAGTTCATGGAGTAGCACGGAGAAGCGGATCCTCCGCCGCGCGAAGGCGGTGCATGGGGGTGTGCCTCAGCGGGCTCCCTCCGTCGGAGCTGCTGGAAGGCCGCCAGCGGGATGCTCTCCAAGGACCTGCGGAAGATAGAAGTGGAAGAACGTATCCGCATTCGAGTGCAAGCAGACCTCGGCGTTCGGCTTACCCGGCTCCGGCCGTGTGAAGCCCGCATCATCGACGCGGATGCGCATCGGCGTGGTTGGACAGAGGCTGGGATCGAGGACCACCCCGGCCGCCATCGCATCGTACAGCGTCGGAGTCGCATACTCGGTGGACGCTGCCCACTGCTCGTAGAGTTCGGTGAGCGCATCCGTGGTTGGGCTCGCGTGGCTGAAGAGGATGGGACGCATCACCTCATCCAGCTCCAACTGGGTTGCGTCCAGCGGCAGCATCTCAATCGGCACACCGGAGGCGAAGAGCGCCTTTGCAGCCGGAATATCCATCTTGATGTTGTACTCCGCGCTCGGTCCCCGATTTGGAAGGTAGCCCAGGTCCCCGTACCCCCGCCGTATGGACCCTCCCATCATCACCACCCGCTTCAGCTTGCGAAAGGTTGCCGGATCGCGCGCGATCAGAGCGCTGATATTGCTCAACGGCGCAATCGCGATCAGTGTGATCTGTCCCGGGTTCTGACGGATCGCATGCAGCGTAAAGTCGATGGCGCTGGGCCATCCGCCGGCAGGGGAAGCAGACGCCTCTGCCCAGGCAGCCTGGGTAAAGGTGGCGCTCGGGGTCGTCTTCGGTCCCGCGGCAACAGGAATCTCTCCATGGCCGGTCTGCTGGAGGAAGCGTTCCACCAGCCGCGCCCGCAGGTCCGTGTCGCCCCACGCTGTGGTTACCCCGAGGACCTGCACACGATGGCTCGAGAGCGCCAGCGCCAGGGCAAACGCATCATCGATGTCATCGCCGATATCGGTGTCGATGATCACCTTCTGCGGCGATGCGTTTTTGAGCGGAGGCAACTGAGCCCATAGGCGCGGGCACGGCAACGCCAGCGGGCTTAGCAGGCTCACTGCGAGCGCAGCCCGGAGGGCGACCTGTTTTGCGCTCCTTCGATGCCGCACTCCCTCTCCATAGACGACCATGATCCCTCCGACTTCCAATGCTTGTTTAGAAACTCGTTTTTTGCAAGAGCACGGCTTCAACCGTACCGCTCACGAACGGAAAAACGCGGGACATTCGCCTATTGAGGAACGGCTCAGCTACGGCATTCCCTCAGTGGGGCTAAAGCCCATTGATTTTGTTGCCTTTATGTACGGGCTAAAGCCCGTACCCTTCAAGCTAAAGCCCTTTCAAGGCAAGAGCGCCACTCGGCAGATCTTGTTTCTGGTGAGTCCGCCAAGGTCTGCTCATCATCTTTCAGCCCCAATCCCCTGTCATTTTGAGTATCCGATGGGATTGAAGATGCGCATCGGGACACCCGTGGCCGCAACCTCGGCCTTCAGCGCCCAGGAGTCGGTGACGCCAAAGTGAAAGATGCTGGCTGCCAGCGCGGCATCGGCGTTGCCCGCCAGAAACACCTCGGCGAAGTGCGCGGCGGAACCTGCGCCACCCGATGCGATCACCGGAATTCGCACCGACTCGGAGACTCTCCGCGTCAACTCGCAGTCGAAGCCGGTTCGCATCCCGTCCGTATCCATGCTGGTCAGCAGGATCTCTCCGGCGCCGCGCTGCTCGGCCTCGATCGCCCAATCGAGAACGCGCAGACCGGTGGGCTTTCTTCCCCCGGAGACGAAGACCTCGGCCTCGCCCACGGGATCGAGGGACGCTTTCGAGCGGCGGGCATCGATGGCCACAATCACCGCCTGCGCTCCAAAGCTTCCGCCGATCTCTCCAATCAACTCCGGCCGGGCAATGGCACTGGAGTTGATGCTGACCTTGTCGGCGCCCGCGTTGAAGACCGCCGCTGCATCCTCGGCCGAACGGATCCCGCCGCCAACGGTAAACGGCACAAACAGCTCCGCGGCTGTCCGCTGCACGGTATCGAGCAGCGTTCCGCGCCCTTCGTGCGTGGCGGTAATGTCCAGCAGCACAATCTCGTCGGCTCCGCCGCGCGCATGCCGATGCGCCAGCTCCGCGGGATCGCCCGCGTCGACGATGTCCACGAACTGCACACCCTTCACCACGCGTCCATCGCGAACGTCCAGGCAGGCGATGATCCGTTTCGTCAGCATCTCAGGAGGTCACGCTCGCCTTCATCATGGGGCTCCTCTCCACTGCGGCCTCACATCCATCCACCCGCCCAAACCCGAGGTCGTTCGTTCCCAGGAAGCTCATCTTGTGGAGCAGCGCCATCTCTGTAAGCTGCGTGTGGATCATGTGCATGGCCATCTGGATCGCATGGATCGAGTCCGCGCCACCCGCGGGCATGACCTGCTCCCCGCCCAACCCACTTACCCGGAACGGGCAGGCCCATCCTCTTCCTTCCACATGGAACGGCTTCGCCAGGCTGACGGTAAGCGTAGCCTTCTGGCCGTCCTGCTCGATATCCAGGAAGCGCTCGGCGATGGTCTCAAACGGAAGCAGATCCAACCCCGTCCAGTTGTCTGCCGCAGCCACCCGGACCATCTCCACCGTGCCGTGAACTACCTCAGTTGTGTCGTTCATCTGCGTCTCCTCGTTGCATGCTTCGATGCTACCGGTGCCGGCTTGAAATTTCATCCGCTATCTTTTGTGGGCTGAGGGGCGGCATTCCCGCAGGGGCTAAAGAAGTTGCGGAAGAAGGCCTTGTTGCGGTCGAAATCCGCCCAAATGCATTCCCTCAGGGGCTAAAGCCCACTGATGATGTCGCCTTGATGTACGGGCTAAAGCCCGTACCCTTCAAGCTAAAGCCGCGCCCTTTCCAAACTGTCCGCGGCGGCAGCGCGCGGCGGAGCACGCTACAGCGCCAGGAAGTTTCTGAGCACCTGTAAGCCGGTCTCGGCGGACTTCTCCGGATGGAACTGAACTCCCATCACATTGCCGCGCTCCACGGCTGCCGTGAACTCGCCCCCGTAGGTGGTTCTGGCGGCCGTATCCGCCGATAGCGGCGCCTTCCAGGAGTGTGTGTAGTACACAAAGCTCCCCGGCATAATCCCCGCCAACAGCCGTGAATCCGGACGAATTCCCTCCAGCGAGTTCCAGCCCACATGGGGAGACTTCAGCTCATGGCCCTCGAATGTATCCGGAAATCGCTCGCAGCGGCCTGTGTAGTATCCCAGCCCCGGGGTCTCGGGCGCCTCGGTGGACCCCTCATAGAGCCACTGCAGCCCGACGCAGATGCCCAGAAACGGCGTTCCCCCGGCAACTGCCTCTCGAATCGCCTCGGCGATCCCCAGATCCCGGAGCAACTGCGTGGAACGAAAGTGTCCGACCCCGGGGAGGACGATCTTCTCCGCGCGGATCAGATCGGCGGGCGATTGGGTGACGACGAGGTTCTCGGCACCGCTTCCGGAGCCGAGGAAACGAAGCGCCTTGACGACGCTGGTGAGGTTTCCGGCTTTGTAGTCTACGATGGCAATCATCTGTTGCTCTTCTTGTTGCATCTTTGCCGGTATGGGGAGGGCGCTTCGGGGTTCATAGCAGCCCCTTGGTGCTGGGCAGAAGATCTCTCATGCGCTCGTCCCGGGAGCACGCGCCGCGCAGAGCGCGAGCGAAGGCCTTGAAGATCGCTTCGATCTTGTGATGATTGGAGCGTCCGTACATGGTCTTGACGTGAACGTTGGCTTTGGCGCCGCGGGCAAAGCCCTCAAAGAAGTCGGTGACAAGCTCGGTTTGCAGATCGCCCACCACCGGCACGGTTACCTGATCATCCACAACATAGGCAACGCGGCCGGAGAGATCGACAGCGGCAACGGCAAGCGTCTCATCCATGGGCATCACAAAGTATCCCGCGCGCAGGATGCCTCGTTTATCGCCCAGGGCGCTGGTGAAGGCCTCGCCAAGAGCGATTCCAACGTCTTCGACGGTGTGATGCTGATCGACATCGAGGTCGCCCACGCACTTCAGTTGCAGATCGAAGCCGCCGTGCCGCGCAAAGAGCTCCAGCATGTGGTCAAAGAAGCGAATGCCGGTTGCGACGGTATAGGCCCCATGTCCGTCGATATTGAGTCGAAGCGAGATCTTCGTCTCGGTTGTATCGCGCTCGACGACGCCGATGCGCTCGGGATTCTCAGGTTCCTCTTGCGGCCTCACTCCTACCTCTTCCATCCGATCGCTCATACCCTTCCTCGGCCTTCCGCCGGCGTCCATTCGATCTCCGCAAGCGACTCGCCAAGAGCGGCGATGGCGCGCGTTACATGGTCTTCGACGCCGATGGTGATCCGCACGTACCCCTCGCATCCGGGATCGGCCGACCGGTCGCGAAGCAGTATCCCTCGCCGGCGCATGGCCGCGCAGATCTCTTTGTGCTTCGGTCCGATGTCCATCAGGACAAAGTTGGCGGCGCTGGGCCAGGTTCTCACTCGCAGCTCGCGCAACGCGGCAAAGATGCGCTCGCGGCCGGAACGCACCTGTTCGACGTACCAGGCGATGTAGGCCTCGTCGGATAAGGCCTCCGGGAGCACGGCCAACGCGACTCCATTGACGTTGTAGGGGGAACTTACCTTGCGAATCAGACTGATCAGACGAGCCTCGCCGGCCAGCATCCCAATGCGCAGGTTGGCCAGGCCATAGGCCTTGGAGAAGGTGCGGGCGACGATCAGATTCGGAAGTTTGCCCGCGTCCGCCAGAACCGTCTCGCCATGAAAGTGGAAGTACGCCTCGTCGACCATGAGTAATGCATGGGGTGCGGCGGCGGCGATGGCCAGTATCTGCTCCCGGCTCACGGTTGCGCCGGTTGGGTTGTTGGGGGAGGCGACGATGATCAGCTTCGTCTTTGGTGTGATCGCTGCGAGAAGTCGTTCGAAGGGAAAGCCGAGCGTGTCATCCGATTGAACCCGCCTGATCTCCGATGTCATCAGGCTGATGGAGACCTCGTACATGAAGAAGGTTGGCGTGCAGATGATGGCTTCATCGCCCTGCTCCAGAAAGGCGCAGGAGATCAGGTGGATGGCCTCATCGACGCCGTTGGTGAGCAGCACCTGCGTGGGCAGCAGGCCGAAGTGGTTTGCCACCAGGCGTTCGGCAGGTTCGCGCTCCGGATAGATCGTCATGCCCTCGGAGGTGAGCTGCTTCAGCTTTTCGAATACCCGCGGACTGGGGGCCAGGGTGTTTTCATTGAAGTCCAGACGCAGAGCGTTGCGCCCGGCCAGCGGTGGATGATACTCGGGCATGGCGAGCACGGCGCGGCGCGGCTGCACGGTCGTGGCCGGCACGGGTGTCTCTGGGATAGCTTCTGGGATAGCTTCAGGGACAGCTTCCGGGTTAGCTTCTGGGATATCGATCCTCATCGCGACCTCATCGCATTCTCACGCGCACGCTTTCGGCGTGGCCGATCAAACCTTCCGCCTCAGCAAGAGCGATGGTGTGAGGGCCAACCTCTCGCAAAGCATCCAGCGTGTACTGTTGCACCGTGATGACCTTGAGAAAATCGAGGACGCTGAGACCTCCGCGAATTCGGCCGGTGCGGCCAGTGGGTAAGACGTGGTTGGGTCCGCTGACGTAGTCGCCCATCGACTGTGGCGTGTGATTGCCGACAAAGACCGAGCCGGCGTTCTTGATCCAGCGCAGATCGGCGCCGGCATCGACGGTCAGGTGTTCGGGCGCCAGGCGGTTGGTGAGAATGTGCGCATCCTTGGCCGTAGGGGTGATGAAGATATAGCCGTGGGCAGCGAGCGACTGCTGGGCAATGAGGTTCGCCTGGGATTGACGCTTGACCTCGAGGGCGACGCCCTCGGCGAGATCGTAGTTGGTGGTGACGAGAATCGCAAGCGCCTCCGGATCGTGCTCCGCCTGGGCCACAAGGTCGGCGGCAATGCCAGTGGGGTCGCCCACTTCACTGGCGACCAGGATCTCGGTAGGTCCGGCAGGCATATCGATGCCGGTGTCCTGTGAGACAGCTAATTTGGCCGCGGTGACGTACAGGTTGCCGGGACCAACGATCTTGTCTACGGCGGCAATGGTGGAGGTTCCGTAGGCCAGCGCCGCAATGGCCTGAGCGCCTCCGATGCGGTAGAACTCGGTGACGCCGCAGAGATAGGCGGCCGCCATCGTCTCGGGTGCAGGCTTGGGAGAACATGCCACGATGCGCGTAACGCCTGCGACCTGTGCAGGCGTTGCGGTCATCAACAAAGTAGAGGGGAGAGGGTAGCGCCCGCCCGGAATGTAGCAGCCAACCGAAGCGAGAGGCCGCACAATCTGGCCGACCTCCATGCCTTCGGATGGACGAAAGCTCCAGGCATGGGGAAGTTGCTTCTCCGCAAAGGCCCGAATGTTTGCTTGTGCGAGCCGCATAGCCGCCCGCAACTCCTCGTTGATGGACTCCCAGGCGGCTTGCATCTCCGCCCTGGTCACCTGAAGCGGTTGACCGGCCTTCAGGCCGTCCAGCTCGGAGGCGAACGCCCGCACTGCCTCGTCGCCGCGCGCGCGCACGTCCGCCAGGATCCTTTGCACGACGGCGTCTACCTTCGCCGTGTTCACCGCGCCTCTTTGCTCGAGTGCGGCGATTGCCTGTTCGGTAGCGGGGGCATGCTCGCCGAATGTCTTCAAAATCTTCATCATGTCCTCTGGTTACAACACTACCTTGCTGAGCGGATACTCGACGATTCCTGTTCCACCGGCGGCTTTGAGCCGGGGGATCACCTCGCGGACCAGGCGCTCCTCGAGAATGGTATTCAGCGCTACCCACTCCTCGTCGCGCAACTGCGAGATGGTCGGCGAGTTCAAGGCGGGAAGCACGCTGAGAACCTGATCGAGATACTCCTTGCGAACGTTGAGCATCAGCCCTACCTGCACCTCCGCATCCATGGCGCCGTTGAGCATCAGCGAGAGCGTCTGAATCTTGGCGCGCTTCCACTCGTCCGCCCAAGCCGTTTTATTGGCGATCAGTTGCGTCTCGGACTGCATCAGGGTCTCGATGATCCTTAGCCGGTTGGCGCGCAGAGAGCTGCCCGTTTCGGTCACCTCGACGATGGCGTCGGCGAGGGTCGGCGGCTTGACCTCGGTTGCGCCCCAACTGAACTCGACGCGTACTGGAATGTTTTTGGCGGCAAAGTAGCGCTTGGTGTACTCGACCAACTCGGTGGCGATCGTCTTTCCCGCCAGGTCCTCGGGTTTTTGGAAGGGAGAGTCCTCCGGCACGGCGAGCACCCACCTGACGGGAACGCGCGACTGCTTGGAGTAGGTGAGCGAGGTGACGCGCTCGACCTCCGATTCATTCTCCAGAATCCAGTCATTGCCGGTGAGACCGGCGTCGAGGGCTCCGTGCTCGACGTAACGCGCCATCTCCTGCGCCCGGACCAGCATGCACTCCATCTCGGTATCGTCGATGGTCGGGAAGTAGCTTCTTCCGCTGGCGTAGATTCGCCAGCCGGCCCGTTCGAACAGGGCGATCGTGGCATCCTGCAGGCTGCCCTTTGGAATACCTAGTTTCAGTCGGTTTTTCTGTGGCATTACTTGCTCTCCATTGGAATCGGTTTGGTGAAGCAGCTTACGGTGCCTTCATGGCAGACAAGGCCGTCTCCCTCGACCTGTACGCGAAAGAGCAGAGCATCATTGTCGCAGTCGGTGCTGGCGGTAATGACGCGCAGACGATTGCCGCTGGTCTCGCCTTTCATCCAAAGTTTGGAGCGGGTGCGAGACCAGAAGGTGACGAAACCTGTCTCAGCGGTCTTGCGATAGCTCTCTTCATTGAGAAAGCCAAGCATCAGGACCTGGCCTGAGGTTGCGTCTTGCACGATGCCGGCGACAAGGCCGCCTGCTTTCGCGAAGTCGATGGTGGGTGCTACGGTTGTTTGGCTCATGTTCCCTTTCTGTAGTGCTGGAGTTGATCGCAATCCCCGCCTATGCGGCAGCGAATGGGTTCTCGATGAGGACGCCCGCAATCCGCTGACCCGGATTCAAATCCTCCGAAAGAATCTTTGTAGCTCCGGCTCTGGCGGCCGCGGCCACGATCAGCGCATCCCAGAAGCTGATTTTCGCGCTGTCTTCTATCAGAAATGCCTGGAGGATTTCCATGGGGCTTGTCGCGACGCACCAGTGCGCAAAATCCTCGACTGCCGCGCGGGCTTCTCTCCTGGAGAGCGGCGAGGCAATCTTTCGCGTCACGTTGACGTAAAACTCCTGTAAAACCTGCATGCTGAGCGCACCGCTGCGGTCTTCGATCAGGTCTAGCAGGATGCTCTTTGCGGTGTCGCGCTTGCGCCCCGCATCGATATCGTGCGCATAGATCAGGACATTTGTGTCGATGAAAATCTTAGCGTTCATGCAGTGCGTCCCTATCCAGCTTATGCGATCCGCCTAGATGAAAACCCTTTTGCATGCGCGCTGTCGCCCGCTTCATCGCCGCGGCGTACTCGTCCTCCGAGTTGGCGAGCTGTTCCATCTGGCTGGTCAGCAGTCCGCTGATCGAGGTCGAACGCTTGGCCGCAAGGATGCGCGCCTTCCGGATGGTCTCACGGCTCAGAGACAGGGTCAGGTTTTGCTTTTCCCGAGCGCCAGCGGTATCCATCGCCTGTCTCCTTTCACGTGCAACCAGTGTAGCACGTGTTGCACGTATTGCACGTGGAAGGCTACGGCTGGTGACCCGCCAGGAGCGTAAAGGTGCGCTGGCCATCCTCCACGACCCGAACCTCACCCGTTCCGATGCTGTAGATCCAGCCGGAGATGGTGAGCTCCTGCTTTGCCGTGGCGCCGGCCACGGAAGGATGCGTCTTGAGGTGCTGCATCTGGAGGAGAACGTTCTGCTCGGTCAGCAGATCGACCAGGCTCGATGCAGCGTGATGGCCGTCGGCCCGTTCGTGCAGGGTCTGTGCGACGGCAAGGGCGGCATACGCGTTATGCAGCCAGCTTTTTACCGTCGGCATCTTTTCGACGGACTCCGGTTCGAGGAGAGCCTGCATGGCGCCGCAGTGCGTATGGCCGCACACAACAATGTGCCGAACGTGAAGGGAAGTAACCGCAAATTCGATCACCGCGCTGACGCCGCCAAGCATCTCGCCATAGGCCGGAACAAGGTTTCCGATGTTGCGCGCTACGAAGATCTCGCCTGTTGAGGAGCTGGTGATCGCGACCGGATCGATGCGTGAATCGGCGCAGGTGATGAAGAGCGTGTGCGGTGACTGCTTTTCGTTGGCGGCCTGCAGGAAGATCTCGGCTTGCTCGGGATAGACCTCAGTTTGAAAGCGTTGCACGCCCTCTTTGAGTTTTTGGAGAACTTCGTCCACGCATGATCCTTTCTGTGCGGATGATGTTGATGCGGCCGGCGGCAAAGGGTTAATCCCTCCACTTGATATTGCAGCCAATGCTACTGTGTTGCAAAGGGTCCGGTGGAACGCCGGCGATCACGGCATCGATGGCTG
>JABEBX010016031.1_pt2 | contig 13746 bp, 17 predicted proteins | sample 7245971 | NCBI WGS metagenome assembly JABEBX01 (sample SAMN14506365, study PRJNA622280) | hot springs metagenome | biome: hot spring [ENVO:00000051]|acidic hot spring [ENVO:00002120]; feature: spring [ENVO:00000027]|sediment [ENVO:00002007]; material: sediment environment [ENVO:01001048]... | reverse complement strand
TTGCAAAAGAGAGATGGGCTGATGACTGCGACACAGGATCGACCAGTCGCCACCAATGCGCGGTGAAATGAATTGCACCTGTCCCATCTCTGCGCTCCTCGTGCGGTGAAACTTACAGTTTCACCAGAATATCTTCGTCACGGACGATATACTGGCAGGCTAGGCGCCACAGGGGCGGAATGTCCCGCAGTTCCGTATCCTCGATTTGTTGCTTGGTGATCTTTCCGGACAGAAGCAGGACAATTTTTTCCTTCTCTGTCAGGTGCTGACCTAAAGGTTCTTTTCTCTCCAGGATGGTTACCTGCACCGCGCAGGAGCCGCACTCCCCGTTTTCGCACTCAAATTGAATGGGTATCTTGTTCGCTTTGGCCAAGCCCAAAAGAGTTTGCCGTGCTCCAGCGGTGGCATAGACCGTAACGTCCCGCGGCATCGCTGGTGATGAAAAAGTAATATCCGCCATGTGTCTTTCTCCAGCCAAACGGGCGGCGCAACGCAGCAACACCGCCCGGGAGGGTTAACGTACCGTGTCGAAACTAAAGTCCGTGGTGCCGATGCCCATGCTGTTACGGTCCAATTCCAGGAAGATGCGATCGAGGATGCGTACCATGACATTGAGCGCACCCTGATAGCCCCAAGTGGCATAGCGGTGATGGTGATGCCGGTCATGGATGGGAAACCCAAGATGAATCATGGGCGTCCCCGTATCGCGCTCCAGATACTTGCTATAACTGTTCCCAATGAGATAATCGACGGGTTCCGTGAACATCAGCGAGCGCAGATGCCAAAGATCCTTGCCGGGATAGGCATGGCAGCCGCTGCCAAAGGGCGAACTGGCGAAGAGTTCGTTCATTTTCTCCTCCCACTTCTTGCCCCCATTGGTACAGAGCACATGGAACGGCTCCGCCCCCAGTTCCATGAGGAACTCAGTCATGCCCAGGCAAAAATCCGGGTCGCCATGCAGCGCAAATTTCTTGCCGTGGAAATACGCCATGGAATCGGCCATGGCATCCACCAATCGGCCCCTTTCCAGACGCAACTCCTCCGGAATGGGCTTGCCGCTGAGTCGAGATACCTCCATGAGAAAACGATCCGTACCGGACACGCCCATGGGGCAGTTCAAGGAGACTACTTCCTGCCCCTTTTCCGCGATGTATTCCATGGTTTTCTCGGTGCAGAATTCCTGCATGGAGATGGTGGCCTTGGCATTGAGGGCGGCGGCGGCATCTTCCAGGGTGGTGCCTCCGGAGTACATCCGAAATTCTCCATCCGTAGGCGTATCCCAAACATCGCTATTATCCGCTAGGATGGTGAAGTTCACGTCCATCAACTGAAAGAGACGTTTCACTTCCCGTAAATTGCCTACGGTATAGCCGTCAAAGCCGCCGATGAAATTGATGCTCTCGTTCGGCTGGCGGTCCAGTGCCGGCGCCATGCCTGCCTTGCCATCCCAGAGATACCAGAGGATACCCTTGAGCATATTGTCATAGCCGGTGATGTGGCTACCGACAAAGGAGGGCGTATGGGCAAAGGGCACGGGGTAATCGGCCGGCACGCTGCCCTTTTCCCGGGCGGTCTTGATGAAAGCGTTGAGATCGTCACCGATGACTTCCGCCATACAGGTCGTCGAGACCGCGATCATTTTGGGTTTGTACAGGGCCAGGCTGTTGGCCAGGCCATCGACCATGTTGTTGAGACCGCCAAAGACGGCCGCGTCCTCGGTCATAGAGGAGGAAACGCAGGATGCCGGTTCCTTGAAATGACGATTGAAATGGGTCCGATAATAGGCCACGCAGCCCTGCGAGCCATGGACGAAGGGCAGGGTATCCTCAAAACCCACCGCCGCAAAGATGGCGCCCAATGGCTGGCAAGCCTTGTCCGGATTGATGGATACCGCCTCCCGTTGAAAATTGAGCTGGCGATACTCCCAGGTCTTGGTCCACTGCTGGGCCTTGTCGATCTCTTCCGCGGCAGGGCGGTCTTCGAACTGATCCTGTTTACTCTTGAACATTTCCTGGTATTCCGGTCCCCGGAAGAGGTTGAAATGGTCAAGAACCTTGTCTGCATTCTGTGCCATGATAATTCTCCTTGCCTTGCGAAGGGGATAGCCTGGCTATCCCCGCCAACCGTACCACCCTACATCCAGGGGGCTTTGGTCTTGCTCCAAACGGGATTATTGATGGCCATGTCCATATCGCGGGCAAAGATGGCGAAGCCGTCATAGCCGTGGTAGGGACCGGAATAGTCCCAGGAGTGCATCTGCCGGAAGGGAAAGCCCATTTTCTGGAAGATGTATTTTTCCTTGATGCCGGAAGCCACGAGATCGGGACGCAATGCCTCGACGAACTTCTCCATTTCATAACCGGTCACGTCGTCGTAGATCAGCGTTCCTTCCTGAACTTCGTGGGTGGTGCGCTGATAGTCATCGTTATGGGCAAACTCATAACCAGTGCCGATCACCTCCATGCCCAAATCCTCGTACGCGCCGACCACATGGCGCGGACGCAATCCGCCGACATAGAGCATGACCTTTTTCCCCTCTAGGCGGGGCTGGTATTTGGCTATAACGGCATCCGATAACCCCTTGTACTTGGCAATGACCTTTTCTGCGTTGTCCTTGATCTTGTCATCAAAGAAGCTGGCGATCTTGCGTAGCGATTCTTCGATCTTGCTGGGGCCGAAGAAGTTGTATTCCACCCACGGAATGCCGTACTTTTCTTCCATGTGGCGGGTGATGTAATTCACAGAACGATAACAGTGCAGGAGATTCAGCTTAGCCTTGGGGGTCTTTTCCATTTCCGCCAAGGTGCCATCACCGGACCACTGGGCAACGACGCGCAGGCCAAGCTCTTCCATGAGGATGCGCGAAGACCATGCGTCGCCGCCGATGTTGTAATCGCCGAGAATGGCGACGTCATAGGGCGTACTTTCAAAGTCTGGATACTTGCCTTCGGCGGGATCCAGGACATAGTCCCGAATGGAGTCGTTGGCAATGTGATGTCCCAGAGATTGGGATACGCCCCGAAATCCTTCACAACGTACGGGCACGATGGGTTTCCCCAACTCCACGGCTTTTTTCTTGGAAACCGCTTCGATATCATCGCCAATGAGGCCGATGGGGCATTCGGACTGGACCGTGATGCCTTTTGCCATGGGGAAAAGGCCATTCAGTTCATCCATGATCTTTTCCAGCTTCTTGTCACCGCCAAAGACGATGTCCTTTTCCTGGAAATCCGAGGTGAAATGCATGGTGGTAAAAGTATTGACACCAGTAGTGCCGATATAATAATTGCGCCGGCCCGAGCGCGCGTACCGACCGCAGCCCACCGGCCCATGGCTGATATGGATCATATCCTTCACGGGGCTCCACACCACCCCGTAAGAGCCGGCATAGGCGCAGCCGCGCACGGTCATGACGCCGGGAATGGACTTGATATTGGACTTCACACCGCAGTCGGGTTTTTCCGCCGTATTCACGCCCAGATTCTTCGCCCGCCGCTTGGCAAACTTCTCCGGATAGGCCTTGCAGCCGCCAATTCGGCGGCACTCTTGCCGATGAGACTGGCGTCTTCCTTCTGCATGATGCCGAACTCCATGAGCATGTCTTCCAACTCGTCCATGGTGATCGGGGTCGGGATCGTCCCATTACCGGCATTGGCATGAATCTTTTCCGCCAGGGTCCGATACTCTTGGGCCTGCTTGGATTCCGGTGCGTATTCCAGCACCGTCATGCGTCGCAGTTCGGCATGCTGCACGATGTTGTCGCGCGGCACGAAGTGGATGAGCTTGGTGCCCAGTTTAGCGGCCAAGGCCTCGGCCAGCTCCAGTTCCTTGTCGGTCTGGCGCTCGTTGCAGATGAGGCCGCCCAGGCGCACGCCGCCGGAGTTGGCATACTTGAGCACGCCCTTGGAGATGTTGTTGGCCGCGTACATGGCCATCATCTCGCCGGACATGACGATGTAGATCTCCTGCGCCTTGTTTTCCCGGATGGGCATGGCGAAGCCGCCGCAGACCACGTCGCCCAGTACGTCGTAGGAGACATAGTTGGCGCCATCATAGGCCCCGTTCTCTTCCAGGAAGTTGATGGAGGTGATCACCCCACGGCCCGCGCAACCGACGCCCGGCTCGGGACCACCGGACTCCACGCAGCGGATGTCGCGGTACCCGACTTTCATCACATCTTCCAGCTCCAGGTCTTCCACGCTGCCGGCTTCCGCGGCGAGGCTCAGTACGGTGTCTTGCGCCTTGGAATGGAGGATCAGGCGCGTCGAGTCGGCCTTGGGATCGCAACCGACGATGAGAATTTTCTGGCCCATTTCCGCTAGGGCCGCCAGGGTATTCTGGGAGGTCGTGGACTTGCCAATCCCCCCCTTGCCATAAAAGGCAATTTGCCGTAAAGATGCTGCCATTACCGTATCTCCTCTGCAAAAGGTACGAAGGTGCCAAGTGAATGTCCCTAACTGGGACAGATGCTCTCCGGCATTCCCCTTGCAAGCCTCATGCCACTCTTCCAGCAATCAAATAACATATTGTTATATAAAGAAATAACTCGCTTGTTCCGCGTCATTTCCGTTCTGTTTGAAAGCCGACAAAACGGTCCGGCAATGTCGGGAATGACACAGATCGCGGGTGCTTTCGGACGTGTCGGCGGGTTTCTGTATGACTTCGGGGGTGACAACGGCTTTATTCCCCGTTGCGGAGATGTCCTCGCCGACCAATGGGCATTGGCATGATTATTGCTTTCTATAGACCGACAGCCAAAGTTTGGCGGGATTGAAGAGGAAAGCATTCATGCAGATTGGAGTGGATAGCAGCCTGGCGGTGGGAAACCAGCGCATCTTTGTGGTCGATAGCGATGAGATATCGCGCATGGCGGTGCAATTCATGTTGCACGACGAATATGAGACTCACGAATTTAGTGCATTGGCAGCCGCAGTCAGCAAGGCACGCGACTGGCCGCCGGACCTGCTCATCGTTGGCATAAGCTATCTGCAGGAGCAGGGGGTGCATCTTTTGGAGCAAATGGAGATGGAATTCCCCGAGGCGCAACTGCTGCTCCTGCTGGGGGAAGACGATTCCCCGGTGACCTTGGCGGGTAAGGCCATGGGCTTGGCGCAACTGCGCAAACCCCTGCGCCTGGAAACGGTGCGCGGTACGGTGGCCATGATCTTGCGGAATGGGCAGTAAAAAGGGGCTGCCGGCGGATAGGGATCGGCAGCGCCCTGATCCAGGGCCCGAAGAGGCCGCTCGTTGGGTAAATGCACCGGGCAGCAATCTCGTGGGCGTCCCCACCGGATTGCTGGCGAGTGCGGCCTTTCACGAGTTTCCGCTGCCTTTGCATATTGCGGGCACGCGGGAAACCCACGCCGCCCTCTTTGCCGCCTTGCAGGGGGCGGAGAGCGCCGAGGAGGCGGGGCAGCGCTTTCAGGATTACATGGAGATGACGTTCGGGCCGCAGGCGCAAGCGCCGGAATCCCCGGCGGCGCCGCGGCGCTTCCGGGCCAATTATCTCCGTTTGCTCAAGGGCTGGGGGTACGACAGCAACTCCCCCGAAGGAGCGGTCATGAAGGCTTGGGTCGAAAGTCGCTTTGGCATCCCGCCGACCTATCACCGGACGGTGATCCGCCGCTTTGCGGGTCCGGCGTGGATTCGGTACATGACCGACCGGATGTCTTCGCGCTTCGACAACAACAATATTCGGGTCCAACTGGATGTCCTGTATGAGTTTGCCCAATGGGCCTTCCGCCATTTTTTTGCACCGGGACAGCGGCACTTGCGCCTTTTCCGGGGCACCAACGATTTTGCCGAGCACCCGTGGGTGCGACGGCTGGATGCACACCATGCGGTAGTCAGGCTGAACAACCTTGTCTCCTTCACCGCTGATCGGGATATTGCCGGCGAGTTTGGCGACATCATCCTGGAAGTGCAGGTGCCCGCCGTGAAGGTCTTGTTCTTCAATGGATTGCTCCCGCGCCACCCGCTCAAGGGCGAGGCGGAATATCTGGTCATCGGGGGCGATTATGCGGTGCGTATGGGGTATTTCTGAGGGGAGGGGGCGGCGATGATAAGCGATGATCTGCGGGACCGGGCCCTGGGGGCCTATCTGGGCCTGGCCGTGGGCGACGCCCTGGGGGCGACCGTGGAGTTCCGCTCTCCGCGGGAGATTCGGGAGGAGTTCGGCATCCATCGCAGCATGATCGGTGGCGGGTGGCTGCACCTGGAGGCCGGGCAGGTGACCGACGATACCCAGATGTGCCTAGCCCTGGGAGGGGGCATGATTGCCGGCGAGGGCTGGAACCTGCAAAGGATCGCTGACGCCCTGGCTGCCTGGCTGCGCGGACGCCCACCGGATGTGGGCAATACCTGCCGCCGCGGGATCCGCCGCTACCTCAACGATGGCAGCCTGGAGGGCCCGCCCTCGGACTGGGGTGCCGGCAATGGCGCCTGTGTGCGCAATCTGCCCATCGTCCTGGCGACCCTCGACGACGAGGAGGCGTTCGTCCATCATACCCTGGCGCAAGCCCGATTTACCCACCATCACCCTTTATCCGACGCCGGCACCCTTGCCATGGGGCACATGCTGCGTGGATTGCTGGGGGGCGCGGGATGGCTGGGGGCGCGGCAGGCGGCCTCCGCCCTCGTCGCCAAGCATCCGGCGTTCCGCTTCGACCCCTACCCGGGCCATTCCTCCGGCTATATCGTCGAGACCCTGCAGACGGTCCTGCATTATTTTTTCAACACCGACAATTTCAAGGACTGTCTGGTGGGGGTGGTCAATCAAGGGGATGACGCCGACACCACCGGCGCCCTGGCGGGTATGCTGGCGGGCGCGATGTATGGGGTGCAGGCCATCCCCCATATATGGCTCAGCCGGCTGGATCCGGGAGTGCAGCGCATGATCCGGGCCCAGGTGGATGGCTTGTTGGCCTGGAATCCTTCCCTGCGGCCTCGGGATGATGCGGATAGGCGCTGGTTACGGATGCGGGAGGGCTGAAAGATGGTTCACATCATTTTTTATGAAAAGCCGGGTTGCCGCAACAACGCGCGCCAGAAAGACCTGCTGCGCGCTGCCGGCCATACCCTGGAGGTACGGGATTTATTGAGTGAGGCGTGGTCTGCGGAGACGCTACGCCCCTTCTTCGGAAATCGGGCGGTGGTCGAGTGGTTCAATCGCGCGGCACCGCGGGTGAAATCGGGCGAGGTGATTCCCGAAGCGCTGGATGCCGGGCAGGCCGTGGCCTTGATGATCGCAGACCCCCTGCTGATCCGCCGCCCGCTGATGGAAAGCGGGGGTCGGCGCATGGCCGGTTTCGAGCCTGAACGGGTGGAGATATGGATTCCCTTATCCGTTGCAGGCTATGCTGGAGGCGGGATGACGCCCCCCGAAAGCTGTCTGCGCTCATCCCCTTGCCCGCTTCCCGATCAGCCAACGGCGGCGGACGACGATCAAGCTCCAGTGCCCGCACCCTGGTGAGCCGGGCTGGACCCACGCGAGGAATTCCCCATGAAAGATCACCTGACGCCCAATCATTATCTGGAACTGACGACGGTATACGAAGTCAGCAAGGTGCTCAGTTCTTCCCTGGATCTGGAACACACCCTCAATGATGTGTTGAAAACCTTGGGCAACCATTTGCGCATGTACCCCGCCATGATCATCTTGCGCACGGACGACAGCCATGTCGGCGTAATGGCCGCGACGGGCCTGTCCGCCGAGGAGATCGAGCGCGGCCGCTATCACCTGGGCGAGGGAATGGTCGGCAAGATCATGCGGGCGGGTATGCCCGTGGTGATCCCTGACATCGCCGAAGAGCCCGCTTTTCTCAACCGCGCCGCCGGTCTTGATGCCACCCAACAATTGCACGCCTTCGTCGGCGTGCCCATCAAGGTAGGCTATGACTGCATCGGGGTTCTGGCCATCTATCGGACGGAAAAGCATAAAGGAACGAGTTTCCGTTCCGATGTCCGCCTGCTGCAAATGGTGGCCAATCTCATCGGCCAGACTGTCACCATGCACCAGGGGGTGACGGCCGAGCGCAACCGCCTCCTGCAGGAGAAGCACCGCCTGCAGAAGGAATTGCAGAAGCGTTACAGCATCGACAACGTCATCGGCAACAGCAAGGGCATGCAGGCCGTTTTCGCGGATGTGCATCAGGCGGCGCCCGGTAAGGCCACCATCCTTCTGCGCGGCGAATCGGGGACCGGCAAGGAGGTCATCGCCCGGGCCATCCACTACCTTAGTCCCCGCCGCGACAAGGCGTTCATCAAGCTCAATTGCGCTGCTCTTCCGGAGAGCATCCTCGAATCGGAGCTCTTCGGCCATGAACGCGGGGCCTTCACCGGGGCGACCCAGGAGCGCAAGGGCCGCTTTGAGCTGGCCGACGGTGGTACCCTCTTCCTGGACGAGATCGGCGATATCTCCCCTGCTTTCCAGGCAAAACTGCTGCGCGTGCTGCAGGAACGGGAATTTGAGCGGGTGGGCGGCAACCAGACGCGGCGCGTGGATGTCCGCATCATTACCGCCACCAACCGCAATCTGGAAGAAGCGGTGAGCAAAGGCGAGTTCCGCGCCGATCTCTACTATCGGATCAACGTGGTGAGCATCTTCCTGCCGCCCTTGCGCGAGCGGCGCGAGGATATCCCCGCCCTGGTGGAGTATTTCCTCTCCCGTTTCAACAAGGACAACGAGCGTCGCCTGCATGTCTCGCCGGAAGCCATGAGCACCTTGATGGATTGCTTCTGGCCGGGCAATGTCCGTGAACTGGAAAACTGCATCGAACGGACCGCCACCATGCTCCACGGTGATTTCATTCGCCAAGTGGACATTCCCTGCCAGCGGAACCAGTGCCTGTCCATGTCGCTGCGGCCCCTGGCAGGGGGGCATCCCATCGTAACCATGGCGGTCCTTGCCCGGCCCTCCCTGCCGGCTCCGGCCGAAGGGGCGACTTACGCATCTCCCCTGGAGAGACTGGATGACACCGAGGGGCTCTCCGAGCGAGAGCAACTGGTTCAGGCCATGGAGCGTTGCGGTTGGGTCCAGGCCAAGGCAGCTCGCCTGCTCGGCACCACCACCAGGAAGCTGGGCTATGCGCTCAAGAAACACGGGATAGAGGTCAAGCGTCTGTAAAGTCTTTGGAACATTTTTCACTTTACGGGCGTGGTGCTTCCTGCAGCGCCCGGTTGCGCAAAGACGGCCTTTGACAAGGCCCGCAGCCTTCCATCACTTTTTGTCCGTTTCGCGACAAATTTCGACAAGCTCCCCGATCTCCATGTAGTTTTGCCGACAAAATTCTTTAACTTATTTATATCTTATTGAATATAAAAGATGAACAAGAATGGCATCGGTTTTGCTATATAGACTCCGAGCGGTCGGCTTCGTCGGAGCAAGCAGATACATCCATGAGGCGCGCGTAATTCCATCGTCAACTGGACAACAGTGTGGAGGAGTACGCCCATGGCATCCCCGATTATTTCCCTATCCAGCATTGCCACCCCCGGCGGGGCCAAGCTGGATGAGATCATGCAACAGAAGGCCGAACACCAGGGTTGCGGCACGAGTGGCGGTTCGGGCAAGGCGAGTTGCGGTTCCGGCGCCGGGCAGGGCGACCTTTCTCCCGAGGTCTGGGAAAAGGTCAAGAACCATCCTTGCTACAGCGAAGAGGCCCATCATCACTACGCACGCATGCACGTCGCCGTGGCACCGGCCTGCAACATTCAATGCAACTATTGCAACCGCAAGTACGATTGCGCCAACGAGAGCCGTCCCGGGGTCGTCAGCGAGAAGCTCACCCCCGAGCAGGCCGCCAAGAAGGTGTTGGCGGTGGCATCCACCATCCCCCAGATGACCGTACTGGGCATTGCCGGCCCCGGCGATCCGCTGGCCAATCCCGAAAAGACCTTCAAGACCTTCGAGCTGATCGCCAAAACGGCGCCGGACATCAAACTCTGCCTCTCCACCAACGGGCTGATGCTGCCGGATCATGTGGACACCATCCAGAGCTTCAATGTGGACCACGTTACCATCACCATCAACATGGTGGACCCGGATATCGGGGCGCAGATCTATCCCTGGATCTTCTACAAAAACAAGCGCTACAAGGGCCGGGAAGCGGCGCAGATCCTCAGCGAGCGGCAGTTGCAAGGGCTGGAGATGCTCACCGAGCGCGGCATTCTGTGCAAGGTGAACTCGGTCATGATCCCCGGCATCAATGACCAGCACCTCGTCGAGGTCAATCGCGCCGTCAAGAGTCGTGGCGCCTTCCTGCACAACATCATGCCGCTCATTTCCGCGCCCGAGCATGGCACCGTATTCGGGCTCAACGGCCAGCGCGGCCCCTCGGCGCAGGAACTGAAGGCTCTGCAGGATAGCTGCGAGGGGGAAATGAACATGATGCGTCATTGTCGCCAGTGCCGCGCCGATGCGGTGGGACTCCTGGGCGAGGATCGTTCGGCGGAGTTCACCACCGAAAATGTCATGGCCATGGAAGTGGAATACGACCTCGAATCGCGCCAGGCCTACCAGGCGGTGGTCGAGCAGGAACGCCAGGCCAAGTCTGCGGCCAAGCAGGCGGAACTGGAGACCATGGCCGGCGAGCAGTCCGACGTCAAGATCCTGGTCGCTGTGGCCACCAAGGGCAGCGGGCGGATCAACGAGCATTTCGGACACGCCACGGAGTTCCAGATCTACGAGGCCAGCACGGCGGGAGCGAAGTTCGTCGGGCACCGGCGGGTGGATCTCTATTGTCAGGGCGGGTACGGCGAGGAAGAGGCCCTGGAATCCACCATCATCCGTGCCATCAACGATTGCGCGGCGGTATTCGTCGCCAAGATCGGCGGCTGTCCCAAGGCATCATTGCAAGCGGCGGGTATCGATGCGGTGGACCGCTACGCCTTCGAGTACATCGAACAATCCGTCATCGCCTATTACCGGGATTACCTGGAACAGATCCGTAGCGGCGCCATCGTCCATGGCCAGCGCGGAGATGCGGAGATCCGTCAGGGGGCATACGTCGCCGCCTGAATTCACGGGGGGAGTATTGCTCCCCCTTCACCACCAGCAAGGAGATGCATCATGGCTTATAAAATTATCGCTTCCCAATGCACCGGCTGTTCGGCCTGCGAACCGGAATGCCCGAATATGGCCATTTCGGAAAAGAACGGCACCTTCGTCATCGACCCCGCCAAGTGCACGGAGTGCATCAACTACTTCGACGAGCCCCAATGCGTGGCCGTCTGCCCGGTGGACGATACCTGCATCATCGACAACAACTACCCACGCTACAGCGCCTAGGAGGATGGCATGAACGTAACCTTTACCCCCAAGGCGGAGCGCTTCATCCAGCGCATGATCACCTTCAATGGCGGTGGTAGTGAGAGCGGCTTTCGCTTGGCCGTCGCGCCTGGCGGTTGCTCCGGGCTTTCCTACGACTTCAGCGTGGTGAACGCGCCGGAGCCTGGTGATTACTCCCTGGAAAGCAATGGCATCAAGGTTTTTGTGGCGCATGGGAGCCTGATGTTTCTGGATGGCGTTGTCGTGGATTGCGAGGACAGCCTCATCAATACCGGTCTGGTCTTCAAGAATCCCAATGCTGCATCCAGTTGCGGCTGCGGGACGTCATTTTCACCAAAGGACTAGCCTGAGCGTCCGGGGAAGGAGGGTGCCATGGAAACCTGGGTCATACATCATAGCAGCGCGACCATTCACCGCTGTGCCGTGAACGCGGCAGAACTTCCCTTGCATGTCGGGAATATGGACTTCCGGGGTACCGAGGTGTTCTCCCATCTCCAGGGCAAAGAACAGCGCCGGGTTTCCCGTACCTATACCAGTTACGTCTGGTGTCCTGAATGCGAGGCCGTGATGGCGGCGGGTGGGCAGCGCCGGAGTGCCCCATGAGCGAGATCTGGGAGGAGGATTGGCTGAATCGCCGGTATTACGGCGATTTGCTGCCCGCAGCCGCGGAGCGCGAGTTGCACCTGGCGGCACGAGCCTATGGGCAGGACGAACGGGCCGAGGAGCATCTCCATTCGGCCATTGCCATCGCCCCGGACCATCTGGCTGTCTACTTGGGTCTCTACAAGTTCTACTTCTACAAGGGACGGCTCCGGGAAGCCATGGCCACTGCCCGCATCTGCCTGCAGCGCAGTGCGGCCGAGTTGGGGCTGGATCCGGACTGGCGCCGGGTACGCCCCGGCGATGCCCCCTTCGGCAGCTTCGATGCCGCCCGCGCCCGCTTTTACATGTTCGTGCTCAAGGCCTACGGGTACATCCAGCTCCGCCTGGGACGCCTGGAGGAAGGCCGCATGGTTTTGGCAAAGCTGCTGGAGCTGGATCCGGGCGACAAGATCCAGGCCGGGGTCCTGCTGGACGTGGTGCAGCGCGGAGGGGAGTCAGATGATGACTGACCCGGATCAGGCCATCGACTGGCAAGGCGGCGCGATCAGTTGCAGCGGCTGCCCCCACGACCCTCGCCCCGCCGGCCGCTGCCAGCCCCTGCATGCCTGCGTCCTGGATCGTTATGCCAAACGGGTGGACCGCTTCTTTCGCTGGAATCCCCAGGTTGCCAAGGATTACCTGCAGCACCCCTATTTCGAAGTGCGCGCCTGCGCGGCCCGCTATGCCGACATCTTCCACCTGCCGCCCTTGATGGACGATCCCGATGAAACGGTGCGCTGGTCGGTGGCGCAGCGGCTCCCCCACCGCCATTTGCTGCGGATGATCCATGATCCTCACCGCGAAGTGCGGATCCGCGTCGCCAGCCGCCTGGGGGAGCGCGATTTGCCCACGATGATGAACGACCCCGATTACTATGTGCGGCTGGTGGTGGCCCGGCGGTTGCCTGCGTCTTTTCTGCCGTTGATGATGACCGATGCGGATGTGGAGGTGCGGCGCGCAGTGGCCCTGCGAATTGCCCCGGAGTGGCTGGGACGGATGCTCGCGGATAGCGACTCCGGCGTGCGCATGGAGGTGGTGTTGCGCCTCCCCGCCGCAGCCCTGCCGGCTCTGGCCCGGGATCCCGATTGGCGGATCCGTTATGAGGTGGCGGCGCGTGGAAGCCGGGTGGCGCTCCTGCCGCTTTTGGAGGATGGCGATGCGGAGGTGCGCAGCCTCGCCTGGGAACGCTTGGGTGGGAGCGCGCCATTCCGGGATGCTCAGCAAGGGGAGGAACGGATATGGGAATGAGCCGCGACAGCGATGTGGTGGAGTTGGGTGGAGATCCGATTTTCACTTACGGAGAAAAGGTACGCTCACGGAAGCATGTGCGCAATGACGGCACGTTTCCGGGCAAGGAGGTCGGTGAAATCCTGGTCAATAAAGGCGATATCGGATATGTGGCGAGCATTGGTACGTTCCTTCAGCAGTTTTACATTTATGGCGTCGATTTCGTCGATCGGGGCTATAAGGTCGGCATGAAAGGCCGCGAATTGGAGTCGCTGGAAACCGATGGGGATGGGGAGGAAGCGCCATGATGGAAATTCGCTACCCCCGTTTCGACTGGGGACTGCAGGTATTGGCCTCGGCCGACCTCCACAACGATGGTACCTACCCGGAACAGGCGCCGGACGCATTGCTGGTAGCGAAAGGCAGCGTGGGTGAGATCGTCCGTGTCGGGCACCATGAAGAAAGCAATACGCCCTTGTACCTGGTGGAGTTCCAGAACGGCATGGTGGTGGGCTGTCTTGAAGAGGAAATCACCCCGATACGGGAGCGCCAGCCATGACCTCCGAGCCCGTCGTTTACCTGGACAACAA
>JABEBX010017423.1_pt1 | contig 13760 bp, 10 predicted proteins | sample 7245971 | NCBI WGS metagenome assembly JABEBX01 (sample SAMN14506365, study PRJNA622280) | hot springs metagenome | biome: hot spring [ENVO:00000051]|acidic hot spring [ENVO:00002120]; feature: spring [ENVO:00000027]|sediment [ENVO:00002007]; material: sediment environment [ENVO:01001048]... | reverse complement strand
CTTTCATGCAGGCCTCCTTGCGGGCCCAGCAGGCGAAAAACACCCCGGTCTGTTGCCTCGGCGGCAGTTGCACGAGTTCTGCAAATTCGTCTGCGGTCAACACGCCGGAGGCCAATGCGGCGTCGGGCAGATCGGGTCGGATGGCTTCGATGTCCACCCCCAGCGGCACGCCGTTGCTCACGGCCAGCAGCGCCTTGTCCAAGCTGTGGCTCAGGTTGAAGCACAGCGTCGCATCGCCGGAATGCCCGGTCAGCGCCGGTTTGCCGTAAGGGCCGAGGGCAAACTGCAGGTCTTGTGGCGCACGCTTCAGGTAACGGCCGAGAATCTGCCGGGTCCAGCCATGCGCGGCGATGAAACGGGTCTGGTCGACGGCAAACACAAAGCGTCGTGCCCGCTCTTGTTCGGCGGCGTCGAGCAGATCGAGGGCACATGCCGGCGGGCGGCGCAGATCGAGTTCCCAGACGTGCACGTCGCGCTGTTGCGGTCGCGACAGCGGCGCGGCCGGGTCGTGCGCGCGGGCGGCGGAGCCCAGGCGCAGGGCGTTTCGCACCTGTTGTGACAATGGGGTGGACAAGGTTTTCACGCGGCCGGATGAAGCAGGTTGCGCATCAGAAAAATCGTTTTCGAGGTCATCGGCCGGCATGATGCAGGCGTCGCCGCCTTCCAGACAATCCCGTCAAGCGGGGGCAAACAAGTGCCTCAGGGAATACGGATCAGAGGCCGTTCTGGCCGGATCATAGGCAAGACTCGTCGTTGTTCCGTGACAACTTCTGCACAGTTTTCGCGGGAAACTGGGCTCACTCGTGCAACGCCCGGCGGGTCGTCGCGATGGCGGTGCAAAGCTGCTGCACCCCGTCGAGCACATCCACGCCCATGCGCGGCAGGGTGTTGGGGGAGAGGGCGACCAACTGGTCGTGCCGTACCGCGCTCAATCGCGGAAACTGCTTCCACGACTTGAGCCACTGCGCGCCTTGGGGGCTGGAGGTCACGATGAGTTGCGGGTCGGCCTGCAGCACGGCTTCGGCACTGATGGTGGGCGCCAGAACCGCCAACGAGCCAAACACATTCTGCCCGCCGCACAGGGTAATGGCCTGGCTGATGAGCTGTTTGTGGCCCACGGTGATCAGCGGCTGGTTCCACACCTCGTAAAACACCCGTACAGCCGGTTTTTGGGCGGCGTAACGCTGCCGGATGGCAGCCAGACGCGTGTTGAAATCGCGCACCCAGTGCCCGGCTTGCCGCTCGGTGCCTGCCAGTTCGCCGATGCGGCTGACTGTGGACGCCAGCGACTCGAAGGTGTTGGCCTGGCTCCAGTACACCGCAATGCCCAGCGCCTTGAGCCTTGCCGCTTCGCGCGGGGGCGTGCCCGATTGCCAGGCCAGAATCAGATCGGGCTTGAGGCGGACGATGGCTTCCAGATTGAGGGCGAACGCATCGCCCACGACCGGCAGTTTGCGTGCCCAGAACACATTGCCCGCGCCCTGAATCTGGCCGACGACGAATTTGCTGGACCCGGCCGCCGCGCTGAGTTCGAGCAACTGCGGCGATAGCGCGATGATGCGCCGTGCCGGTGCGGGCAGGGAAACCACCTGGCCGGTGTCGTCGGTCACCCGCACCGGGGCCGCCCAGGCGGCGCTGGGCAGCAGGGCAAAGGCGAGAAGCGCCCCAAGCCATCGAGAAAGGGTCATGTCGGTGCGGGTGTTTTGGGCTTGTGGGCGCACAGATCGGCCACCCCGCAGCGCCAGCATTCCGGCTTGCGCGCCTTGCAGACGTAGCGGCCGTGCAGAATCAGCCAGTGGTGGGCATGCAGGCGGAACTGTGGCGGAATTACCTTCTCCAGCTGGGTCTCCACCGCCAGCGGGGTTTTGCCCTTGGCCAGCCCGAGGCGATTGGCCACGCGGAAAATGTGCGTGTCCACCGCGATGGTGTCTTGCCCGAAGGCCACGTTGAGCACCACATTGGCGGTTTTGCGGCCCACCCCCGGCAGCGATTCCAGCGCCTCGCGGCTGCGCGGCACTTCGCCACCGTATTGGTCGATCAGAATGCGGCAGGTGGCGATGATGTTTTTCGCCTTGGTTTTGTACAACCCGATGGTGCGGATCGCCTCGCGCAGCCGGTCTTCGCCGAGGTCGAGCAGCGCCTGCGGGGTGTTGGCCACGGCGAACAGCGGCCGGGTGGCCTTGTTCACGCTGACATCGGTAGCCTGGGCCGAAAGCGCCACCGCGACCAACAGTTCGAAGGGCGTGCGGTATTCCAGCTCGGTGCGCGGCTCGGGGTTGGCGGCGGCGAAGCGCTCGAACAGGGTCTGGATCTGGGCGGGTTTCATGCGGCGCGATGATAGACGTGGCGAGTTTTCGCCCTCTGGCGGCCATGCCAGCGGGTAGAGGGGCGATGGTATGATTTCCCTCCGTTGTGAGATTCACAATTTCTTTTGTAAATCATAGAGTTAGAACATATCGATGCGTTTGACCTCACTCCGTCTGGCCGGATTCAAGTCGTTTGCCGAACCTGTGACGCTGCCCTTTCCCGGCCGCATCAGCGGAATCGTCGGGCCCAACGGCTGCGGCAAATCGAACGTGATCGATGCGGTGCGTTGGGTGCTGGGCGAGAGCAAGGCCAGCGAGTTGCGCGGCGAGTCCATGCAGGACGTCATTTTCAACGGCAGCGGGCAGCGCAAACAGGCCAGCCGCTGCAGCGTGGAAATGGTGTTCGACAACAGCGATCACCGCATCGCCGGGCAGTGGGGACAGTTCACTGAAATCGCCATCAAGCGCGTGCTCACCCGCGACGGCACGTCGAGCTATTTCATCAATAACCAGGCGGTACGCCGCCGCGACGTGCAGGATATTTTTCTCGGCACCGGCCTGGGGCCGCGCTCCTACGCCATCATCGGCCAGGGCACCATCACCCGCATTCTGGAGTCGCGCCCCGAAGACCTGCGCATGATGCTCGAAGAGGCCGCCGGCGTGTCCAAATACAAGGAGCGCCGCCGCGAGACCGAGAACCGTCTGCAGGACACCCGCGAGAACCTCATCCGCGTGCAGGACATCCTGCGCGAACTCGGCAGCAACCTGGGGCGGCTCGAACAACAGGCCGAAGTCGCCACCCGTTACCAGGGCCTGCAGGCCAGTGCGACGCGGGTGCAGCAGCAGCTCTGGCTGCTGCGTCAAGAAGAAGCGCAGGCCAAACGCCAGCAAATCACCTTGGCTGGCGGCGAGGCGATGAATGCGCTCGAAGCCCGCATCGCCGAGCAGCGCGCAATCGAGGCCGAAATCGAAACCTTGCGTCAGGCACAGTTCGCCAGCAGCGATACCCTCAACCGGGCGCAGGCCGCTTTCTACGCCGCACAGTCGCGCGTCAGCCAGCTCGAGGCGGAAATTCGTTTCGTCGTTGAGGGCCGTCAACGCGCTCAGGCCGCGCTGCAGTCGATAGACGCGCAAACGCAGGACTGGCAGCAACGCCACGACACCGCCGTGGCGCAGGCCGCCGACACCGCCGAACACCTGGCCGATGCCGAGGTGCAGGCCGAGGTGGCGCAGGCCCGCGTGCAGGAGCAAAGCGAACGCCTGCCCACGCTGGAAGCCGCCCTGAGCGACGCGCAATTGCGCGCTGCGGACGAACGCGCGCAGGCCGCCGCTGCCCAGCAGGCGCTGCAGGCCGAGGCGGCACGGCAGCGCGGCCTGGGGCAGCAGATCCAGCAGTTGCAACAGCGCGCCGAGCGTCTGCGCGCCGAGCAGCGCGCCGTGGTCGCGCCCGACAGTCTGCGTCTGGCCGACCTGCAGCGGCAGCAAGAAACCCTCACCGACGCGCTCGACACCACCCGCGCGCAGCGCGAACAACTCGACGACACCTTGCCCGAGCTGCAACAGGCGCGGCAGCAGGCGCAGCAGTCGCAGCAGGCCGCCGCAGCGCAGCTTGCCGCGACCAGCGCGCGCCTGGCTGCGCTCAAAGCCCTGCAGGAACGGGTGCTCACCGAAGGTAAGTTGCGCCCTTGGCTGGCTAAGCACGGGCTCGACGGTCTGTCGCAACTCTGGTCGCGCCTGCAGGTGGAAAACGGGCTGGAAACCGCGCTCGAAGCCGTGTTGCGCGAGCGCCTCTCCGCGTTGGAACTGCGCCAGCTCGACATGGCCGCAGGCTTTGCCGCAGACGCGCCGCCGGCCAAGCTGGCGTTCTATTCGGCAGCGGTGCAGCCCCCGGCTGCCGAAGCGCGGGCGATTTCCACCCCGCCCGCGGGCTGTCGGCCCTTGCGCGAGGGCGTGCGCAGCGGTGATGCGGGGCTGGCCAGCTTGCTCGACGACTGGCTGACCGCCGTCTTCATCGCACCGTCGCTGCAGCAGGCGCTGGCGCTGCGCGCCACTCTGCCTGCGCAGACCGTGCTGCTCACGCGCGAAGGCCACGCGGTGTCGCGCCAGAGCGTGAGTTTTTACGCCCCGGATTCCGAGCAGTCCGGCGTGCTCGCGCGGCAGCAGGAAATCGACAATCTGGAGCGCCAGATCAAGGCCGAGCAACTCATCGCCGAGCAAAGCCGCGCCCAGCTTCATCAGGCCGAACACGATCTGGGGCAGGCGCAGGAGCAGCTCGCCGCGCTGCAACGCCGCCAGCAACAAGACACCCAGCAACTGCACACCGTGCAGGTGGAACTGCTCAAACTTACCCAGCAGGCCGAGCAAAGCGCCGCGCGCAATCAGCAGATCGCCACCGATCTTGGCGACATCGACGCCCAGCTCAGTGAATTGCAGGCGCAGCAGGCCGAGAGCGAAGCCCGATTCGAGGAGCTAGACGCGCGTCTGGCCGACCAGCAGCAGCTGCAGGCCGATCTCGAAACCGAGGTGATGGCCGCGCAGCAGGCGCTCGCCGATGCCCGGGCGCAGCAGCGCCAGCTCGAATCGCAAGCGGCCGAGAGCGGCTATGCGGTGCGCAGCCTGCAACAAAAGCGAGCCGATCTGCAACGCGAGGCGCAGATGGCGCTGGAACAGATCGCGCGTCAGGCCAGCGCGCGCGAAGCGGCGCAGGCCGAACTCGCGCGGCTCAACGAAGAAAGCGCCCAAACCGGGCTGCAATCGGCGCTGGCCGAGCAGCAAAGCGCGCAAGCCGTACTGGGCGCCCGTCGCAGCGAGGCCGACGACATCGCCCAGCAACTGCGAAAGCAGGAGGAGGCTAGGCTGACGCTCGACCGCGACCTCGATCCGCTGCGGCAGCGCATCACCGAATTGCAGCTCAAGGAGCAGGAGTTCCGGCTGCAGGCCGAGCAGTTCGCGCAGCAGCTCGCCGAGGCGCAGGCCGATATCGAAGCGGTGCGCGCCAGTCTGCCCGAAGGCGCCCAGGCCCCGGCGCTGGCGCGTGAGCATGAACGGCTGCAGCGCGACATCGCCGCGCTGGGGGCGGTGAATCTGGCCGCGCTCGACGAGCTGGGTCAGGCGCGCGAACGCAAACAGTTTCTCGACGCCCAGCTCGAAGACCTGCAAACCGCCATCACCACGCTCGAAGACGCCATCCGCAAGATCGACGCCGAAACCCGCGACATGCTGGCCACGACTTTCGAGCAGATCAACGACCATTTCGGCCGCATGTTTCCGCTGCTGTTCGGCGGCGGCAATGCGCGGCTCATCATCACCGGCGAGGAAATTCTCGACGCCGGGGTGCAGGTCATGGCACAGCCGCCGGGCAAGAAGAACAGCTCGATTCACCTGCTCTCCGGCGGCGAAAAGGCGCTGGTGGCCATTGCGCTGGTGTTTGCCATCTTTCAGCTCAACCCCGCGCCGTTCTGCCTGCTCGATGAAGTGGACGCGCCGCTGGACGACGCCAATACCGAGCGCTACGCCCGGCTGGTCAAAGACATGTCGGCCAGCACGCAGTTCCTGTTCATCTCGCACAACAAAATCGCGATGGAAATGGCCGACCAGCTCATCGGCGTGACCATGCAGGAGCAGGGCGTCTCACGCACCGTTGCCGTGGAAATGGACGCGGCGCTACGCTTTGCCCAGGCCGCTTGATCCACACACTAAGCCGCGCACACACTCAAACCCCGAGGATTACTGGATGGGACAGTTGCAAATCGCCTTGATCGTCATCGGCGCCATCATCATCGCCGCCGTCATTGCCTACAACACCTGGCAATCCGGCAAATTCAAGCGCCAGCGCGCCGCCGTCGAAGACGATGTGCAGACCGCGATCGAGCCAGCCGGGCTCGACACCCTGAGCTCCGACACCCACGGCCACACGCTCGAACCCGTTGCGCTCAGCCCCGAAGTCGCCCCCAGGCCGCGGCTGATGCCCTTGCAGATCGACCCGCTGATCGACGCCATCGCCAGCTACCTGCTCGAACCCGTGCGTTCGGGAGAGGTGCTGCTGCCGCGCCTGCCCAAAACTGCGCGCGCCGGGGCCAAGCGCATGTTGTTCGAGGGCCGCAACGCCGAAACCGGGCAATGGGAGCCGCTGCAGCCGCAGCACCCCTACGCCGAACTGCAGGCCGCGGTGCAACTGAGCAACCGGGCCGGGCCGATCAATGCCATCGAGTTTTCCGAATTCATCGCCAAGTGCCACGAACTCGGCGAGGCGCTGAGTGTGGCGCCCGATCTGCCCGATATGGCCGAGGCCCTCGAGCAGGCCCGGTCGCTCGACGCCTTCGCCAACGACAACGACGCGCAGCTCTCCATCACCCTGCGCGCCCGCAGCGTGCCCTGGGGCATCGACTTCCTGCGTCAGCGCGCCCAGGCCGCCGGTTTCGTTCCCGGCGCCGAGGCCGGGCGCATGGTGCTGCTCTATCAAGACGTGGAGCAGGCGCCCACGCCGCTGGTGCATCTGCAATTCGACGCCCGCGCCGATCTTTCAGACAGCGCTGCCGCCGTCAGCCATGCCACCTTGCTGCTGGAAGTGCCGCAGGCTCCGGCCGCGCAAAAGCCCTTTGGCCGCATGCGCCAGGCCGCCCGCGAACTGGCGACCGCACTCGACGCCGCCGTGGTGGACGACAACAACGCCCCCTTGCCCGACGCCGCGCTCGACCACATCGAAAAACAGCTCGATCTGCTGTACGAAGTGCTGGAACAACGCGGCCTGCCCGCAGGCTCCGCCGCCGCGCAGCGGCTGTTTTCTTAACGCGCAGGCTTTGACGGCCCGTATGCTTTCCTGATGACCCAGCCCGATCTTTTCGCGCAGCCCGCCGAGCGCGCGGCGCAATTGCGCGCCGAAATCGCCCGCCTCGATCACGCCTACTACGTGCTCGACGCCCCGCTGGCGCCCGATGCCGACTACGACGCGCTGTTTCGGGAGTTGCAGCAAATCGAAGCCGACCACCCCGAGCTGCGCACCCCCGACTCGCCGACCCAGCGCGTGGGCGGCGCGCCCCTGCCCGAGTTCGCCCCGGTGCGGCACGCCGTGCCCATGCTGTCCATCCAAACCGAAACCGACACCACGCCCGAAGGCGCGGTGGCTTTCGACCAGCGGGTGCGCAACCGTCTCGGCCTGAGCGCCGACGATCCGCCAGTGAACTACTGCGCCGAACTGAAGTTCGACGGCCTGGCTATCAGCCTGCGCTACGAGCACGGCCAGCTGGTGCAGGCGGCCACCCGTGGCGATGGCGAAACCGGCGAAGACGTCACGCAGAACGTGCGCACCATACGCAGCGTGCCGCTGCAATTGCGCGGCAACCCACCGGCGGTTCTCGAAGTGCGCGGCGAAGCCCTGATGAAACGCGCCGACTTCGAGCGCTACAACGCCCGCCAGCGCGGCAAAGGCCTGCCCACCCTGGTCAACCCGCGCAACGGCGCGGCGGGCAGCATTCGCCAGCTCGACCCGGCCATCGCCGCACAACGCCCGCTGGCCTTCTACGCCTACGGCTGGGGCGAGATTGTCGGCTGGGCGCAGCAGCCCGAAACGCACCACGCCATGCTCGATGCCTTCGAGACCTTCGGCCTGCCCGTCGCCCCGCAGCGCGTGCATGGCCCCGGCGCGCAAACCCTCATCGACTTCCACGCCCGCATCGCCGCCGCGCGCGACAGCCTGCCCTTCGACATCGACGGCGTGGTCTACAAGGTCGACAGTCTCGCTCTGCAGCGCGAACTGGGCTTTCGCAACCGCGAGCCGGTGTGGGCCGTGGCGCACAAATATCCCGCGCAGGAGCGCAGCACCAAGGTCATCGGCATCGACATTCAGGTCGGGCGCACCGGCAAGCTCACCCCGGTCGCCAAGCTCGAGCCGGTGTTCGTCGGCGGCGTGACCGTGACCAACGCCACCCTGCACAACGAGGACGAAGTGCGCCGCAAAGACGTACGCGTGGGCGACACCGTTATCGTGCGCCGCGCGGGCGACGTGATTCCCGAAGTCGTCAGCGTGGTGCTGAGCGCCCGCCCGGCCGATGTCGGCGAACCGTTCGATCTCTACCAGCGCTTGGGCGGCCAGTGCCCCGTCTGCGGCTCGGCCATCGTGCGCGAAGCCGGCGAGGCCGACTGGCGCTGCACCGGCGGCCTGTTCTGCGCCGCGCAGCGCAAGCAGGCCATTCTGCACTACGCCAGCCGTCGGGCGATGGACATCGAGGGCCTGGGCGAAAAGCTGGTCGATCAACTGGTGGATGCGGGTATCGTGCGCGTGCTGCCCGATCTGTACCGCCTCGGCCTGCTCAAACTCGCCGCACTCGACCGCATGGCCGAGAAAAGCGCGGCCAATTTGCTGCAGGCGCTGGAGGTGAGCAAAACCACCACCCTGGCGCGTTTTCTCTACGCCCTGGGCATCCGCCACGTCGGCGAGGCCACGGCCAAAGATCTGGCGCGCCACTTCGGCGGGCTCGACGCCATTCTTGACGCGCCCTTGGAACAGCTGCTCGAAGTGCCCGATGTCGGCCCCGTGGTAGCGCAAAGCATCCGCACCTTCTTCGACCAGCCGCACAACCGCGAAGTCGTGGAACAACTGCGCGCCTGCGGCGTGCATTGGAGCGAGGCCGCGCCCGACCGCGACGCCCCCAAACCGCTCGCAGGCAAGACGCTGGTGCTCACAGGCACCCTGCCCACCCTCAGCCGGGAGGAAGCCAAGGCCCGCATCGAAGCAGCCGGAGGCAAAGTGGCCGGCTCGGTATCGAAAAAGACCGATTACGTGGTCGCTGGAGCCGAGGCCGGGAGCAAACTCGCGAAGGCGCAGGAACTCGGCGTAACCGTGCTCGACGAAGCGGAGCTGCTGAAGTTGCTGGCGGTTTTTTGAGCGTAATGCAGTGAGCGCATAGCCGTCGGGCGTCGATTCTGCGGATCACGCTGCCCACATCCAGGGACTCTTGTATAGTGCCCCACAGGTCGAAAAGCGCAGAACGGGTATGCCGGGTTTCAGGAATCATTTATACCTGTATTCTTGCGCAGCCCATCGCTCTGGAACCCAGTCTGCAAGCCGCTTCGCCGAGGAAACGCAGGCCAGAATATCTCGCACTGGCCAGTTTATTTTGCAAAATTTGCGGGATACATTACGTTGGGCCCCTTAGTCACCTTCGGAGTAGTACGTGTCCGTCGACAATTCCTTCTACGTCTACGCGCTGAAAGACCCTCGCACATCCCCAGCGCTGCCGTTCTATGTCGGCAAAGGCACCGGTACTCGGTCCTTCGACCATCTCGTCAAGCCGGATTCCACTCGCAAAGGAGTGCGCATACAAGAGATCGTGGCTTCTGGCGCAAAGGTGCTGGTTACCAGACTGGTCGAGTCGCTCACCGAGGCCCAAGCGATTAAGCTCGAAGCAGAGCTGATTGCCGCCCTCGGCACGGTAGATACGGGCGGTCTGCTAACCAATTCTGTGCTTCCTTCGGGTCTGGGTACCAAATCCCGAGCTACGGTAGTCGTCCCGTCAGGCGTCAAAGAAAAGGCGCAACTTGGCTTATCGCTTCTCAAGGAGGCCGTACTCGAGTTGGCCAAGGCGAATCCGAAGGGAATTTCCAACTCTGATGCCGCCAGTCTCCTTGGCCTACGCAGCGACTATGGTGGCGGCTCAAAGGACTACTTGTCCTATAGCGTGATCGGGATTCTTATGCGAGAAGGAAAACTGGAGCGGGATGGTTCGTCCCGAAAGCATGTCGCCCGCGTCGAGTGAGCGGCGCCCAACCCCTCCATCGAGCGGACAGCCTCAAGCTGCGCTTGAGGTTGCCGCTCATGTCGAACGTTAAACAGGACATCTACTGACTAATTCTGGTAACCGTGATACCCAACCCACCCAGCAACGTGGAACGGTCTAATCCGACGGCCTATCTCGGTCTCGACTTGGGCGGCACCAAGATCGAGGTGGCCGCGCTTGATGGCGATGGGCGGTTTTTGCTGCGCGAGCGGTGCGATACGCCGCAGGGCGACTATGACGCGACCATCGAGGCCATCGCCGCGCTGGTGGCGGCGGCCGATGGGCAACTCGGCTGCAGGCTGCCGCTGGGCGCGGCGATTCCGGGTTCGGTGTCGCCGGTTTCCGGGTTGATCCGCAACGCCAATTCCACCGTGCTCAATGGCCGCCCGCTGCTGCAAGACCTGCAACGGCGGTTGGATCGACCGGTGCGCTTGCACAACGATGCCAACTGTCTGGCGATCAGCGAGGCGATCGACGGCGCGGGGCAAGGCGCTCGCGTGGTGTTTGCGGTCATTCTGGGCACTGGCGTGGGCGCGGGCATCGCCATCGACGGCGCGGATTGGCTGGGCTGCAATGCGGTGGCGGGGGAGTGGGGCCACAACCCGCTGCCCTGGCCGCGCCTGCCATCTGCCTGGCGCGAACTGCCGGGGCCGCGCTGTTGGTGTGGTTTGCAGGGCTGCATCGAAACCTGGCTGAGCGGGCCGGGCTTCGCCGCCGATCATTTCGCGCGGGTTGGGCAAATGAGGGGCCAGCAACGCAGCGCCAAGGAGCTGATCGCGGCCATGCGCGCGGGCGATCGCGCCGCGCGGGCGAGTTTCATCCGCTATGCCGACCGGCTGGCCCGGGCGCTGGCGCAGGTCATCAATCTGCTCGACCCGGACGTCATCGTGCTGGGCGGCGGCATGAGCAATGTGACTGAGCTGTACGACGAAGTGCCGCACCGCTGGGGCGCCTGGGTGTTTTCCGATACGGTGCGCACCCGTCTGCTGCCCGCGCAGCATGGCGATTCTTCCGGGGTGCGCGGGGCGGCCTGGTTGTGGCGCGATCAGCTTCGCTCGGTTGCGCCTTCTTCTCCCTCTTCGCCTCCCGCCTGACGCTCTGAAAAATCGAGCGCGGCCGAGTTGATGCAGTAGCGCAGGCCGGTGGGGTCGGGGCCGTCGGGGAAGACGTGGCCGAGATGCGCGCCGCATTGCCCGCACTGCACTTCGGTGCGCACCATGCCGTGACTGATGTCGCGTACTTCGCGGATGACGGCTTGCGCGGTGGGCTGCCAGAAGCTGGGCCAGCCGCTGCCCGATTCAAACTTGGTGCGCGAGTCGAACAGCGGCGTGCCGCAGCACACGCAGCGATAGACGCCGTCGCCGTGGTGGTCCCAGTACAGGCCGGTGAACGGCGGCTCGGTGGCGCTGCAACGCGTCACGCGGTATTGCTCCTCGCTTAGTTTGCTGCGCCAGAGGGCGTCATTCGTGTCTTCGGGGGTGGGCTTGGACATGATGCTTTCCTTTCAAGAGGAGCAGGACAGGCAGGCGGGGGGCGCGTGTTCCGGCGGGGGTTCAGCGTAATGCGGCGGCGCGGCGTGCGCGTCGAAAGGCCGCGTGAGCGCGTGCAGCAGGCGGCGCACTTCGCTGAAGTCGCCCGCCTCGGCCTGGGCGATGGCGGCCTGCGCCAGATGGTGGCGCAGCACGACGAGCGGATTGACGGCATTCATCGCCACGGCGCGAGCTCCGTCGTCGCGGCCTTCCGCCCGCAGGCGCTCGCGGTAGCGGGCCGCCCAGTCGGCGAAGCGTTGCGGCTCGCGCGCGAATTGCGCTGCGAGGGCGGGGGGGATGGGCGCGTGTGCGTCGGCGGCAAGCTGGGCGAGATGGCGAAAGCTCAGCGTCCAGTCGCTGCGGTTGGCCGCCATGGTGTCGAGCAGATCCTGAAACAGATCGCCGTCGCCAGGATGCGGCGCGGTAAGCCCGAGCTTGGCGGCGAGTTGCTGCTGCATGGCTTGCACATACTGCGGGCGAAATTGATCGACCGCGGCCAGCGCCGATTCGGGCTTGTCGATCAGTGGCAGCAGGGCTTGGCCCAGCGCCAGCAGATTCCAATGCGCCACGGCGGGCTGTCGGCCGTAGGCGTAGCGCCCGCCGCGGTCGGTGGTGTTGGGGGTGTGCAGCGGGTCGTAGGCGTCGAGAAAGGCGAAAGGGCCGTAATCGATGGTCCAACCCAGGATGGACATATTGTCGGTATTCATCACCCCGTGAATGAAGCCCACGGCCTGCCACTGGGCGATGAGCCGCGCGGTGCGGGCCACCACCCATTGCAATAGCGCCAGCGCGGGCTGCGGGGCGTCGGCGCAGTCGGGGCAGTATTGGGCGATCACCCAGTCGGTCAGCGCGCGCAACTGCTCGGTCTGCCCGCTGTAGCTGAAATGCTCGAAATGCCCGAAGCGCACGAAACTCGGACTCAGCCGGGTGACCATGGCCGCGGTTTCGATGCGCTCGCGCCGCACCGGGCGGCTCGATCCCACCAGGCACAGCGCCCGCGTGGTCGGGATGCCCAGCGCCGCCATGGCTTCCGAGCACAAAAATTCGCGGATGGAAGAACGCAGCACCGCCCAGCCGTCGCCCATGCGCGAAAACGGCGTGCGGCCGCTGCCCTTGAATTGCACTTCCCAGCGGGCATAGCCGCCGCTGTGCCGCCCGCCACTGGCATCTGGCCAGTCGCCCAGCAGCAGCGCGCGGCCGTCGCCAAGCTGCCCCGCCCAGTTGCCGAACTGATGTCCGGCGTACACCGTGGCACGGCTGCCGCCGCTGATCGCCGCGACATGGCCGCCGAAAGCCCGCGCCCAGTCCTGCTCGTCTTGCGGGGTGACGGGCGCAGTCAGGCCGACCAGCGCCGCGGCGTCGGCGCTGGTGGCCACCAGCACGGGGTCGGGCAGGGGGCTGACCGCGACCGGCACGCTGAATGCGTCGCCTAAGGCGGCAAACTGCTGCGCCAGCGGCGGCCAAGAGCGGCTCGCGGGGGGAGCAGAAGCGGGAAAATCCAGAGCAGCGGAAGTCATGTCTGCATTCTCGGAGAAAGCCGCAGCCCCGGTGGGTATCGGGGTATCCTGTGCGTCTGCTTTTTGCCTGATGTTCAAGCCATGCCGCTCACACAAAATCCGGCCCATCCAGATGCGGTCATCGCGTTGCCTTTCGGTCGCATGGGCCTGTTCTGCACCGACGACGTGGTGTTGCGCCTGGAATATCTTCCGCCAGAAACCCCTCTCACCCCGCCCTCCACGCCGCTATGCCGCGCTGTGGCTGCGCAACTGAGCGCCTACGGTGACGATCCGGCGTATCGCTTCGATCTCCCGCTGGCGGCGGCGGGCACGGAGTTTCAGCGCCGGGTCTGGGCGCTGTTGCAGCAAATTCCGCCAGGTCAGACGCGCACTTATGGCGATGCCGCGCTGGAGTTGCACAGCGCAGCACGGGCCGTGGGGCAGGCTTGCGCCGCCAATCCCTTCGCCCCCGTAGTGCCATGTCACCGCATCGTCGCGCAAGGCGGGCTGGGCGGATTTGCCCATTCCACCGCGCAAGACGGGTATCTGCTGGGCATCAAACGCTGGCTGCTGCAGCATGAAGCCAGCTTGCGATCGGCTCGTCCCCATGCCTGAAGCCCCGCTTTACCTCGAATGGCCGCCCGCGCCCGAAGC
>JABEBX010020560.1_pt1 | contig 13762 bp, 12 predicted proteins | sample 7245971 | NCBI WGS metagenome assembly JABEBX01 (sample SAMN14506365, study PRJNA622280) | hot springs metagenome | biome: hot spring [ENVO:00000051]|acidic hot spring [ENVO:00002120]; feature: spring [ENVO:00000027]|sediment [ENVO:00002007]; material: sediment environment [ENVO:01001048]... | reverse complement strand
AGGGCAGCCTCAAGGATTCGGCTGCGCGTCTCCGCCGAGCGGTCGGTGTGGCTATCGGCTTGGTTTATCGGCGCCATATTTAACTAACTGGTTAGTAAAGTAACCGAAACACACCCTCCATGGCAAGCCGCTCTTCGCGTTTCGAAGATTTCATCTTGCGTATGCTATTGACTTAACGCGACTTATTTTCTATTTGACAGATCTAGTCGAAGACGACCGTCTTGTTGCCGTAGCAAAGAATGCGCCGGTCAAGGTGCCAGCGTACAGCGCGGGAGAGCACCATGCGCTCCAGATCGCGGCCCCGTGCAACGAGATCCTCCACCTGGTCGCGGTGCGAGATGCGGGCCACATCCTGCTCGATGATCGGACCGTCGTCGAGGATCTCGGTGACATAGTGGCTGGTGGCGCCAATCAGCTTGACGCCGCGCGCGTGGGCTGCGTGATACGGCCGCGCGCCAGTAAACGCCGGCAGGAAGGAATGATGCACATTGATGATGGCCGACGGGTAGCGAGCCACGAATGCGGGCGAGAGGATCTGCATGTAGCGCGCGAGAACGATGAACTCGATCTGGTGTCGCGCCAGCAGTTCGAGCTGCCGGGCCTCGGCTGCGGAGCGCGTTTCTCCGTTTACGGACACGTACTCAAAGGGCACACCGTAGAAGGCGGCCAGATTGGCCACGTCGCGGTGATTGGAAATGATGACGGGAATCTCGCAAACCAGTTCGCCTGTGCGCCAGCGGTGTAGCAGATCGGCCATGCAGTGCAGATACTGCGAGCAGAAGAGCGCCACACGCGGGCGGCGCGTGCTTGCGGTCAGCTTCCAGGTCATATTGAGCTCATGCGCGAGCGCGGCAAAAGCAGCGCGGAAGCCTTCGAGATCGAAGCCGTCAAGCTCGAACTCGACACGCATGAAAAAGAGACCCAGTTCCTGATCGCGGTGCTGGTCGGCGTGCAGGATGTTCGCCCCGCGCTCGTAGAGCAGGCCGGAGACGCGCGCGACAAGGCCCTTGCGATCGGGGCAGTCGATCAAGAGAACGGCGGAATCCTTCATGGTGTTTTCAGATTACGGTATAGGACGGAAAACGTGACGTGAAACCACTGCGGAAGATCGGGCTTGCCCCGGGAGGAGACGACCGAGATGACGCGATCGGGATGGCCGAGATCATGCCAGTCGACGCTCTCCAGACGCAGCGCCTGGCTCACAAGATGGGTTCCATTCTGTCGAGCGTGTCCCCGATCCCTCGCTTTGAGGGACCGGGGATGTTGCGGATGGCGGATGGCCCGGCATCAGTCGTAATATTCAAGCCCAAGGTGCGTAATCAGGTCCGCACCCATGATGTGGCGTAGCGTGTTCTTGAGTTTCATCGACTGGATGAACAGATCGTGCTCGGGGTAGAGGCCCTCGGCGGTCTGCGGCGACTTGAGGTAGAAGCTCAGCCACTCCTGGATGCCGATCGAGCGCAGGCTCGGCGTGCGCTTGGCGAGATCGAGGAAGAGCACCAGGTCGAGCGCGATGGGCGCCGCCAGAATCGAATCGCGGCACAGGAAGTTCACCTTCAACTGCATGGGATAACCCAGCCAGCCGAAGATGTCGATGTTGTCCCACGCTTCCTTCTCGTCGCCGCGCGGCGGATAGTAGTTGATGCGAATCTTGTGATAGATATCGCTGTAAAGCTCGGGATACATCTCAGGCTGGAAGATGTATTCGAGCGAGCCCAGCTTCGACTCTTCCTTGGTCTTGAACGACTGCGGCTCGTCGAGCACTTCGCCGTCGCGATTGCCGAGAATGTTGGTCGAGAACCAGCCCTTGACGCCGATCATGCGCGCCTTGAAGGCCGGCGCCAGCACCGTCTTCATAAAGGTCTGGCCGGTCTTGAAGTCCTTGCCGCAGATGGGCGCGGCGTTCTTCTTCGAGAGTTCAACCATGGCGGGAACGTCGACGGTGAGATTCGGCGCGCCATTGGCAAACGGCACACCCTCCTTGAGCGCCGCGTAGGCGTAGATCTGCGAGGGCGCGATCGCGATATCGCTCTGTTCGAGCCCCTTCTCGAAGGCCGCTATCGACCGATGCACGGCCGTGGGCTCCATAAAGATCTCTGTCGATCCTGCCCAGATCATGACGACGCGATTCACCTTTTTCTTGAAGGCGCGAATATCGGCCATCACCTGCTGGGCCAGATCCATCTTGTTCCTGCCCTTCTTGACGTGCGTGCCGTGCAGCCGCTTGACGTAGTAGCTGTCAAAGACCGCGGGCATGGGCTTGATGGTTTCAAGATAGGGCTTGAGCTTCTTGAGAATCTCCGGCTTGAGCACGGCGGCGTGCGACGCAGCCTCGTACACGTTGTCTTCGAAGATGTCCCAGCCGGTGAAGACGATGTCGTTCAGATCGGCGAGCGGAACAAAGTCCTTGATGAGCGGCGAGGTGTTGTCGGTACGCTTGCCGAGCCGGATCGTGCCCATCTGCGTGAGTGATCCGATCGGTTGGGCGAGACCGCGACGAATGGCTTCGACACCGGCAATCATGGTGGTGGCGACGGCTCCCAGGCCGACAACCATCACGCCCAGTTTGCCCTTCGCGGGCTCAACCTTTGCTCGCGTAGCCTTGCGCCCTGCAAGCTTCTTTCCTGCGCGAACTACGACCGTCTTGGTGACTTTCTTCTTTGTTGCCATGGATTCTCCTATTCTTCATCGTTGAAGATGACTGTGAAATTTTCTTACCTCAAAAGCAGTGGTTGACTATTCCGCGCCGCCCGCTCTTCTGCGCTGCATGTGCGCCCAGAGGAACCACGCGAACAATGCGACTATGCCCAACTCCACCACAAGATGGAAGCGATGGAACGCCTCCTGCAACCGAGGATCGGTATTCCAGCTCTGGCCGAGCTTCATGCCGATCCCGGCCAGGCAGAAGTACCAGATGAACGAGCCGATCGTTGTGTAAATGTGAAAACGCAGCCGCGGCATCCTGCCGATGCCCGCAGGAAAGGCCACGTAGGTCTGCACCAGCGGCATCATGCGCCCGGCGAGAATGGCGATCGATCCGTACTTCTCAAAAAAGTTTGTCATCAGGTCGAGGTCATGACGACTCATCAGCACCCACCTGCCGTAACGCTCGACCAGCGGCCGTCCGCCTTTGGCGCCGATCCAGTAGGCGATCGCCGAACCGAAGTTGCATCCCACCGCTCCTGCGGCAGCCACAAGAACCAGGTTGAATCGGCCGAGATAGACAAGGTAGCCAGAGAACGGAAGGATCACTTCAGAGGGAATGGGAATGCCCGAAGAGTTCAGAACAATGAGCCCCGCGATGCCCGCATAGCCGCCGGCCTGGATGACGTGGATGACAAGTTGAACAACGGCTGCAACAATCTTTTCGCTCATGAGCGTATTCAGTATATAGGCAGATCCGGCGCTATTGCGGTGCGCACGCGCCCGTAGTCGAAGAAAAAGTTCTGCACACGTTTGCATTTTTGCTCAAAAATCAACTACACACGTCTGCATTTCCCATTTGGTAGGATGAAGTCAGATCGCATCAGAGGTTGAGGAGGTTCCCCTTGTCCGATTTCCCCCCTGTACCGCTCACGCTGGAAGGTTCCGCATTGCTTCACCAGTTCTTCCGCTTCGACTGGAAGTCCTGGCGCGGCTGCGCGGACAGCGAACGCAAAAAGATCGCCGCCGAAGCTGCCACCGCCCTGGGATCCATGGAGCGTTCCGGTCCTGACGCCCCAATCCGCACGGCGCTTTATTCCCAGCTCGGCCACAAAGGCGATCTGATCTTTGTACACTTTCGCGATTCGTTCGAGGCGCTGAACCGGACGGAGCTCAATCTGGCGCAGACAAGGCTCTACGACTTTTTGACGCCGACGCACTCCTATGTTTCCGTGCTTGAGCTCGGCCTCTACGAATCAAGTCGCAAAACCTACGAGGCCGCGGCGGCGAAGGGATTTGCACCGCACTCCGCCGAGTGGAACGCGGAGATTGCAGGCTCGCTTCAGCGCGGCGCAGAGGCCATGGCCCCGCGCCTCTACCCCGCCATTCCCGATGCGAAGTTTCTCTGTTTCTATCCCATGGACCGCAGGCGCGGCGAGCATGCCAACTGGTACACAGTCCCCTTTGCCGAACGTCAGCGCATGATGCACGACCACGGCATGATCGGCCGCCGCTACGGCGACCAGGTCAAGCAGATCATCTCCGGCTCGATCGGAATGGATGACTGGGAATGGGGCGTGGATCTGTTTGCGGAAGATCCCGTCGTGTTCAAAAAGCTGATCTACGAGATGCGCTTCGACGAAGTAAGCGCGGTGTATGGGCTCTTCGGGCAGTTCTATCTGGGGATCCGGCTGCCGGTGGAGAACCTGGGAGCGTGGCTCGACGGTAAGCTCTGACAAACGCTCGCGCCGACCTTGCAAAAGCTTCGAGAAACAGGCCCTGAAGCTCTTCAAAGCGCAGGGCAGGCGGGCCCGACTACTATCTTAAAGCTATGCCAAAGAGATCGACCAGCCAAAGCAGCCTGGCAAAACCTTCACGCGGGCCGCTCGCGACCGAGCGCATGGCCTCGATTCTGAAGGGGCTCGACGAGGCTTATCCCGAGGCCGGGTGCGCGCTCGATTTTCGCTCGCCGTGGGAGTTGCTGGTGGCGACAATCCTTTCGGCGCAGTGCACCGATGCGCGTGTAAACAGGGTCACGCCCGAGCTCTTCCGGCGCTTTCCGACGCCGGAGGCGATGGCCAAGGCGACACTGCCAGAGCTTGAGCAGCTCATCAAAACAACGGGATTCTTTCGCAACAAGGCCAAATCCATTCAGGGCGCCGCGCGCAAGATCATCTCCGACTTCGGTGGCCAGGTACCCGAGACACTTGACGAACTTGTTACGATTCCCGGCGCGGCGCGCAAGACGGCGAACGTGGTTCTAGGCGTCTGCTTTGGAAAAGCCGAGGGCGTGGTCGTCGACACGCATGTCTTCCGCATCGCGCGACGACTGGAACTGGCCAAAGGCGACACCCCGCAGAAGGTGGAACAGGAGTTGATGCAGGTGTTGCCGCGCGATCGCTGGATCGGCTTCTCCCACCAGATCATTCATCATGGGCGCAAGGTGTGCGTGGCGCGAAACCCGAAGTGCAACCAGTGCAATCTGGAACCTCTCTGCCGGGCGAAGGATAAGACATGGCAAAGCTGAACGGTACAAGTCACCGCCTCAGCAGGTCGGCAGTTGCCGCGATCAAGCCCGGGATGTCGTAGGGGTTGGCTTCGGCGGCCGGCTCCCAGTTGTTTTCGCGAAGAGTTCTGCTCGTGATGGGACCGATGGAGACGGCAGGGACTCGGGCGAATGGGAAACCGAGCCCGGCGGCGCGGGCGGCCTCGGCCAGATGCGTAACGCTCGATGAGCTGGTGAACGTAGCGGCGTCGATCCCTTGCGCTAGAGCGGCTCGGAGCCGCTCCGGAGCGGCTGCGGGAATGGCGTTGCGATAGGCATCGACGACATCGACCGAGGCTCCCGCAGCGCGCAATGCATCGGGAATCACATCGCGTGCGATTTCGGCGCGGGCGATGAGAAAACGTTGGCCGCGAAGATTTCCTTCAGAAACTAAAGCCCCGACCTTTGATGGATCGTTTTCGGCAGAGCTCGATCTGTGCTCTTTCAAAGCGTCCACGTGCCCTGCTTGCCGTATAAGATCGTCGACGAGGCTTTCGGCTATATATTTTTCCGGTATCAAATCCACTGTCAAACCGGCTTTGCGGGCTGCGGCGGCAGTGGCTTCGCCCACCGCGGCAACCTTCACGCGCTCCATCTTGTCCAGCAGACCGTTCCATGCGACGGCGTGGACGGTATTGGCGCTGGTGAGGATCAGCCAGTCGTAGGAATCGAGCGCGCTGAGGGCACGATCGAGCGGCGCAGGATCGGTCGGAGGCTGGATTTCGAGAACGGGAACCTCCACCGGCTCGGCGCCGAGAGCGCGCAACCCCTCGCTGAGCTTACCGGCCTGATGCGCGGCGCGCGTCACCAGCACGCGGCGGCCGGCAAGTGGCGCCGCAGTCATTGCGAGGCTCCGGCGAGCGTATCGTTGTGGGCTGCAAGCAGCGGTCCGGCGCCGGCTTCGAGAAGCATCCCGGCCACCAACCGGCCGAGCGATTCGGGGTTGTTCGTCTCGCGTACGGCCTGGTGATATACGCGCACCGTGACGCCGCTCGTGGGACTGGCGACAACGGCAAAGACTTCGTCGCGCGGCAAGGTTTCGTTTGTGTCCTCTCTGGATTCCAGCGTCTTCATGCGGCAGTGAATGCCGATGGGCACCTGGCAGCCGCCGCCGAGGGCGGCCAATGCGGCGCGCTCCACGACAACGGCAAAGCGCGTGTCGGGGTGATCGAGGAAGCTGACGGCTTCCATCGTCGCGGGGTCATCCCTGCGCGTTTCAATGCCCAGCGCACCCTGTCCGGCGGCGGGGCAAAACTCGCTGGGCGAGAGCCGTTCACGCACCCAATCGGTGCGGCCCAGACGGTCGAGTCCGGCGGCGGCCAGAAGGATCGCTTCGACCTGGCCCTCGGCGAGTTTGCGCAGACGCGTGTCGACGTTACCGCGAAACTCCACCGCCTCGATATCGGGACGCAACGCCTTCAACTGCGCGCGGCGCCGCTGGCTGCTGGTGCCGATGCGCGCGCCCTTGGGCACGTCGGCAAGCCTGGCGTGTTTTACCGACACAAAAACATCGCGCGGATCGACGCGCACGGGCGTGGCCGCGAGCGTGAACGGCTCCGGCAGCTCGGTGGGCAGATCCTTGAGCGAGTGCACGGCGAGATCGATGCGGCCCTCGGCGAGCGCCTCCTCAATCTCCTTGGTGAACATGCCTTTGGAACCGACTTGAGCGAAGGTGACCTCCTGCAGGCGGTCGCCGGTGGTCTTGATGATTTCAATCTCGACCTCGTGGCCCGCGCCGCGCAGCAGTGCGGCAATATGATTGGTCTGCCAGAGCGCAAGTTGCGATCCACGGCTCCCGATGCGCAGCTTCATCGGCGCGCTCCCATCCGGCCTTCAACAAGCTGGACATTGATGACGTGCCGGCTTCCGCCAGATTCGGCGCTCTGACTCTCGGGCGTGGTTGTTTCCAGTTCCCTGGCGCGCTCAGTCTCAGCCGACGCGGCCGGCGAAACCGACCACTCATCGCACAGGACTTCCAGACGAAGATCGTCGCCGTCGCGGGCAGCCTGTTTGAGCGCCTGCATGGGCGGATGAAGAAATTTGTTCACCAGGCCGCGCGTAAGCGCTTCGACGGCGGCTAACTGCTCGGGCGTGAGCGTGCCCAGCCGGCTGTGCATGCGCTCGATCTCGGCGCGGCGAATCTCTTCGGCCTTTTTCTGCAGGGCCACAATAGCCGGCGCGGCGCTCACGGTGCGCTGGCGTTGATGGAATCTCTCGACCTCGGTGGCAATCAGTGCCTCGGCGTCAACGGCCTGGCAGTTGCGCTCCTCCATGTGAGCCGCAGCTACCTGCTGCAGGTCATCAATGTCGTAGACGAAGATGCCATCGAGCTTGTTCATCTCGGGATCGACGTCGCGCGGGACGGCGATATCAATGAAAAACATGGGACGATTGCGCCGCTTGTGCAGGAATGCCTGGCCGTGTTCGCGGCGGAAGATGGGATGCGGCGCGCCCGTGGAACTGATGACGATGTCAGCGCGGCTGGCCGCCTCGTGGAGTTGTTCGAAGTCGATCACCTGGGGCACAATCGCGCCCGAAATCTCTTCGGCCATGCGGCGTGCGCGCTCTGCGGTGCGGTTACTGACGAGGATGGCGCCTGCGCCCTGCTGCACCAGATGCCGCGCGGCAAGTTTACTCATTTTTCCGGCGCCGACAAGAAAGACCGTGCGCCCCTGAAGCGATCCGAAGATCTTGCGCGCCAGATCGACGGCCACCGAAGCGATGGAAACCGAATTCGAACCGATTCCCGTCTCGCTACGCGCCTTTTTTGCCGCGGCGAAGGCGCTTTGCAGCAGGTGCTCAAGCTGGCTGGAGACCGTGCCGGCGGCGCGCGCCACGGCAAAAGCTTCTTTCACCTGGCCGAGGATTTGCGGCTCGCCAACGACCATGGAGTCGAGGCTCGCGGCCATGCGGAACAGGTGGCTGACGGCCTCTTTGTCGTGGTAGGCGTAGAGGTGCGGATCGAGAAGCTGGGCGTCGATGCCGAAGTAACTGGCGAGAAAACCGGCGACCGGCACTTCCGGGTTTTCAACAACGGCCAGCAGTTCCACGCGATTGCAGGTGGAGACGATCATGCACTCGGTCACTCCCGGCGTCGCGGCAAGGGCGCGCGTTGCCTCGGCCAGCTCGTCGCGGCCGATGGCGACCTTCTCCCGCAGCGCGATAGGCGCCGTTTTGTGGTTCACGCCAATGAGTGCAAGTGTCATTACGGTCCAAACCTATGTACGCGGCTCACAAAATTGGCTGCCCATACGGCCATCATCACTACCAGCGCCGCGCCGGAGACGTACGCCGCTCTGCGTCCGCGCAGCCCCGCGCTGCGCCGCACCAGCAGCAACGCCACGTAGACCAGCCACATGGCGAAGGAAGCAATCACTTTGGGATCGTTGAAATAGGCTGCGCCCAACGAGGTTTCCTGCGCCAGCACCGAGCCGATCAATAACCCCACGGTCATGCAGGGAAAACCGAATTCAAGCGTGGCCAGAGCAATGCGTTCGAGCGTGTCCAGCGGAGGCAGCCAGTCGAGCGGCTGCCAAAGGCGGGCATTGGCGGGCTTGCGTTTGGTTTTGATGCGCCTCTCCTGCACCAGATACATCATGGATGCAAGCAGGCTGAAACAAAGAGCCGCATAAGCCAGCAGCAGCGCGATTATGTGCGCGACAAGCCAACTGATGCGTACGCCTTCAGAAGGGAAATGGTACTGATCCGGACCCAGCGAAGGAACAAACAGCAGAAAAAATGTCGCCGGCAAGGCGAAGATACCGAGGGAGATGGCATCGTAAAGCCACCAGACCAGAAAAAACAGGCCAGCCACGACGAATCCCAGAAGGGACTCGACCTCGCGCGCGCCGACCGGCATCCAGCGGTGCGCCTGAATGAGCATCTCCACCACCGAGACGAAGTGGAAGAAAAACGCCATCCCGCCGAGGTGAACGCAGATCTTGCGCCATGACAGCGAATTCGAGAGCACGGCGGGGAAGACGGCGACACATCCGGCGGCATACAAGATGGCCGCAACTCGTAGCCAGAGCAAGTACATCGCAGCTCTTACCTTATAACCTCAACCATCAGTATACTGTGACCTAAATCACTTCACGGGTATTTTGGCTGGCGCCCGCCCGGCCTCCGGGCGACACCGAATTCCACCATTTCCACCGCTACCGCACCGGCTCGCCGGCGCGATAGTCTTAGAACCAGCGTGAACCCCGACGATCTCCAGCACAGTTCCGGACAATCCCCGACGCTCGACGCGCCCCCCGCCGAAGAGTTCGTCCTCACTTCCCTGCCCGCACGCCCCGGCGAAAAGCGCCCCTCAGAGAAAGAATCGGCAGAACCGACGCCTTTCATGCGTCAGTGGGGCGCGGCCAAGAAGCAGAATCCAGATGCGCTGCTGTTCTTCCGCATGGGCGATTTTTACGAGCTGTTTTACGACGACGCGGCCGTGGCCAGCCGCGAGCTGCAACTGACGCTCACGGCGCGCGACCGCGAGCGCAGCATCCCCATGTGCGGCGTGCCTTACCACGCCGTGGAGCAGTACCTGACGCGCCTTCTGCGCAAGGGCTACCGCATCGCGCTCTGCGACCAGATGGAAGACCCTAAGCTCACAAAGAAGATCGTGCGGCGCGAGGTCACCCGCGTGCTCACGCCGGGAACGGCGCTTGATGCCGGACTTGGACAGGAGCAGAACAATTTTCTGGCGGCGATCTACGAAGCCACACCCGGAGGCACGCGCAAAAGCGAACGGGTTTGCGCGGTGGCGCTGCTTGACGTTTCGACGGGCGAGTTTCGCGCGGCGGAGTTTCGCGGCGAGAATGCGCAGGCGCAGGCAGTGGATAGCTTGCTGATGGCCGCCCCAAGCGAGGTGCTGGCGCCGGAAAGCGCGGAGATCCCGGCGCAGCTTGAGCGGGTTTCGGCGCGCACCCGCGTTGAGGACTGGGTCTGGACACGCGATTTCGCCGTGCCGCTGGTCGAGCGGCAACTGAACGTGCGTTCGCTCGAAGGCTTCGGACTGAGCGGCCACGAGCCTGCGGCGATTGCAGCCGGCGCGGTGCTGCACTACGTGCGCACCACGCAGAAAAACGACGCTCTGCACATCGATTCGCTCAAATTCGAGGAGCACTCGACCGCGCTCGAACTCGACCAGGTGACGGTGCGGAATCTGGAGCTTGTCGAACCTCTGTTTGCCGGGCAGGACGACCGCGCCACACTGTTCCGCACGCTCGACGAGTGCCTGACGCCGATGGGCAAGCGATGGTTGCGCGCAACCATCCTGCGGCCGCTGAATGAGGCGGCGGAGATTGACGCGCGGTATGAGGCGGTTGCTGAAGCCCACGGCGACCTGCTGAAACGCGAGGAGATTCGCCGCGCCTTTGGCGGCATCCTCGATCTTGAGCGGCTGCTGGCGCGGATTTCGCTTGACTCCGCCGGGCCGCGCGACGTGCGCGCGCTCGCCGGCAGCCTGGCGCGGCTGCCGGGGCTGAAGACCGCGCTTGACGCCATGCTGGCGCCACGCTGGCGCGCGATATCTGCGCGTCTTGACACGCTCGACGACGCAACGGCGCGCATTGCGCGCACACTGGTCGCCGAGCCGCCTCTCACGCTGGTCGATGGCGGTGCGATTGCCGCGGGCGTCGATGCCGAACTCGACGAGCTACGATCGATATCAACCTCCGGACGGCAGGCGATTGCGGCCATCGAGGAGCGGGAGCGGCAACGCACGGGCATCGGCTCGTTGAAGGTGCGCTACAACTCGGTCTTCGGCTACTACATCGAGATTACGAAGGCGAACCTCGCGTCGGCTCCCGCCGATTACGAGCGCAAACAGACGCTGGTGAACGCAGAGCGATTCACCACGCCGGAACTGAAGGACTACGAGCGCAGGATTCTCACCGCGCACGACCGCTGCATCGAGATCGAGAAGCGTATCTTCGCCGAGCTGCGGAAGTTCGTGCTCGAAAGCGCCGGCCGCATCCGCCGCGCTTCGGCCGCGGTCGCCGAAGCGGATCTGCTCGCCTGTTTCGCGCATCTGGCCGCGGCGCGGCGCTACGCGAGGCCGCAGCTTGTCGAGGATCCGGTGCTGGAAGCGGCCGCGGCGCGACATCCCGTGATCGAACAGTGGCTCGAAGAGACGCGCGATGGCCGCTTCATTGCAAACGATCTGTATCTGAATGCCGGTGGCGACGGGCCGAGCCTGCTGCTCGTCACCGGGCCGAACATGGGCGGCAAAAGCACCTATCTGCGGCAGGCCGCGATGCTGGTGCTGATGGCGCAGATGGGCAGCTTCGTGCCCGCCGACGCCATGCGCTTCGGTCTTGTCGACCGCATCTATACGCGCATCGGCGCCAGCGACAATGTGGCTCGCGGCCGATCTACGTTCATGGTGGAGATGACGGAGACGGCGACGATTCTGAATACGGCCACGCCGCGCTCGCTGATTCTGCTCGACGAGATGGGCCGCGGAACGGCGACCTTCGACGGGCTGTCGCTCGCCTGGGCGACGGTTGAGTTTCTGCACGCCGAGGTTGGCGCGCGCACGCTCTTCGCCACGCACTATCATGAGCTGACGATGCTGGCCGAGAAGCTGAAGCGCGTGCGCAACCTGCGCGTAGGCGTGAAAGAGTCGGCGAGCGGCATCGTCTTTCTGCACAGCATCGAGCCGGGCGCGGCCAGCAAAAGCTACGGCATCGAAGTGGCGCGGCTGGCCGGGCTGCCGCCTGCGGTCATTGAGCGCGCCAAGCACGTGCTGCGCCAGCACGAAAGGCAGGAACGGCAGAGCGTGCAGGTGGAGACCGAACCCGACCCGATGCAGATGACGATCTTCACGCCGCTCTCGCAGAGGATTGTAGACCGCATCGCCGAGACGGATGTGAACTCGCTGACGCCGCTGCAGGCGCTGAATCTGCTGGAAGAACTTCAGCGGGAATTGAAGGAGAAGCGATGAAAGAGACTTTGCGCCAGGCCGCGGGAAGCCTGCTCGTGGTCGGGCTTGAGGGCAGCGAACTCACTGCGATGGAACGTGCGTGGCTCAGGCTGGTTCGCCCGGCTGGCATCATTCTCTTCAAGCGCAACATCGTCGATCGCGAGCAGACACGGGCGCTGCTGGCCGAATCGATCGGGTTCTGCGCGCCCCACTGCGGGGCCTTTGTCGATGTGGAAGACGGAACGGTGGCGAGGGCTGCTGCCGAGGGGATGGCATGAAGACGAGCGCCATGACGGTGGCCGGCGTGATGAGCGGCACCTCAGCCGACGGGATCGATGTGGCTGTTGTGCGAATCGCGCAGCCTCGCCCTGCCCGCAAAAACAAAGGCGCGACGTCGGCAGAGCATCCGAAAGATGCAGGTCGCAGGCTCACTCTGCTGGCGCATGAGCACTTCGCTTATCCCGCTGCGCTGCGACGCGCGGTGCTGGCTGCCATGAACGCGCAATCCACTTCGACGCCTGAGCTGGCGCGGCTGAACTGGCGCCTGGGTCTTGCCTACGCGGAGGCGGTAAAAACAACCGTTCAAAAACACAGAATCCAACTCGATCTCATCGGCTGCCACGGACAGACGCTGTATCACCAGGCGCGGGCGGAGAGCTATGCGGGCCGCCGCTTTGCCTGCACATGGCAGACGGGCGAGGCCCAGGCCATTGCTGCCGAACTCGGCGTTCCCGTGGTTTCAAACTTCCGCCCGGCTGACATGCTGGCCGGCGGTCAGGGAGCTCCGCTGGTTCCCCTTTTGGACTACTTCCTTTTTGTTGATGCGAAGCGCGGACGCGTATTGCAGAACATCGGTGGCATTGCGAATCTCACCGCGATTCCCGCGGGCGCATCCCAACGCGCGGTTTTAGCCTTCGATAACGGACCGGGCAATATGGTGATCGACTGGCTGGCGCAGGAGCTCTTCAACAAGCCATTCGACCGCAACGGCGCGCTGGCGGCGCGCGGAACCGTGATGGAGACGGTTCTCAAGGAAGCGCTGCGGCATCCGTTTTTCAAGATGCGCCCGCCGAAAACCGCGGGGCGGGAGCAGTTCGGCAGGGCCTACGCGGCAGAGTTCCTGAAGAAGTGCCGCATGCAATCGGAAAGCGCCTGCGACGCAATCGCAACCGCCACCGCGCTCACGGCAGAAGCGATTGCGCGGAGCTATGCGCGCGATGCGCGCCCGCGCATGAAGAACCGCATGGTCGACTACATCGTCTCCGGCGGCGGCGCGCGAAATCGGACGCTCATGCGGATGCTTGCCGCTCGGCTGGAGCCGATGGGATGCACGCTGCACGACAGCGACGTTTTCGGAATGCCTGTTGAGGCGAAAGAAGCGGCCGCTTTTGCGTTGCTTGCCTGGCAGACGTGGAACCGCCTGCCGGGCAATGTGCCTGCGGCCACGGGAGCCAAATGCGCGGCGATTCTGGGCCAGATCACGTATGTGTAGAGCCCTCGCGCGCGTCTGAGTCTTTCATCTGCGTGCGGCGGGCGCTGGCCGCGAAGGACTCCAATTCAGATGCGGGGATGCGGATTTCCCTTGCGCGTCTCTGCTACCATAAGGATGATTGCGGCTTGCGGCGCCGACGCTAGCTCCTGTCATTCCGGATCGG
>JABEBX010023834.1_pt1 | contig 13763 bp, 17 predicted proteins | sample 7245971 | NCBI WGS metagenome assembly JABEBX01 (sample SAMN14506365, study PRJNA622280) | hot springs metagenome | biome: hot spring [ENVO:00000051]|acidic hot spring [ENVO:00002120]; feature: spring [ENVO:00000027]|sediment [ENVO:00002007]; material: sediment environment [ENVO:01001048]... | reverse complement strand
TAGCCGAGCGGCAAAGGCGCAGGCCTGGAGAGCCTGTTCTCCGTTAAGGGGAGCGGGAGTTCAAATCTCCCCTCCGGCGCTTTGACATAAATGTAAATTCTATCTTATATTGGTCAATATCTTATATTTTTGTTTATATACTCTCTGCACGTCTAATTTAAATGTTCTGTCAGCACTTAATTTTTTTTAGTTTTTCATATTTTTGATGTTAAATGATAGTATCTTTCATATATTTTTTTAGGTTTATCCATACTCTAGATATATCATATTATATATGCTTGTATAATTATTTGTATATATAATAATACAATGTAAAAATATAAAGACACTTATTGCTTTTTTATTCTATCATAAAAAAAGTATTTTCCCTATCACGAATGTTTTTTATTTATATTATTGAATGTAAAGTTTGATAATTCACAGAATTATGTACTCTCTCTTCATTAAAAAATTAATATAAAAAATAAAAATATGTTTTTTAATCTGGATAGACCTTATCATTTTTCTAGCGGTACAAAATAGAGAGTAGAAGCATCTACTTTTTCTAGTGGTACATCCTTAAACTTAGGCTTAATTTTCATACCTATCCTTACATCTTTTTTGTCTATATTTATTTCCCCCTTTTCATCGGTTACGAGAATACTTATAAGTTTTGAATAAGAATTATCAAACCCCTTTACATCAATATTAATCAGTGTTAAAGGAAGTTTATCTAAGAAGCTCTCGCCTGCAAAATACATATTTGTGAAGGTGTATATTCTTATATCCATATCCTGTAGCTCTACCCATTCATCTAATTCTCTCATACATTCTGGGCAATCTGCTCTAGGAGGTAGGAACAGAATATCTTGCTTGTTTTTATGATGCTCTTTATTTCTGCATATAGTGCCCATAAGTTTATGCTCATGTAATCCTTTAAAATACCTAGAAACTTCACCAAAACTGTGTTTATACAGTATATTATACGGCTGTTCTTGTACTAACGCATCCTTATTTTTAGATCTATATTGCTCACTTATTATCATATTCTTTCACCATCCTTTCTCTAAGACAAATACAGTCACATCTGACCCAGTACCAGCATGGCTGTGCGCTAAGCCTCTTTTCGCATTTTTTACCTGTAGTTTGTCGCTGCCATAGAACTTTTCAATATTGTTCTGAATCTGCCAAAAAACGCTGCCAATTTGCATTATGCCGGTGGCCCCTACGGCATGCATACACCCTATTAACCCTCCAGAGGGATTTATATAGATTCTATCCCCTAATTTTGGATTTATGTCTTCAAATACACCTTTTTTATCGTCAAACTTACCGGTGTCTATAAACTTACCACCCTCTCCATATCTTGCCAACCCTAGATCTTCATAAGTCTGGAGCTCTGAAGAAGTAAAGGCATCGTGAAGTTCTACAACATCAATCTCTTTCAAAGGATCTTTTATTCCTGCCATAGTATATGCCATTTTAGCTGCTTTTCTCCCAGCCCTAAATGAATGTAAGCCAGGATAAATCATGTTTTCATACCATTCTGCTTTTTCATTTGGCAATAATAAATTTTCTTTAATAAGCCCACCCTTAATGGTTGGTCTGTCCCCGGGTCTCATAGTATCTGTTCCACCGCCGACCCCGCTTATTGATACAGGATGTTTAGTTAGTTTTTTTGCAAGGTTTTTTTCTGCTAATAATACTACAGCAGCACCGTCACTCATTAAGCAACAATCAAGTCTTTTTAATGGCGTGGCAATAATATCTGATTTGTAAACATCATTTATAGTTATAAAACCTGATGTGCTCTTTGTTGAAAACGGATTTTTTGCATTAGTCTGCGCAAAAAAGTTGTATTGAGCATTATTTCTATTTTTTACTGCTACTTTAGCAAGTTGCTTTTCAGTAATGCCAAATTCGTACATATATCTATTTGCCATTGCAGCATAATAGGCAGTGTAAAAGCCACCAACCTGATAATCAAAATCTGTGTCTGAAGCTAAAGCTATAAACTCATTACCTTTGCTAGTCGATACTTCCGACATTTTTTCAAATCCTGCTACCAGTACGAGGTCTGCATCACCAGATTTTACCATCTCAAAACCAGTCTTAACTCCTAGTCCTCCAGTAGCGCCACCACCTTCAGCTCTTACACTCTGCATTGGGTTTAGGCCTAAATAATCACGAATTATAGCTCCGAATAACAACTGTTTTTCAAAATGATCTGAAAAATAGCTTACTACTGTACCATCTATCATACTCTTTACATCTAAGGCATCAACATTAAGGTCATTTTCGAAAAGAGCCATTCTCGTAGCTTCCATTACTAATTCTTCTTGGGTAGAGTCTCTTCTAGCTTTCCCAAACTGGGTCATTCCTGCAGCAATTATGGCAACTTCTCTCTTATTTTCATTCATGTCACCATCAGAAGATATTGAAGCGCTTCTACTTGGGGTCTTGAATCTATCTTGCTCTTTTAAAATTTTATCACTCATTAGATCCACTCTCTAAAATCATAATAATTGATAAATTATTTAATTTTTTTGTAAAAATGGGTTTTGGGGCAAAACTATTTTTTAATTTCTTCTAATTGCTTTTCCATCTCTTTTGACATTATTACGTTAAAAATAGATAGCATAATTTTATGTTGATATGTAATACAATCATTAAAACCAAGTTAAGTTTTAAATATTCTTCTGTCATTACCACTTATGTGAGTAAAAAATGATCGAAGGATATTTACCCCTATTGTTAACTTTCATAGTGGCTAGCTTAGGAGTCCTTTTGATGTTAAAAATTTCACACCTCTTAGCACCTAAAAAATATGAAAAATACAAATATGAAACTTATGAATGTGGTGAAGTAACCATAGGCGACTCAAAAGGTCCAGTGAAATTGCAGTATTATCTGGTATTATTAATATTTGTAATTTTTGATGTAGAAATGATATTTTTAATACCTTGGGCCAATTATTTAAAAATTTTAGGATCCATAGCAGTGTTGGAAGGCTTTATTTTTGTGGCAATGTTAATTTTTGCATTGTACTATGTCTTTGAAAAAGGATTTATGGAGTGGAAATAATGAGCGATTCTATTTTATTTGCAACTCTTGATGATGTGATAAACTGGGGGCGATCTAATTCAGTGTGGCCATTCACATTTGGGTTAGCATGCTGTGCTATTGAGATGATGGTATCCCAGACTGCAAAATATGATCTGGCAAGATTTGGAAGCGAGATATTCAGGTCTTCGCCAAGACAGTCAGATCTGATGATCGTGGCCGGTACGGTGACAAAAAAGATGGCTCCAAGAATCAGAAGGCTTTATGAACAGATGGCAACTCCTAGGTATGTTATTGCATATGGTTCATGTGCTACCTCTGGAGGGCCATATCAGGGTGCATATTCAGTAGTGATGGGTGTAGACAAGGTAATCCCTGTTGATGTTTACATACCAGGTTGCCCACCAACACCAGACTCACTTTTAAATGGCGTGATTTTGCTACAGAAAAAGATAAGAGAGGGAAAAACAGAGAGGTAAATAATATGATAGTTGAAGAAGGTACCACTAAAGATAACGTTAAGTTTTATGTAGTAGATAAAGAGCACTTGGTAGAGGAGCTTCAAAAAAAGAAAGAAGAGGGTTGGGATTATCTTGTCTTGATGTCCGGAGTGGACAGAAAAGAGTACCTAGAAGTAGTATATCATCTGTCATCATATTCTAAAAAAGGGTTAATTATAATCAAGGCAAGGACCAAGGATGAAAAGTTACCATCTGCGAGCAAGCTCTGGGAATCTGCGACATGGTTCGAGCGTGAAATTTACGATCTTGTAGGAGTAAAATTTGAAGGTCACCCAAATCTGACGCGGCTGTTTTTGCCGGAGGGATGGGTAGGGCATCCATTAAGAAAGAATTATGATATGAACAAAGAACAATTTGTAAATATGGATGATGAAGGAAAAGATGTAGTAAGCTTTGATTCAAAGGATGGGTGGTGAAATTGGAAGAGAAGATATTGGAGGTAAATTTCGGACCGCAACATCCAGCTACTCATGGTGTATTGAGGGTCAAAGTGAAACTTGATGGAGAATATGTATTAGATGCCCAGCCAATTCTTGGCTATCTGCACAGAAATGCAGAAAAATTATCGGAAATGAAATATTATGTTCAATCTACAGTTTTTATGGACAGACTGGATTATGTATCAGCACATCAGATGGAGCTAGGATATGTTCTTGCGGCAGAGAAATTGGTGGATGTAGAGGCACCGGAAAGAGCGAATTATATAAGAGTTTTGTTTGCAGAACTGAACAGGATTGCAAGTCACTTGGTATTTATTGCCGCATTTGGACTTGATGCGGGAATGATGACACCGTTCTTCTATTGTTTCAGAGAGCGAGAAAAAATCATTGAAATGTATGAGATGACATCTGGGGCAAGATTAGAGTATAATTATTTCAGTATTGGCGGGGTATACAAGGATCTTCCAGAGGGGTTTGAAGAGAAATTCAAGGCCTTTTACGAAGAGTTTCCAAAGAAGATGGAAGAGATCCGAAATTTATTTGCTACAAATGAGATATTTGTATCAAGAACCAAAAAGATAGGAATATTAAAGCCTGAGGATGCCAAAAGCTTGAGTGTTACAGGGCCTGTTTTAAGAGCCTCTGGAGTGCCTTTTGATATCAGGAAAGAATATCCTTACCTTATGTATGATAAGCTGGATTTTGATATACCTACCTACAGTATAGGGGATGTATATAACAGATTTATGATCCGATTTGACGAAATGAAGCAGTCTCTGAGAATTGCAAAGCAGGTAATGGACAAGATGCCTGGTGGAGAATACTATAATCAAAAAGCGAGAAAACAGTTCATGCTCAGGTTGAAGGGTACTGGGGAGGTATATTCGAGGACAGAGTCTTCAAGAGGCGAGTTTGGCATTTACCTGATCGGGGATGGTACACCAAAGCCTTACAGGGTACGTATAAGAAGCCCGACATTCCACAATATGACTGCAATACCAGTGGTCTCAAGAGGATATAAGATTTCAGATATGGTATTGTCCATCTCCTCAATGGATCCAGTGTTCGGGGAGGTGGATCGATGAACATATACCTTTTTATCGATAATGTGCTTAAGAGATTTGGAATTAACATATCTGCATGGCCTTATGGATATATATTACAGCCACTGTTAGTGTATCTTATAGAAGCTATACTCGTGTTCTTATTTGTTGCAATAATGATTATTATTGTAATATATTTATTCAGAAAATATATGGCAGATTTGCAAGAGAGGATAGGACCTAACCGTGTAGGGCCATTCGGTTCATTCCAGCTCATTGCAGATGCCCTGAAAATCTTTGCAAAGGAGGACATAGTTCCAGACAAGGCGGATAAGACCTCATTTTTGTTAGCACCATACGTAGTATTTATACCATTGGTGCTGGTATTTGTATTGATTCCATATGGTACTTTTTATCTTACGGGCAATATAATATTTTCTAACGTGATTGTTACTTTTATATTGATACTTGCATTTTCAGCAATTTCACCAATTGGTGAGATCATAGCGGGTGCAGCTTCAAACAGCAAATTTGCACTTATTGGAGCATGGAGAACTGCAGCACAGGACATCAGTTATGAAGTACCGTTATTGATTGCAGCGCTGGGTGTGATAATGATGGCTTCATCCACAAACGTGAATGATATAGTCTCCGCTCAAAGCATACCATTTATAATTTTGCAACCTCTTGGTTTTATTGTGTTTTTTATGGGAATGTTGGCCAAGGCATCACTGGTTCCGTTCGATTTGCCAGAAAGTGAAAGTGAGCTAGTTGCAGGATTTCAAACAGAATATTCCGGGCTTAGGTTTGGATTATTTTATCTCGGGGTATTTGGAAATGTGTTCTTGGTATCATTGCTCATCTCAACTCTCTATCTAGGTGGTTATGGTGGGTTCTGGTTTTTGCCAGGCGTAATATGGTTACTTATAAAAACGTTTATTCTAGTATTCATATTCTTGTCATTCTGGATTGCAATGCCTAGAGTGAGGGTAGACCTGTTTATGAAATTCGGGTGGAAGTATCTTTTACCCATCGCATTGATCAACTTGATCTGGGTTACTATATACGTGATGTGGTGGTAAAAATGAGTGATAAATTAAAAGGAATCAGAGGCGTATTGAAAGGGTTCAGGATAGTGTTTTCATATTTTACTAAGAAGAGAGTTACTTTTCAGTATCCGGAAGAGAAAAGGGAATTACCCGAGCGTTTTAGAGGGAGGGTGACCCTGGACTTGGATACATGTATCGGGTGCAGTTTATGTTCTCAGATTTGCCCTAACCACTGTGATGTAATGGTAGAATATGATTATGAGAATGGTAAAAACAAGAGAAAGATTTATCCATCAGTAGATATAGGAAAATGTATCTACTGCGGGCTATGTCAAGAGATATGTCCAACCGGGTCTATAACATTGAGCAAGGATTATGAAACTGCTAAATACAAGAAAGATTTTGAGTATCTACCTGACAGGTTATCAAAACCAGAATCTGAGGTGAACAGGCAATGATAGAATATCTATTTTTGTTGATCGGGCTGATCACAATTGCATTTGCTATCATAGCAGTGCATGAAAAAAATTTGTTACACTCAGCTATTTATTTAATGTTTGTATTAATATCAATAGCCGCATTATTTATAATATTGGGAGCTCAGTATCTGGGTGCAATCCAGATTCTGGTATATGTCGGAGCAGTAATTACATTATTATTGTTTACAATAATGCTATCTGGGGGTGAAGAATCTGAAGAATAGTTTAGGTGCAGTAATAGCAATACTGTTTTTTGTCGCGATATTTTCATACATATACACATCTACTCAAACACTTGTGCCATACACGGAAAACATAAAAACACTGGCGCAACAGATTTTTGGGCCTTATGTTTTAGCATTTGAACTTCTCTCGGTACTGCTTGTTATTGCGATGTTGGGCGCACTTTACCTCGCTGAAAGGGGGAATAAAGAATGACTCCAATACCATTACTTTACGTATTATCAATTAGCCTAGCATTATTTTCGGTTGGACTATATGGATTGTTGACTGTAAAAGGAGGAATAAAATTATTGATAAGCATAGAAATATTGATCAATGCTGCAAACCTAAATCTTGCAGGCATAGCCTCTTTTTACAATGATGCAAATGGAATTATATTCGTACTTTTTTCAATAGCTATCGCGGCAGCAGAATCGGTAGTAGGATTTGCGATACTTGTTGCTTTAAGGCGAAAAACCTCTGGAATCAGCCTTAGCTCTTTGAAGGATTTAAGGTGGTAACATGAATAATATAGAGATCTTTGGATTCTTAATATTTCTAATACCCATGATTGCATTTCCAATAACGTTACTTGCTGGGAAATTAAAGAAAGGTGTGGCAGGAATAATAGCTACTTCTTCCATATTTCTATCTTTCTTGCTGGCACTGTTCATATTTATCACAGACGGGCATAACATACAGATCAACCCTGTTATTGTAACGTTCCCATGGTTTTTCAATTTTACGTTTGGCATATATCTAGATTCATTAGCTTTGGTAATGGTCTTAATGGTTTCGGGAGTTTCGTTTTTAATACATCTTTTTGCGATCGGTTACATGGGGAAAGATCCTGCTAGAAACGTGTATTTTGCTGAAACTGCATTGTTTACATCTGGAATGCTTGGGCTTGTGCTCACCTCCAACATGCTAGTGTTTTTTATATTCTGGGAACTTGTGGGTGTGTGTTCATATCTTTTGATCGGGTTCTGGTGGTATAAGCCGAACGCAGCTGCAGCGGCTAAAAAAGCATTTATAGTAACCAGGATTGGAGATGTGATGTTTTTATTCGGCATTGCAGTATTATACTATTCAATGGTAAATATTGGAATATCAGATCCTTTATCCATCCCAGTATTTTTGCAGAATATATCAAAGATCAGTTCTACCAACTTGACACTCATAGGCATACTATTCTTGGGTGGAGCAATGGGGAAATCTGCTCAGTTCCCGTTGCATGTATGGATCCCTGATGCGATGGAAGGACCGGCAACAGTATCTGCATTGATACATGCTGCCACAATGGTAACTGCAGGAATATATCTCGTTGCAAGAGTTTTTCCAATTTACTTAGACTCGACCACTGCATTGATGGCAGTGCTTTTTGTAGGAGCATTTACTGCATTTTATGCAGGAACTCTTGGGCTTGTAGTTAATGATATAAAGAGAGTTCTGGCATATTCAACAATAAGCCAATTAGGGTACATGCTTGCGGCTCTGGGAATAGGATTAGTTATTGGTCAGGCCGCAATTTCTGCGAGCATATATCAACTGATTGTGCACTCGTTTTTAAAAGCACTGTTATTCATGTCAGCTGGTGCGATACTGTTTGCATTGTTGGATACAAGAGATATCAGGAAGATGGGTGGATTATGGAGAAAGATGCCAATTACAATAACAATGATGTTCATAGGAGCATTAACGCTGATAGGATTTCCGTTAACTGCAGGATTTTTCAGCAAGGATGAAATAATATCTTTAGCATATGTATTTTACCAGTCCAACGGGGATATATTGCCATGGTTGTTTCTTGTGCTTGGTGCATTTTTAACAACATTATACACATTCAGAATGTTCTTTTTGGTAGCACTAGGCAAACCAAAAAGCTATGCGGCAGAGCATGCAAAAGACCCACCTTGGATAATGATTATCCCGCTTGTGGTTCTGGCTGTATTGTCTCTCATTTTCGGGATCTGGCAAGATCCTTTTTATTCATATGTAGCTGGCATACCATCCGATCATGTGAATCTTCTGATAGAGTATACCCCAACAATATTGATGTTTGCAGGGTTAGGCATTGCGTATATATTCTATGGCAACAGAAAGCTGGACGCCTCAAAAGTAGCTGCAGCGAGCGGTCCTTTTTACAGACTTTTGAAATCTAAATATTATTTAGACTATATATTCACAAACTTAATTGCTGAAAGGATAGTGGTGTTTGTATCTATGATTACTTATTTGTTTGATAAGTACATAATTGACGGAATTGTAAATGGAGCTGCGAAACTTGTATATGTAACAGGAAGGATTTCGAGAAAATTACAGACTGGAGTTATACAGAACTATACTGCATTTTTGATAATAGGTGCCATAGTGTTATTAATAATACTTAGAATCTGGGGGGTATGGCTATGAGCTATCTGTTACTTATCCTTCTATTAATCCCTCTGATTACAAGCTTGGTCCTGTTCTTTACCAAATCTAAATATTCCAAGTACATTGCAGTAGCGGGCACATTAGTGACTCTGATATATTCAATCTATCTCTTTACGCAGTTTTTATTTGTGTCTGGCTACCAGCTAGTTTTAAACATTTCGTTATCATCACAGTATGGAATTAGCTTTTATCTGGGCGTAGACGGTCTGAGCCTTCCACTTGTAATACTGACCTCCATTGTCCTTTTAATCGCAGTGTGGTATCAGAAACATACAGAGAGAGAAAACCTGTACTATGGATTGCTATTATTCCTGGAATTCGGATTGATGGGCGTGTTTATATCCCTGGACTTTTTCATATTTTACATATTCTGGGAGCTTGTATTGATTCCCGGCTACTTTTTGGTCGGCAGATGGGGTGGTACAAGAAAAGATTATGTATCCATCAAGTTCCTGATATATACTCACGTGGGATCTCTGTTTATGTTACTTTCTATATTTACCCTATATTATTATAATGGAATACAGAATTATTTTACGTTCAGCATACCTATATTGTTGCAAAATATTGGCTCACTGCACATCCCAACACTATGGAGCAGTTTTATAGTATTTGGATTCATGCTTGCGTTTCTCATAAAGCTACCAAGCGTACCGTTACATACATGGGCTCCTGATGCATATGTAGAAGCTCCTGATTCTGCAAGCATGATATTTTCAGGGATAATGTCAAAAATGGGTGCTTATGGACTGTTCAGATTCATATTATCTTTTGCTCCGATAATGAACTCTACTGAATATTATATATTGTTAGGGCTTGGAATACTGAGCTTGCTTTATGCATCTCTATCGGCACTGGCTCAAAAAGACCTGAAAAGACTGGTATCTTACGCGAGCATTGGTCATATGTCTTTTATCACCATTGCGGTTGCAATAGGCATAATGTTCACCGGTCCAATCAGGAATCTGGCAGTTGCGGGTGGAATGTTTTATATGTTTGCTCATGGCATAATCATTGTAATATTATTCGGCTCTGTTGGTGCAGTTGAGAGAGCTACAAAGTCGAGAATAATAGGAGACCTTGGCGGACTGACCAAGAAAATGCCATACCTGGCTTTTATCATGACCGCCGGATTCTTGGCATCGCTTGGGTTGCCAGGATTTGCAGGATTTATAGCCGAGTTTTCCATAATAATAGGAGCGTATCCATTCATACACTATTTAATAGTGCTGATATTGGTGGGTGTGGTGCTAGTGGCAAGCTATCATTTATGGGCATTGCAGAGAGCTATATTTGGCCCATATAATGAAACTTTAGGAAATATTAAAGATATGGCCAGACACGAGTTCTGGCCAATGCTTATGGCACTATTGATAGCATTGTTTCTGGGCATCTATCCAACAGTGTTGTTTAAAATAATTACCTTATTTAGTGGAGGTGCATAAAAGTGAATATTATACCAATTTACCCTGAACTCATAATGGGAATAGGCGCTTTCTTAGTGATATTACTTGGAATGGTAACACAAAATAACAAAGTATTGGCAGGACTTTCTGCTGCTGTGGCCCTGTTTTCTCTTGCAACAATACTGTTAAACTTTTCAAACACTGCAACATTGTTGTCAAACAGTATTCAGATTACATCATTGGGGAATATATTTAATCTATTGTTCATTACTGCGCTACTGTTTACCCTTTACTCTTCAGTGAGAGATACTAAGTCTAGACCTGAAATATATTATGCACTGCTTCTCTTTGCAACACTGGGAATGATGTTTGTATCCTTTTCAAATAACCTTATAATGATCTTCGTTGCATTTGAAACATCCAGTATTGCTACATATGCACTTACCGCGTATAACAAGGAGAAGAGAGCTCTAGAAGCATCTTTGAAATACTTTGTTACGGGTGCTGTATCTTCGGCATTTTTAGTGTTTGGAATATCATATTTGTATCTAGCATCTGGATCGTTCAGCTTTAGTGCTTTGTATACAGTATCTAACACATATTCAATAATCGGGTTAGTATTGCTGGTTGTGGGATTTGGGTTCAAGCTTGCACTGTTTCCGTTCCATTCTTGGGCAGTGGATACATATACCGGTGCGAGATCTTCGATGTCTGCATTTTTGTCAACTGGCAGCAAATTGATGGCGTTGATAGCTATTGTAAGGCTCGTATTATTTGCATTTTACGGAATGAAGTATGATGTGTATATAATATTCGCTATACTATCTGTATTGACCATGACCTTCGGAAACATCGTTGCACTGGTCCAGAAAGATGTAAAGAGAATGCTTGCGTATTCTTCCATTGCCAATGCAGGATATCTTAGCTTGTTTTTTGTCATTGCCGGATATACATATAACATTACGATCTTGGGATATGGCCTTGCAGCATTGCTCATATTTTCAATTGCGTATCTGTTTATGAAAGCAGGATTGTTCATAGCTACGAGCCCTTTTGAAGGCGGAGACGCATTTTTGGACAGATTTGCAGGGCTCGGTAAAAAAGCACCGTTGTTCGGGTTATCTATTGCGCTGTTATTAATGTCACTTGCCGGAATACCCCCAACTCTAGGGTTTGTGGGGAAGTACTATCTATTCCTGACCTTGGTAGAATCTAACTTGTTGTGGCTTGCCATTATAGCAATAATAAACAGTGCGATATCAGTGTTCTATTATTTCAGGGTAATTATGTACATGTACTGGAAACCGTCAAACGAGCCGATAAAAGTAGGATCACAGATTATGATTCCGGTATTTATAGCGGCAATGGCAGTGATAATCTTGGGAATTTTCAGCCCTTACCTGATCGGTCCTCTAAATCATATTGCTACCGTTTTCTTGGGAGGGATATAAATGATTATTGATTTTTACTTGACTATTTACGATACCGAGCTCATCAATGGAGACATAAAAAAAGCATATAACGCACTTAAAAAAATAGAGAGCTATGCCAGAAAGAATAGAGGTTCAAAATATGCTGATGGTGCGTACAAGTTTGCTGAAATAAACATTAAGGTTCTGGAGAGAAAGATGGACATGAGCGTTGCAAGATCTGAATTGTTGAGCATTGCAGAAACATATCCTGATTTTTATCTATATAACAAGCTAGAAATTGAAGATCCTAAAGTAGCAGCCATGGCATATATCTTCAGGCTCGAATATTCATTGAATCGTTATGATCCAGCATATCCAGCATTTAATATGCAGAGGTGTGATGATTTATGAATCATTGTTTCAAAGAATTTGAGGAACATAAATCTGAAGAATCTGCAGTCGAGTGTTTGAGATGCCTGAAAGAACACTATGAAGAGATATTTTTTGATGACACTGAAAAGAGATTGAAACTTGCAAGTGAAGAGTGGGATAAGGAAGTAACCAAGTATATGGTTGAGATCAGTGATATATTGAATGTTAAGAGCAGAGAGCAGTTTATTGAGGTAAAAGAAAAATATAATTTAACAATCTATTGAAAAAATAGAAGTTGTTAAATATCTCTTTTATAATTATTATTTAGATGGAAATAGATAGAGTATCTACTGGATGCGATGCGTTTGACCAGCTTTTGAATGGTGGAATAGAAAAGGGGCATATTACAGAGATATTTGGAGAAGGTGGGTCAGGGAAGACTAATATTTGCATAGAAACTGCAATAACAGAATCTAAAAAAGGGAATAAAGTTGTTTATGTAGACACAGAAGGAATTTCTGCAGAGCGGTTGTATCAGATATTAAACAATGCGCCTGAAGAAACATTGAAAAACATTTATTTTTTCAGGTCTTACTCTATAGAGGATCAAGAAGAGATGATGAGCAAAGCGATCTCGTTAATAGAAGAGCAAAAAGACATATCTCTGTTAATAGTAGATTCACTTACCGAGTTTTACAGGGCAGAGCTTTCAAATGGAACATCCACGAAAGCAAAACTGTTCTTATCGAAGGAGCTTACAAATCTATCTAAAATAAGCAAAAAAAGAAATGTGGCAGTGCTTGTAACCAACCAGGTTTACCTGGATATTAACACAAAAGATATTATGCCATTAGGAGGGTATATACTAAATCATATAGCAAAAACTATAATACTGCTTAGAAAGGTAGGGAGAGGGAAAAGAGAAGCAATACTTCAAAAGCACAGATCTATAGAAGAGGGTAGAACAGTGACTTTAAAAATCACAAACATTGGTTTTGAAAGAGACTTGGAGGATCAGTAAAATGGGAGTTGACATATCTTCTATTATGGATGTCCAGAGCATTCAATTCAAAGATCTAAACGGAAAAGTAATAGCGATTGACGCTTACAACGCACTTTATCAGTTTCTTTCTATAATAAGACAGGCAGATGGAACACCATTAAAGGATTCTGCTGGCAGGATTACTTCCCATATCTCCGGGCTTTTTTACAGAACCAGCAATATATTAGAATTTGGAATTAAACCAGTATATGTGTTTGACGGAAAGCCACCGGAACTGAAAAGATCAGTTATTGAGAAAAGGAATGCGATAAGAAGCAATGCAGAAGCAGAATGGAAAACGG
>JABEBX010022222.1_pt1 | contig 13772 bp, 15 predicted proteins | sample 7245971 | NCBI WGS metagenome assembly JABEBX01 (sample SAMN14506365, study PRJNA622280) | hot springs metagenome | biome: hot spring [ENVO:00000051]|acidic hot spring [ENVO:00002120]; feature: spring [ENVO:00000027]|sediment [ENVO:00002007]; material: sediment environment [ENVO:01001048]... | reverse complement strand
TCGTCGGCAGCGTCAGATGTGTATAAGAGACAGATCTGAAGGATAGGGGCTTTCTGCTATGAATTCTGTAAGTGAATGCATGACCAACAGAGATGTGAAGGGCGCAGAGGTTGCGGGCAATGCGTATTACATACTTATCTACCTGTTCAGCGCATTATCCGGGCTTGCGGCGCTCGTGCTTCTCGACAATATTGACAGCCGCATGCGCCTCCATGCATTGCAGTCGATAATCTTAGGCATAATAGCGGTTGTGCTGGGCGTTCTTCTGGGCTTCCTCATCCCTTCGCTCGGCTCTGCAGTCGGCATGCTCATATGGGCATATGGAATGTATATAGGACTGGAAGCGTATTCGGGAAAGGACGTAGATATACCTATAATATCGGATTTCGCGCATACGCTTGCGCAATAGGGCAGTAGGCGCTATGAAAAATGTGGCTGCGGCTTTGGCATTGAGCTCCGGCCCAATGCATAGCCATTCTCATTCAGCCATCTCCTCTTTTCCTTATAGTCTGGCATGGCCCGATGCACTAGGCCCCAGAACTTTTCGTTGTGCCTGCTCACCTTCATATGGCACAGTTCATGCACTATCACCGAATCGATCACACCTGGAGGGGCGAATATGAGCCTGAGGTCCAGGTTTATCTTGCCTTCTCTCGGTGAGCAGCTGCCCCACCTGGTCAGGTTTATCCGGTTTATCGAGACGGACCTCACATCGAATCCGTAATACGTATTGTTTATGTATGAAACGCGCGACCACACCTCTGGAAGTGCAGACTTCGACAATAGCCGCTTCACAGCCACGGATATGAGCTTGCTCCTGGTTCCTGCATCTGCGCCCAAAGGCACACGTATGAGTATTGCCGGGCCATCGGCCATTTTCGCCCGCGCGCACGCTTTCTTGTATTCCGCTTCGTCGATCCTTATTGTGTAATTGGTGCCCATGACGCTCAGCTGCTGCCCGTCGCCCAGCATTAACTCGCGCTCGCCTATTTCACCTTTTCTTATGCTGCCCTCTATGCGCGCAACAAGGCTGTCAAAGGCCTTACTGCGCTCCTTCGCCCTGGCTGAGCGCGGCAGGCGCACCATCACAATGCCATTGCGGAGCCTCGCCGTTGCGGTATGCCCTCTAGCCTGCTGGATTATTATCGGATAGCTTCTGCCGTCCACATCAAGGCTCGCTTTGGGCTCGAACGCCTCGCCCGCAAATATACGCATGCATGTCACACCTTCGAGAATGAGCGCGCACGCTTGCTGCGCAGCGATACCCTGTGCCTAAAGTATGAGAGTTCTATTCTCCTGAACAATCCGTAGCTGTATTTCAGATACATGATGAGCGCCGCGAGCGTTACGGCAATCGCCACCTCTACGAATATCATATAATCGCCTATGTATAGCAGCCTCTTGAATACATAGCTCGAACTTTCGAAGGACATGAATGTAGCCAAAGCTACGAGCGCATCAAGGAGCACTGACGCGTAGGCTAGCTCTTTTAAGCGGTTCTCTGCATGGGCCAAGTTACGCTTTTGCATAGTAGGATTCATGTCCAAGGTGGTCGCCGATTGAGATTCGAAAAGAAATGCTTTAAACCTTTTCTATAGGGCGGTATAGCGGAAGTCGAACGCACGCAGCTATCCGCGTTTGTGCAAAGGTATTAAAGCGCAGTCTGCATATGTATACGCATAGGGGGTCTGCATGGCTGACGAATCCAAGACAAGAAGATATGCTGGTGCTACTGGTGCCGCTGTTGACATTATTGTGATTGTGTTCTTCTATGCGTTAGCCATATACTTGGTAGGGATCCTGGAAGGGGCGTCAATAGGCACATTGATCCTGATTATAGTGCTGGCCTTCTCAATAAGGGTAGTGAGCCAGTGGAACAGGATGGCCGTACTGAGGTTCGGAAGGTATGTAGGTATGATAGGCCCGGGGATATATTTCATCGTGCCTTTCGTAGAGCATACGCCCATAAACGTGGATTTGAGGGTCATAAGCACGGCGTTCAGCGCCGAGAAGACGCTAACGAAGGATAATGTGCCTGTGGATGTAGACGCAATACTCTTCTGGCAGGTCAAAGACCCCGAAGCGGCGATACTCAATGTGCAGGACTATGTGCAGTCCGTGCAGCTGGCTTCACAAACAGCCCTCAGGGACATAATAGGCAAGAATGAGCTCTCCTCAATGCTCGCCGGCAGGGATATCATAGGGGAGGATATAAGGAAACTGATACAGATTAGGATAGAGGACTGGGGAATAAAAGCCATATCGGTTGAGATACGCGACGTCACCATACCCGCTGACTTGCAGAACGCCATGGCGCGCGTCGCAACTTCAGACAGGGAGAAGCAGGCGAGAGTCATACTCGCAGAATCCGAGTCGCTAGCAGCGGACAAGATGTTAGAGGCGGCTGAGAAGTACAGGAAAGACCTATACGCCATGCAGCTGCGTAGCCTGAACATGATGTACGAGATCAGCCTGAGCGGCAAGAACCTGATTGTTTTTGTGCCAACAGAGAACAAGGGCTTCAGTATACCCACCCCATTCGGCGTGATGGGTCTGCAGCAATACGCGAAAGACCAGATGGCAGCGGCGCAGGGCGTACCTGATATACCGAAGAAACAGGGCAAGGCGAAAGGCAACGAACAGAAGAGCACTGACCAATGAGCGCCTTCGATGCCATTTAATCATATTATACGCATTCCGCTAATCCTTTTTATGTATGGATAATCCTAGCTATAGGCTTTGGAAGCGTAAAACGCGCGCCTGAACCTGCGGAGCGCAGCTTAGGCATCTTGCGTCAAAATGTATTTATATTTGGTTAGCCGCTATAAGAGGACATCTAGGGATGGATCCAGTGAATACATATGTTTATGCAAAAGGGAGCGGATACTGAAGTTAAAAAATTAGTGGACAACGCAGTACGCTCTGTGCAGGAGAACAAGCTTGAAAACGCCGTTTACACCGCTTACAAGGACCTCGATGATAGCCTCGTCGATTACCTTGGAGAGAGAAGCTGCAACATTTACTTGGGGTATACCGGCAAAAAATTAAGCTTCACATTAGATCTGCATAATTTCTATATACCAATCTTTCCTCAACATGTCTTCCCTAATTCAAACGAAAGGTATAGCGCCGATACTATTAGGGACATCAGCATGCTTGGAGGCATAAAAAATATTATAGCAATATCAGGAGGAGGGGACCAGGTGCTGGCACTGACATCTCTGCTGCAGAAAAACAATTATATACGCAGCGTCTCGCTATGCGATATCAATCCCAACCAGTTGCTAATCAATGCCCTCATGCTCGCAAAGTATGATACCATGCCCGATTTTATCAGACCTGCTATGTATGCTTACCGGCCGGATAAGGATGATGCCACCAAGCTCATATGGCCCTCGAACCGCATCGATATCATGGATGGAACGGTGTTTAACCTGCAGGAGGGGAAACTGACGGAACTGGTAAACAGATTGGCAAGGGGCAATCCCCTGAACAGCTGTTTTGTATACGGCTCTAATGCGTATACAATAGATCTTCCTGGCGCGTATGTTGGAGGCTGGACCGGTTGGGAGGAGACTAAGGGCATGCTTGATGCTTTGGGGAGCGGAAGCGTATATATGGGAACATCGCCTTACTCCCCAAGATCAGTGATAGTCAGGGCAGGGTACCGGGTATACTCGTACTGTTCGCCTAAGGATGATGAGTATATGGACAACGATGGACAGTGCATACACCCTAGCGTGCTTAGGAGAGGAACGGATACGGATGCAGAGCACGGCTTACTGCTAAGGAAAGAAACAGATATAGGAATAAGGAAATAGCTTATATTATGAGATTGCCTGTCACGTGGTTTTTAGTATCAATGTACCTGTAGCGAGCTTCGGGAAACCTGTTTGTATGTCTGTGTAATTCACCATGAGATAGCCGTGGTATAGGCTGCCGATCTGCCCTGAAAACGGCGCCGTCCCTGAATAGCACTGGATAGTGAATGTGGTGTTGCTCGCTATTGGGAGCGTGACGTTCTCCGCTACCATGTCCTGGTACGTCGCATTGGTGTTGCAGCCTATGCCCGTTATCAATATGGGCGATGCTGTCGATTGCTCTATATTAATGAACATGCTGCCGCCTTGGGAGAGCACGGCGCTCAGACAGCTGAACTCCGCAGGCATTATGCACTGCGAGCTCACAAATGTGCTTGGGCTGAACAGGCCAAGAGCCCATATCGCCGCTACGACCACTCCAAGTATAAGGATTGCCCAGCCGTAGGTCATTAGGTACTCCATCGCGGATTGCGACCTGATATTCCTATCCCGCCTATGTACACAGTTAGATATTGAAAATGCCATTGGAACCACTCATTGCAATGTCGCTACCAATCCGTCTATTATGCCGTTCACTCCGACCCCTCCAGTGGAACGCACGACTATCCTGTGGCTCAGCACTGGCTTGGCAAGGTATTTTATGTCCTCTATCGTTGCCTCCTTCCTTCCTTCTATCAGCGCTTTGGCCTTCGCACAGCTCATGAAGCTCACATCCGCTCTCGGGCTCGCGCCCATTACGACATGTATGTCATTCCTCGTGGCGCGTACCATTCTGGTTATGTAATCAACCACATCGTCGCTGATGGTTATCGCTTTCGCCTGCTCCTGCATGCCCATTATGTCATCTGTGGTTAGCACTTTCTGCACTGCGAGCTTTTCGTTCCTTTCCTTTATGCGGAGAATCTCCTTTTCGGCCGCCTCCTCTGGGTATGTGACAGCGATCCTCATCATAAACCTGTCGGCCAGGACCTTCGGCAATGGAGTTGTGCCCTCCACATTCAGCGGGTTCTGCGTAGCAAGGGCTATGAATGGTTTGTAGAGAGGAAGCGTCTGGTCGCTTATGGTTACCTGCTTTTCCTCAAGCGCCTCTAGCAGAGCTGTTGTGGTCTTAGGAGGCGCCCTGTTCAACTCATCTATGAGCAGTATATTTGTGAATATTGGCCCCTTCTTCAGCTGTATGTTGTTGCTGTCATCAAGGTAGGTATAGCCTATGATGTCGCGTATCTCCAGGTCAGGCATGCCCTGTATCCTGTCGAAGCTTGCGCTTATGGCTTCAGCCACAGTCTTAGACATTGTTGTTTTTGCAACCCCCGGCACGCCCTCCAATAGGACATGGCCATTCGCTACAATTGCGATGAATATCTGTTTTAGTATCTCTTCGTTGCCCGCTATGTGTTTCTTCGCCTCAGACATTACCCTCTCATAAGCCTCTTTTGCATCGACCATAATCTAGCACCATAACCCTTTTATACTCTTGCCGATAAATACTTAATAGCATAAAAGTAATAAATAACTGATGCTGGGAAGCATATTGTCGCAGTGATTATGATGATAGGTAAGGGAAGCAACGAGAAGAGCAGCGTAACGCTTACAAACGCATGGAGCATACTTGAGGAGAGGAGGAAGATGCGCGAAGCCACGTACGAGCAGCAGCTCGCGCTCGAACATGCGGACAAGTTCAAGGTCGATAACGCGCTTATGGAGAGGCAGAGGAAGGCGCTTGAGGCGCTTGGCATCCTCAAACAGGATACGATAACCAAGCTCATAGATGTGCAGCCTGGAAATGATATGCTTGTCAGGCAGGTCATATCGATGGAGAAGAGGGCTTTCGAGCAGGACGATGTGGCTAAGATAGCATTGGTATTCAAAAAAGGTAAAAACTAGTGTTCAGATGTATCGGGACATAGGGATGGGAATATGCAAGAGTATAATGAGGACAGGAAGGAGGAGTATGCATACGTGCTCGACTTCATGTTCACCGGAAAGTCTTCTTCTACGCGCACAGAGCCGCTGGCACAGCTGATAGGCACTAGCTGGTTCACCCTTCTTGAAGCAACCACAAAAGAGGGCAAGGCCCTTGCCTTGGGCGAGAAGGTCTATATAGGGCAGGGCGACAGGGACAAGATTTCCCTGATAAAGGCCAGGATAACGTATAACGAGCTCACCCAGACGGCCAAGAGCAACATGCCAGCCATAATCACCAAGATGATAAATGAGGATGAGAAGAGGTTCGTCAACGCCTTCAACACCGCTGGCGCGGTGAATATACGGCAGCACTCGCTCGAGCTGCTCCCGGGAGTCGGCAAGAAGCACCTGAACGCAATATTGAAGGAGCGCACAATAAAGCCTTTCGAGAGCTTCCAGGATATAACAAACAGGATACCGCGTCCGAGGGCTTTGCTATCTACCTAGAATCCATATCTGGTGATGATGCAGAAAGCATTGCTGCGGAAGCGAATGACAGGAGCATAGCGGAGAGCATAGCCGCAGCAGGCAGCTTCCCCAGCCCCTATTCTCTTGATGATGCGGTATCATTCATACAGAACGCAATAAAGGCATCGATGGATGGAAGGGAGTTCCACTTCGCAGTAAAGAGGCAAGCCGATGGCAAGCTGGTCGGGGTGTGCGGCATAAGCAATGTGGACAGGGTGAGCCTCAAGGCGGAGATAGGCTATTGGATAGGCAAGGATTACTGGGGCAATGGATACGCAAAGCAGGCCGCAAGGCTGCTGCTCTCTGTCGCCTTCGAGAGGCTGGGCCTCAGCAGGGTTTATGCGAGCACGTTTACCAGCAATGAAAGGTCGATCGGAGTCCTCAAGTCAACAGGCTTCATCCATGAGGGAACATTGAGGAAGAACTCTATGACAAGGCCAGGAGGCGCAGACAGGCTGGTCGATGATGAGATTTTCGGCCTCCTGAGGGATGAATGCCAGCGCATAGAGGCAAAGTTCGAGCAATGATCTTGGCATCGCCTCCTTACGAGACGATATCGTATTTGCCATTCATGAAGTCGTACGCGAAGTTCTTCATATTGGCCAGGGCGTCCTCTGCTACACGCTTCGCCCTGACGGACAGGCGTTCGTATTCAGCTCTGCTCTCAGCGGATATGTCGAGGTGCACATTCTTTGGATCATCGATTTTCCTGCCTATCTGCGACACCATGTAGACTGTGCAATTGCTTATATCGGGCTGCTCCCTGATTATCTGCAATGCGAGCTGGTCGGCTATTATGCTGTATATTTTGCCCACGTGGTTTATTGGATTCTTGCCATAAGCGGCTTCTAGGCTCATATGCCTGAAAGGCGTTATTATGCCATTGACCCTGTTGCCCCTGCCCACAGAGCCGTCGTCACCAGCCTCGCAGCTCAGGCCCGACTTTGTTATGTACAGGTTCCCTTCGCTCTCCGAATCGCCGTTGTTTATCACAACACTGACATCCTTGTCGGTCATCTTGCCGGAAAAAGCCAGTACGTCTTTCTTTATGGCTTCGAGGTATTTGTAGTAATCGCCTGCGCTATTGATGAACTTCGAGACGAACGCTATCGCTATGGTCAGGGTTATGGATGACTCTTCGCGCACGCCCATCACCTTTATATCCTCTCCGACCATCGGCATCCTCTCCTTGTACCCAGCGCTGTTAAGGTATCTTTCTGTTTCCAGGGTGAGCTTCTCGGTATCGCTCAGGGGTGCAAAGCTTATGCCAAATGATGTATCATTGGAAAGCGGCATCGAATCGCCGCGCTTGAAGACGCTGGTGAGGTCGCTGGAACCGTTGTATACCTTCGAGACGAATCTGACCTCGTTGTCTATGTCGAGGAACCGGGTCTTCTCCCTGAGATAGTCCTTTGCCGAATCGATTACAATTTTATCCACATCTATTTTAGAGCCGTTGAGCCCCTTTGCCGCCCTTCCCGCTATTATCACTTCTATCGGCTTAGTTATCTTTCCGCCCCCGAAGTATGCCTCCGCCTCGCCGCCCACTATCAGGCCCTTATCGAGGTTATGGTGCAGCACTGCGCCGAACGAATCGTTGTACGCCCTGCCCAGGTTTATGCTCGCCCGCTCAACTATCCCGTCTATAAGCGTATCCGGATGGCCTTTGCCTTTCCTTTCCACATACTCAACAGGCTGATCCTCCATTGTGCCTTTTCCAGCATAGTTCGACATTATGTTTGCCATTGCCTCACTTTATTGCATTCGCATTTAGTGCTATTTATTCTTATAGGAATAAATATAGTACGAAATTATTACATAATGTGCGCGATAGCATTAAAAATAGTGCATATTTCAGGCTTTATTCAAGTAAAATTACTGCTCGCCTTTCGAGAGCTTTTTCATCTCTATTATTTTCTTAAGGAGATCCTTCTCGTCGTCTTCGAGCAGGTCAGGCGCCTTATAGAGCAGCAGCTTCTCATCGCTATCCCGCACCCTAGTGTACAGGATATCGCCGTCCTTTATCTGCCTGCCGAAAGTGGGCTCATCCATGGACATCGCAACGCTATCGCCCTTCCTCGCAATGTCAATCGGGGTCTTCTCGTTCTGCAGGCCCTTTACCCTTCCTATTACCTCGCCGTCAAGATTCATTATTACATCACTAGGCTTCACCCTTCCAGCATATACGTTTATGCCGAAGATCGCCGGATGCGACACCCTGAAGCAGCTGTCCCTCAGCACATGTATCTCTGCCGGGAATATTACGTCCTTTTCCATCTGCTCCTTCGAAAGCTTATCCATCTCCTCCACATACGCTTTGTAGTCATCGATTATCTTGTATATTATGTTGCCCTCGATGATCTTTATGCCGCTGTATCTCGCAGTATCGGCCGCCTCGCCCTCTATGTTGACATTGAAAGCTACCACCACTGCGCCCTTTGGATCGGTTGCATGCATGGAGAATGCATCCAGCACATCCCTCTTGGTGACTTCGCCCAGGCCTTTCTTGCTGATCGAGAATCCCTCAGATTTGAGCAGGCGCGTCAGCGCCTCTATGCTGCCTATCGAATCAGCTTTGAGCACCAAGCCATTGTTATCTGCGGCGAACACATCCCCTATCTCCGCCTTTATCTGTTCAGTATAGTTGCTGTCCGTAACCTGTATTATTGGTGAACCGGGGAGCGCATCGTCTAGGCCGTTGCCTGTTATCTTCACCCCGCCCGCTGCGTATACGCTATCCACCTGCTTGAACTTGCTCGCGGATTCGCGCATCTCGTGCAATGGCTTAGGCTTGAGCAGGGCGCGTATCTTCGCTGTAGCAACGGAATCGGCGGTGGCGAATGCCACAGTGTCATTCACGTGGAGCGAGCCGTCGTACAGTATTATGTCTATGGTCATGCCCAGGCCAGTTATCTCCTTCCTTTCCAGTATGCTCCCCTTGCCGGGCCCGTCCACCTCTATAGAGAGCTTCATTTCCAGGAATTTCTGCGATAGGCCTGCGACAAGCATGAGGAGCTCGGCGATGCCCTCCCCCGTCTTTGCGCTCAGTGGTATTATGGCCAGCTCGCTCTTGAAGTCTTTGACATTATCGAACCTGTCGCTCGAGAAGCCGAGCTCGCCCAGCTTACCCATCAGTTCGTACATGCGCTTATCGAGCTCTTCGCTCACATAGCTGTTCTGCTGCTTCAGCGAATCCATTATGCTGTTGGTCTTGACGACATGCCAGCCTGTTATGAGATCCACCTTGTTGGCGGCTACGATGAATGGAGTCTTGTACTCGCGCAGTATGTTTATTGCCTCTATTGTCTGCGGTTCGAATCCCTTTGTTATATCAACAACGAGTATGGCCAGGTCGGATACGCTGCCGCCCCTCTTCCTCAGGTTCGTGAAAGCCTCATGGCCAGGCGTGTCTATGAACAGAAGGCCGGGTATGGTTATCTTCGAGCCTGTAGCATTCAGCATCGGACCGCAGATTCTTTCTATGACGTCTATAGGCACTTCGCTTGCACCTATGTGCTGCGTTATCCTGCCGGCTTCCTTTGCGGCGATCGTGCTGTTCCTTATCTTGTCAAGCAGGGTAGTTTTACCGTGGTCTACGTGGCCCATCACGCATATAATCGGTTGCCTTATCATCGCGAACACCAAAAAGCTGGCGCATACATCGTGCGCGGCTTAGCCAAACATGGCTGATCCGGATACACTCCATATGCCTGTACTATATTGCACTGTATCTCAGGCAAATAATATATGCATTACCGCGCATCCCGCGGGCAGCGCACTGCGCGCAGTGCATTCAATAGGAGGGGTTGCGCTCCTCGAAGCCCGCACGCCTGTTTATGTACAGGGCGAGCACGAAAAGGAGTGACGAGAGCCTGTTCAGGTACTTTATTATTTCGCTATCTATGGCAAAGCCCTTGCTTCGCGCCTGCACAATCGATCGCTCCGCCCTGCGCGTTATGGCCCTTGAGCTATGCAGGAACTCCGCGCCCTCCACGCCCCTGGGCAGCACAAAGCTCTTCAGGTCGGGGAGCTCCTTGCCGAATGCATCTATCTTGCCCTCTATGAACTTTATCTCCTCATTGCTTATGACCCTCTTGGGCTTGAACGACGCATTGACATATGACACCATCTCCGCGCCTATTGTGAATAGATGGTTTTGTATAGTATCAAGCGTATCCTTCACATCCTTGTCCTTTATGTGCATCAGGGCTAGGCCGAGGCTCGAATTGAGCTCGTCTACGTCGCCTATTGCGTACATCAGCTCGCTGTTCTTGCTGAGCTTTGTGCCCCCAACAACAGTATAGCCTTCGTCGCCGAGGCGTGTATAGAACTTTGGCATATTCATAGTTAAATATATTAATATTTAAGGATAATGGGTAAGCGCAACGACTTCCTTGGGCTCGTAGTCGAATGGTAAGACGTCTCCCTCACACGGAGAAGATCAGGAGTTCGATTCTCCTCGGGCCCATTCGCAGCCATTATTGCCTGTCAGAGGCTTTTCTTCCCTATCGCTTGCAGTATATCCTCGCTCACTTCATTGGTTTTCCTGCTTGCGTCTATTATGATGCAACCATCCCGCTTCTTCGCAAGGCCCAGATAGGCTTCACGGACTTTCTCCAGAAACTCCCTGTGCTCATATATAGAGAGCGCGTCCCTGGTTTTTTCGAGCCTTCCGTATGCTATATCAACATCTATATCAAGGACAAATGTGAGCGCCGGATTTGGCAGCCCATACGCCAAGCCTTCAAGCCTTTTCTCATCTACGCCTGAAGCCATACCGTAAGCAATAGTCGATAGGAAGTATCTGTCGGTTATGATGTGGTAGCCATCATTGAGCTTTGGTATTATGAGCTTCGATACGTGTTCTTCCCTGTCCGCAGCGAAGAGCATCTGCATTGCCATCGGTGATAGGTCGCTTCTCTTGAGGAGCTCCTTTATGGACTTGCCTATGATTCCGTTGGTGGGCTCCTCTGTCAGGAGCACCTTATTCTTCTGCTTGAGCGATTCATACAGAAGCTTGGCTTGGGTGCTTTTTCCCGAACCGTCTATGCCCTCGAATGCAAAAAACATATTAATAAGAAGAAGAAAAAAAAGAAAAACCTATCCTATGTATAGGATAGGCACTCTGCGCTTCTAGTGTATGCTTATTTTACTTCCCTTTCATCTCCTGCCGATTGGCGCCCGAAGGGCTGCCGGTGCTGCCGTATTCTCTTCCTTCTGCTGTGCTGTCGTTTCTGCTGTCGCTCCAGTTGATGAAGCTTCAATAGTCGCTGAAGATCCGTTCACATTGTTTTCCGGAGGTGAGATTACCCTCTCTGCCTTTGTTGGCAGACCACGCATCAGCCTGTATAGGCGCTCCCTTTCATCTCTGTTGAGCTTCTCCAGCCTCTTTAGCAGCTCGTTGTATTCGTATTGTTTGCCGCCCTGCAGCCAGATCTTCATCTCTTCGTTTATACTGATTGCTTTCTCCAGCAGCTCCGAATCCGCTTTATTGCCCTTAACCTTCTCCCTTAGTGCAACTTCGTTGTTCTTAGCCTCATATGCTAGGTCCAGAGCGTACATGATCTGTGTTACCTCTTTCCTGCTCTCATCGCTTGTGCCTTTCTTGAAATCGTCGTAGAGATTCTTTATGGTGCTATTGAAGTGGTTCTGCTCTTTCTTATCGGAAAAGTCGTGCTCCGCTTTGGCTAGCATCACTTCTGCATATATTAGCCTGGCGTCTTCTATTTTCAGCTTTGAGTTCTGCATCTGCTCCTCAAATTTAGAGTAGCCCTCTATTTTTTTCGACGCTTCTGCGGCGAAGATGTTTGCCTTTGTATAGGCTTCGTACTCCTTTATCCAGTCCTTCATATCTTTCTGCGACCATCCGTATTCGGTCACATAAGAGATGTGTTTGGACCCAGTAGTTGTATTGGTTGTTTTGGCTGTGCTTTCGCTTCTCTTCTCGACAGCGCTTTCGACCTTCGGTGCCCCTGCCTTTGCCGTAAGGTTAAGCTTCGCATCTATGTCTTCCACATACTTGCTTAGATTATCTCTGATATTCTTCACTGCCTTTGCATATGGGTGCGTTTCACTAGCACCTAGTGCTCTCGCCTGCCTCTGGGCTTCCCCTAGAACGTATATCTCTGCAAGGTTTGTTGCTACCTCCTGCATCTTATCCTTTACTTTGATGCCGTTGCTGGATATATCAAATATGCCATTCAATATGCCGGATATCATATTGTCCCTTTCTTCCCCTATCTCAACAGAGGATTTGACTCTGCCCTTCCCGAGCCTGCCGGGTAACCGCTCTGATATTTTTGTGGCGAGTTCACGCTCGAGCTTCCTCTTCTGTATTTCTGTCAGATCATCGAATTCCTTTATCTTGCCCGTTATGCTCTCCATATCACGCTTGATTACATCCGCCTTCTCGTTGAACATTGCATTGTCTGTAAGCATCTTGTATATCTCTTTCTCTTCCATGAACCCCATTTTGTTTACCATGGCTGCAATGCTCTTGTTTATGCTGTCCATCATTGCGTTGTTTACAGCTTCGCGTATATTTTTTTCAGGATCCATTAATATCTTTGATAGTGCCAATGCCATATCCTTGCCGTTGGTCGCAATCTCGTAGTCTTTTTCCAGCTGGGCCATATTACTTACGCCCGCTTCCAGCTGGGCTATCATAGCATTGAGCTTCACGCTATCGTCCCTATCAGCCCCGAATGCGCCATTCAGCTTATCGTCCATCTTCTCCACAGCGGCTATAGCTTTGGAAAGCTCATCCTTGGTTTTGGCTTCGTCCGTAGCCTTCCTTTTCACTAGAGCGTCCTGTAGCTCATTTATGTCTTTTAGCTTTCCGAGCACCTCCTCTTGTTTCTTGCGCTCATCTATTTTCTTTTCAATGTCCTCTGGCTTTGTATTAGAGAGCCTTGACAGATCGTTGTTAAGCCTGTCTAGGGCTTTGCCTATCTCTTTCTTACCCGCATCGCTTGATACAAAATCAATTACCCTGTTTATAGTGTGGTTTACTAATTCTTCATACCTTTTTGATATTTCTTCGTTCATTTCCATTGATCTGTTCTTACCCGCAAATGCCATTCATATCACCAAATTTTATGCAAGTAAATAGCTGCTTTCCAGATATTTATATATTGTGTTTATACCTACAGAATGCTTTTAAGCCTTTCCACGGCTTGCCGAGAGAGCGTCGCTTGATCGATTGGCATATGCGCACATGCCTTTCAGCGGGCATTCCGGGCAGGCAGGCGAGCTCTTAAGGCAGTATGCCTTTCCTATCTCGACAAACTGCGCATGCATATCGTTGTATAGCCCTGCATCGGGCTTTATCAGCTTGTGGAACATTCCCTGGAATTCGTCATAATCAGCATCCTCGTCCATGCCAAATACCCGCGAGAGTATCCTCTTCGTATAGGCATCTATGACGAATATGGGCTTGTTGGCCGCGTATAGTATTATCGAATCAGCAGTCTCCCACCCTATGCCATTTACGGAAAGAAGCTCTGCGCGCAATTCTCC
>JABEBX010022067.1_pt1 | contig 13780 bp, 14 predicted proteins | sample 7245971 | NCBI WGS metagenome assembly JABEBX01 (sample SAMN14506365, study PRJNA622280) | hot springs metagenome | biome: hot spring [ENVO:00000051]|acidic hot spring [ENVO:00002120]; feature: spring [ENVO:00000027]|sediment [ENVO:00002007]; material: sediment environment [ENVO:01001048]... | reverse complement strand
CTTATATGCTATTACCCTGTGTTTTTTCCTCATCGTATTTTCGAAGAATACCTTTATTTGACGCAGGATTATCGCTCATTACAAAAATTCCCTTATTTTCAAACTTTTTTTGGGTTAACCGGGAAAATACGAAATTTTCGACTTTGATGCCTCTATCTCGTCCTCTGTCAACGGCTCATAGACATATTCTATACCGAGGGAAGTTCTTAAGCCTTCGAGCAGGGCTTTTATAAGTTTATCTTGTGAAATTTTGTGCGCATTTATTATGGAACCCTGCTGAAGAAGTATACCTTTTGACCTTCTCTGTGCACTACCTACGAGCTTTTTACCGTTTATCGTTAATTCATAAGATAGAGTTTGATCGAAGCATAGCGGTTGTGCGGAATCTGTGATGCTTTTTCCATATTCAACATTGATGCCGCATAATTCAAATCCGGTTTTTAATCCATTGGTTATAATGCCGTAGCTTGCCAATAACGAATTGTTTATACCAAGGTAGCTTTCCGGCATAACAATGCTGTAGCAAAGATCGTCGTCGTGTAGCACAGCACCGCCTCCTGTAGGTCTTTTTACAATCTCTATTTTGTTTTTTAAAAACTCTGTTGGCAGATTTTCAGGTCGTTGATTCCTGCCTATAGAAATGCACCTTTTGTTGAATGTAAAAAATCTAAATGTTGCAATACTGTTTCTCTCCAATGCTTTCATAAAAAGCATTTCATCGATTGCCATGTTTTTATACGGTTCGAGGCGCGAAAAGCCGAGATACCTGATTCGCTTCATACTAAATAAACTTATCTATGAATCTTGTTGATATGTTGCCGAGCAGAAATTCTTTGCTTGATAATATTTTTCTATGCAGAGGGATGTTCGTTTTTATGCCTTCAATGATGAATTCATCGAGACACCTTTGCATCCTCCTGATAGCACCATCACGGTCTTCCGCCCACACTATGAGCTTTGCAAGGAGGGAATCATAGTAAGGCGGTACTTCATAACCGCAGTAAACATGTCCGTCTACTCTTACCCACGGTCCACCCGGCTGTATATAGGTATGTATAATGCCGGAAGAAGGGGCCAGTGTTTCAGGATCTTCCGCATTTATTCTGCACTCTATGGCGTGTCCTTTGAGTTTTACATCCTTTTGTACAATAGACATCTTCTGCCCGCTGGCTATATTTATCTGTTCTGCTACGATATCCAAACCCGTTACAAACTCTGTTACAGGATGTTCTACCTGAAGGCGGGTATTCATCTCCATAAAATAAAATTTTCCTTTTTCATCGAGCAAGAACTCTACAGTGCCTACACCTCTATAATTTATGTGCCTCGTTATTCTCAGCGCTGCATCGTTCATTTTATTGCGGAGCTTCTCATCTACCGCGACAGAAGGGGACTCTTCAATAAATTTTTGGTGTCTTCTCTGTATGGAACACTCCCTTTCTGCAAGTGCGACCACGCTGCCGTTTCCATCACCTATGATTTGGATCTCAACATGACGTACGTTCTCGAAGTATTTTTCTATATACAATGAAGAATTGCCGAATGCGGCTTTTGCCTCTGCCCTGGCAATCTTAATTATGTTTGGTATTTGTTCCTCATCATAGATGATCTTCATACCCCTTCCGCCACCGCCTTCAGCAGCCTTGACAATGATCGGCAGGCCTATCTCTTTTGCAATCCTTATGGCATGCTGTTCATCCTCTATCTCCTGAAAAGTTCCAGGCATAACTTGAATACCGAGTCTGTTTACATACTCTCTTGCCTTGAGCTTGTTGCCCATAAGTTCTATGTCCTGAGGTTTTGGTCCTATGAATTTAATTCCGGCAGTCTCGCACACTTCTGCGAAGCCTGCATCTTCGGACAAAAAGCCATAACCCGGGTGTATAGCATCAACACCTTTTATATTTGCAGCGCTTATAATAGCGGGTACATTGAGATAGCTGTTTTTGCTCTGTGCAGAGCCTATGCATATCTTTTCATCTGCAATCCTCGTATGAAGTGCGTCCTTATCAGCAGTGGAGTACACCGCAACGGATCGTATGCCAAGTTCTTTGAGGGCACGAATGATCCTTATTGCAATTTCACCCCTGTTTGCAACAAGTACCTTTGTAAACATATATCAACCTTCGGGATCTATTGAAAAGAGAGGTTCACCGAATTCGACAGGGTCACCGTCTTTTTTTAGAATCTGTTTTATGACTCCATCCGCATCCGCCTCAATTGCGTTCATAAGTTTCATTGCTTCCACTATGCCGATGGTCTGACCCTTTTTTACTTTGCTGCCTATCTCTACGAATGGCTTCTCACTGGGCGAAGGTGCGCAGTAAAATGTGCCGACAAATGGAGAATTGACGCTTATGTATGCTTTTTTCCCAGCCGCATTCAAAGGAGAGTTTTCGGATATCTGATTTGGCTGTGGCTGCTGTGTTTTTTGCCCCATTGTGGGAATTTCGGCGGCTGCTCTTACTATTTTTATCTTTTCATCGGCCTTACTGTATTCTATTTCTATGATATTTTTGTTTTCGATGAGTTCGATAAGTTCTTTTATATCATTAATATCCATTATACCTCCAGATTTATAACAGGATTATGCCTGCGGGTTAAGACTTCTTTCCCGTTATTTGAAAGATATACCATACTCTCTATTCTTATGCCACCCCAGTTGGGTATGTAAACACCTGGTTCGATTGTAAAAATCATGCCGCTTTTTAAAATATCCTTTGATCTATAAGATACGGATGGGGATTCATGTACATCCAGTCCTACCCCGTGCCCAAGTGCATGACCAAAATATTTGCCATATCCCTGTTTGTCAAGGAAACTCCTTGCTACCCTGTCGAGTTCGGACGCCTTCATACCGATTTTTACGGAATCTATGGCCTTGTCATGCGCCCCACGTACAGCATTATATATATTTTTTGCATCGTTGGCTATTGCATTTATAAAGAAGGTGTGGGTTTCATCCGAGTGGTATCCTTTGTATAAAGCGCCGAAATCGCACAGCATTAATCTTTTATTCCTTAATGATACCGTGTTTGATGGCAGTGCATGTGCGTAGGCTGCCCGCTCGTCGAAGGCAATCACCGTCTCGAAAGAGATATCGTCAGCTCCAGAATTTATAATCTTTAGATTTAGTACAGCTGCCACTTGTTTTTCCGTCATATCTGATGAAAGTTCCTTTATCAATAAGTTTATTGCAGCACCAGACATGTATGATGCCTTTTTTATAGAATCAATCTCTTCTGAGCCTTTTACGGATCTCATTTTTAACAGAAGAGGTTCAATAAAGATAAATTTCTGCCTGTTTAATTTAGATGTTATAAGCATAAAGTCTTTATGCAGGAGCGTGGAGCCGTCAAATCCTATTTGCCTCATTTTTTTTAATCGATTATTCAATTCAACAATCGGTTGCCTCGATTCTATGACCTCGGCATCTTTTATCAGGTTTCTTGCGTATATGCTGAATCTTGGATCTACAAACAATATTATTCTCGAATCATTTATCAAAAGATAGCCTTCATCATACTCATAACCCGTAAGATAGAACTTATTCGCCCTCGAGACTATGACAGCAGCGTCAAGGTTTAGTTTCTCAAGAAGTTTCAGTAAAGTTTTTAAAGGTTTGTTCATCGAATGGATGCCGGAATATATTGATTATGTCTTAAGATCAAAACTCTCTGGAAAAATTCAGAATATTTTTTCTTAGTAAAAATCTTCCCTTGCCTATGTTGCCGTTTCTTTTTGCAGCAAGTATCACGAAATAGTCTTTATTTATGCTACGTACAATAAGCGAGGTGTCCTGATATTCGACTATGAGCTGTTCTGGCTCTTCAAATCCAAGGGAATGCGATGTGTCGGAAATATTCTTAATAAGAGTCATGTATTCAACACCGATATTCTGAAAATCTATAAGTTCATTTTCTTTGATGTACTGTTCTACCACGATACCATCTATACCGATTACAATGCCGCCGATGCAGCCTTCGAAATTATCAACAATTTGTTTGAGGATATCTAAAAATGCCATTTAACCTCCCTTTTTAATTTTTTCCAACCATGCATTCAATCTTTTCATGTTTTCCTTTATCGTGTCACTCGGTTCTGTTGTCGACGGTTTTGTTTCACTTGCCTTTAATGTCTCCAGCTTTTTTATATCAAGTTCGTCCTGCTGCTTTGCCTCTATAAGTTTTTTGACCTTGATTAGTTTGGCTCTGATAACAGGGCTATCAGGGGTTTTTAGGAGTATCGTTTTATATATATTATATGCCTTATCGAGGTGTCCCTGTTTAATATAGAGGTCAGCCATTGTGACAGTCTGGATATCATCTCCGTGTATCTCAATGGGTTTTGGAGACTCGGGCGGTGTTTCCTCATGAAGAGAAAGGGTATGTTCGGGTTCATTTTCTATAGGTTGTGTTTTATAAGTTTCGTTAATTTTTTTTGCCGGCGTCTGCTCGTATATGTCGGACTGAGGTTTTTCAATCTGAGTTGTAGTCGGTGGCGTAACTTCCTGCTGCGGAGATTCTGCAGCTTGAGTCAGTTCTTCGAACACGGCTTCGAGTTCTTCTTCTTTTACCTCTTCCTTCGTTTCAACAAATCCGGTTGTTTTATCCTGTGATTGAACGAGAGGGTTTAAAGGTTCTTTTGCTTCAAAAGCCTCTGTATCTCTTTGTGGTTCAGTTGTTATGTCCTCAGGTTTCCCGTTTTCTTCTGATTTTAATTCGGATATAGGCTTATTTATCTCGGCTTCAAGTTCGATGTCAACGGATGAAATACTTTCAGATGTTTCTTTAACGGTTTCCTCTTCCAATTTTTGAGATTCTATTTCAGGACTTTGTACACCTACTTCTTCAGACTTTTTTTCTTGCTTTGCTGCGGGCTCTGGAATAGCAATGGGCGGTTGCATCACAATTTCATTGTCTTTTGCTTCGTGTTGTTGCTTCGGTTCCGATATTTCAAATTCTTCAGGCTCTTTAGTTTCGGGTATCTTCGGGTGTTTAACCTCTTGCTGTGCAGCCTTTCGCGGTTCTACAATGGTTTGTTCATGCATGGATGGTTCTGAAACAATCTGCTCTTCTTTGTTTGCTGGCGAAGGCTTCGAAAGTGTGTCTATAAGTCTTTTTGATTCTTTATCGTCTGGCGACAGATATAGTATGGTTTTTAATTCCTGTATCGCGGAAGATATGTCTGATTTTTTTATATATATGTCAGCTACAAGTTTATGGGATATAATATTGTCTGGTGTTGATTTTATGACTTTTTTAAGTTCTTCGATAGCCTTATCCAGTTCGCCTTTATCAAAATACGCCCTGCCGAGTGCTACCCTTCCGCTTATGTAATTTGGATTATGTTTCAATCCCTCTATAGCTGTAGCTATGGCCTCATCAAGCAGTCCGCCTTTCCTGTAAGCCTCACTCAGTATCGCAAAAACAGGCGATTTGGGATCCTTGCGCAGGATCTGCATATGCCTCTCTATCTCAGGTGAAATAACAAAATTATTACTTTTTATGTCGGGCTGTGGCTGCCGCTTTTCTTCCATATCCTATTAAAATCACAAGCATCGATGAGTGTCAAGGACGCAAGGGGACTTGCATAAGTCGGTTTTGAACGCAACAAGAAAGCTATGAAGAGCAAATCTCCTTTTCAAATGATTGAAAAAAATGTTTAGTCGTGTTTTAAAAAAATCGTTAACCCAAAAAATGCATTTGCAAAATAAGGGAATTTTTGTAATGAGCGATAATCCTACGTCAAATAAAGGTATTCTTCTAAAATACGATGAGGGAAAGACATAGGGTAATAGCATATAAGCATACAAAGGACTAAAACCTCGTTTTTATAAGAAAACTCAGCGATACAGGATGGATCGTAGGATTGAGCGAATGAAAAAATTCCCTTATTGCATTTTTTGGGTTAAATAAAAGGAAGTAATATAGAGAGGGATAATAATGGCGAATGGCATAATGAGTACAGAACGATCTCCACGCAGTCTATTTACTGATAAGTACGGTTTATGGGCATTGGTAGCTGGTGCTTCCGAGGGCATCGGTGTTGCGTTTGCACAGGCACTGGCAGAGAGAGGCATGAACCTCGTGCTGGTAGCCAGGAGAAAAACGCTGCTGGATAAAGTGGGCGAAGATTTGCACGTGCGTTTCGGTGTTTCAACGCTCTGTATCGATGGTGATCTCGCGACGAAGGATTTTTTAGAAAAACTCAAAAATGTAATCTCTGGCCTTGATCTCGGACTGGTCGTTTACAACGCTGCTCATGCACCTGTTGGTGACTTTGCAGAGATTGATACCTCGGACCTCATGCGTGTGGTCGATGTAAATGTGCGTGGGCCTGTTAAGCTGCTGCGAATGGTCTTGCCATCCATGATTGAACGAAGGCGAGGAGCGGTCATCCTGATGTCCTCGCTTGCCGGCAATCAGGGTACCCCGAGAATAGCTGCATACGCAGCGAGCAAAGCCTTCAACCGCGTATTGGCAGAGGGCTTGTGGTATGAACTCAAAAATAAAGGAATAGATGTAATCTCATGTTTTGCAGGAGCAGTCCGCACACCCGGTTATGCGGATGCGGTTGGCAAGGATGCTCCCGGTACCCTGGACCCAGACATTGTTGTCGAAAAGACACTCGATGCTTTGGGCCTAAAACCGTTGGTAATCCCGGGTTTTATCAACATCGTGGCGTATTGGATCATGAGCCGCCTCTTCTCCCGCAGAATGGCTATCAATATTATGGCAGGTTCAACGAAAAATATTGCTCAATCCAATGGAATGAAGGAATCAACTTGACAGATTTTATCGCTGGATTTTTTGCGCCCTGGATCGTTTATACGTTCATCTTGATCATGCATCTCGTGCTTCCTGCGCGAAAGGTTGTCGGTTATGTGCGTGACGCACATACCGGTGAGCTTCTGCAGTATCGGCTCAATGGCCTTTTGGTGATGATGATCTCCGTTGGTGTATGGATACTCGTCGGCCTCTCTGGCTTACTCCCATGGGACTGGCTCTATATACATCGATGGGCAAGTCTCACAGGCTCCTGTGTGCTGGGGCTGTTTTTCAGCTTTGCTGTCGTTTTATCTGCCAGAAGTACCGGCCGAAAGTTTTTAGTCGATCTTTATCTTGGACGTTTTGAAAACCGCCAATTCTTTCATGGCGGGGTTGATGCAAAGATGTTTCTTTATCTTGCCGGTGCGATCATGCTCGCCCTGAATATTTTATCTTTCCTTTCACATCACGTGCTGATTTATGGAATGAGTTCTTCGTATGGGGTACTATTATATAGCTGTCTGTTCTTATGGTTCGTGATCGATTATCTTATCTTTGAACGTGTGCATCTCTATACTTATGATATCTTCGCGGAACGCGTGGGCTTCAAGCTCGGATGGGGCAGCCTTACATTTTATCCGTATTTCTATATGATTGGGCTGTGGGCCGCGGTCGATCTGCCTTCACCTCATACTTCGCCATGGCTCCTCGCGATCTACGCCTGCATTTTCTTTGCTGGATGGGTGCTTTCACGTGGCGCTAACATGCAGAAATTCTATTTCAAAACCCAGCCTGAACGTGCATTACTCGGAATCATCGAACCAAGGATGATCAGCGATGGCAGACATATGCTTTTGTGCAGTGGATTTTGGAAGATTGCGAGACACGTAAATTACCTTGGTGAGATTTTGATGGCTACGGGCCTTACTCTGGTGCTGGGAAGGCCGACGTTGTGGATTGCATGGCTCTATCCTCTTTATTACATAGTCTTGCTCTTTCCGAGGGAGCGTGCAGACGAACGACGGTGTGCAGCTAAGTACGGCAACCTGTGGACAGAGTACGTTCGCCGCGTTCCACGCAGGATCATTCCCGGCATATATTGAAAGGTTTAGTAAAAATGCTTGGTCAACCTATTGAGGGCCGGATTTCCACGTTTTTAAATGCAGCTTTCCTGCTTTAACCCGAAAAATGTATTTGGAAATAAGGGAATTTTTGTAATGAGCGATACACTGCGTTTACTATTGCATTTTTGGGCAAATTTTTCTTTGCATCGGCTGCATATCCTTGACATTCTTTTTTTTATAAAATAGATTGATAAACTTAACGAAATTGGAGCAAAAATGTTTGAGTTCCTTCATGAAAAGATTACTAAACTTTTTGATAAACTGTCTAAAAGGGGATTGCTTTCAGAAAAAGATATAGATGATGCCCTTAAAGATATTAGGATTGCTCTGCTTGAAGCGGATGTCCATTACCGTGTCGTAAAGGAGCTACTCGAAGGTGTAAAACAAAAGGTAATGGGAGAGGAATTATCAAAGAGTATTGATCCATCGCAGTATTTGCTCAGGGTATTGAAGACCGAATTGATAAGCATCATGGGTGCTCCCGCTTCCGTCAAAATAGGCGGTACGGGCGATATTGTCATGCTGATCGGGCTTCAAGGTACTGGTAAAACAACCACGGCCGTTAAGCTTGCCAAGTACATGAAGGATAAGAGGGGATTAAAGCCGTATCTCGTGTCTATTGATTTTAATAGACCCGCTGCACAGGAGCAGCTTATAACCCTTGCAAAGGCGAACGGATTCCCAGTAGATGAGGATATTTCGACAAAAGGATATGAAGCTCTTAAGGATATAAAACTTGTTTCGGCAAGGCAGGGATGTGATTTTATAATTTTAGATACTGCGGGTAGGCTGCACATCGATACAGATTTGATCCATGAATTGAAACATGTAAAAGAGATACTAAAGCCGTCCCAGACCATACTGGTAGTAGATTCTATGATGGGACATGATGTACTGAAGATGGCAGAAGGCTTTATGCAGGGGGTAGGGTATGACGGGGCGATATTTACAAAGTTTGAAGGCGATACCAGGGGAGGAGCTGTAATATCTTTCAAAAAGATCTTGGATAAGCCGATCTTTTATATAGGTGTTGGCGAGGCTGTTTCTGCCTTAGAGACTTTCGATCCGAATAAGCTTGTTGCAAGGATGGTTGGCAGTGGTGATATAAACGGCCTGGTCGAAAAAATGTCCGAAGTTGTTACCCCGGAAGACGTAGAAGATGCAAAACATATTGCAAAGGGAAAGTTTACCTTCCAGGACTTTATAAAACAGCTTAAGATGGTAAAAAAGATGGGTTCCATAGAATCTTTATTCGATATGGTGCCAGGATTCGGTAAGTTAAAAAACAACATACAACCGGATACGATAAAGAAGGACTTGAAGATATATGAAGCTATTATAAATTCAATGACCAACGAAGAACGGAACAACCCTGATGTTTTGAATGGAAAAAGAAAGCAAAGAATTGCAAAGGGAAGCGGTACCAAGCCTGAGGACGTTAACAGGCTTATAAAGCGTTTTTATGAATCACAGCGTATGATGGACATTCTTCAAAAAGGTGGTATAAAAGGAATAAAAAGATATCTACATTAGAAATGGAGGCAAAAGAATGATAGCAATAAGACTCAAAAAGTTTGGGAGAAAACATATTCAAAGATATAGGATAGTTGTTGAAGATTCTCGTTATACATCGGGTGGCAGGGTACTTGAAGTGCTCGGGAATTTCAGTCCTAAAACAGAACCTTACGAATTAAAGATCGATGCTGAAAAAATAAAAGAATGGGTTGGGAAAGGCGCACAACTCTCTTCGAGAGTAAAGAGTTTACTGGAGGCTAAAAAGATCTTATGATGGAGGTTAAATATGAAGGACCTGGTAGAAAGCATAGCAAAGCAGCTTGTGGATAAACCGGATAAAGTTGAGGTTCGGTTGATAGAAAGCGAACATACATCAGTAATAGAACTTAAAGTTGATAAAGAAGACATGGGCAAGGTAATAGGCAAGGAAGGGAAAACAGCTAAAGCCATAAGGACTATCCTGAGTGCTGCAGGTAATAAACTAAAAAAGAGATTCGTGCTCGAAATATTGGATTGAAGGGTTAACAATACTGTTAACCTATCGAGTTGTTCGGTGTTTCATGCTTATTTTTAAGATCCTGAGTATTTTTCCAAAATATTTTGTATCACCTTTTATGGATGGTTTGTTGAAGCAGGCGATAGATAAGGGCAATATGAGAATAGATGTAACTGACATAAGAGATTTTGCATATGATAAACATAGGACGGTTGACGATACGCCTTATGGCGGTGGTGCTGGTATGATCATGAAGCCAGACCCCATTGTTTCTGCCATCAGATACGCTACGGCGGATGATAAGGCATATAAGGTCATAGTTTTTTCCCCAAAGGGAAAGAGGTTCGATCATATAGCAGCAAAAAAGTTTTCTCAATACACGAAATTTGTACTGGTGTGCGGAAGGTATGAGGGAATAGACGAAAGGGTATCCGCCTTTTATGCGGATGAAGAACTGTCCATTGGCGATTATATACTTTCCGGTGGTGAGGCTGCTGCACTCGTTTTTATAGAGGCTATTTCAAGGCTTATACCGGGTTTTGTTGGGAATGAAGAATCTATAATCGATGAATCTTATGAGAATGGGCTGCTTGAATACCCACAGTATACAAAGCCGAGAACTTTTGAGGGTCATGAAGTGCCTACGGTATTATTTTCCGGGAACCATAGAGAGATTAAAAAATGGCGTACAGAGCAGTCAGTTAGGTTGACTGCAATCAGAAGGCCGGACATTCTGGAAAAGGCTAAAAAAGATCAAAGCATTTTGAGTGTTATTGAAACAATAGATAAAACAAATTAGGAGGAAAAATGGATAATCTTACATTTATAGAAAAAGAGATAACAGGGAATGAAAAAAAACAGATAAATTTTAGAGCAGGAGATACGGTAAAGGTCTACACCAAATACAAAGAGGGAGACAAAGTAAGAATTCAGCAATTCGAAGGTGTGGTGATCGGTATAAGCGGAGGAGGTATTAATACAAACTTCACTATAAGAAAAGTATCTTACGGAGTAGGTGTGGAAAGGATTTTTCCGCTTTACTCTCCATCCATAGAGAAGATAGATGTTGTTCAGAAGATGAAGGTTAACAAAGCAAAATTATATTACCTGAGAGGTCTTAGCTCCAAATCAAGTAGGTTAAAGAGAATGAAGGATGTAGAGCCACTTGAACAAGTGGCAACCCAGCCGTCTACGGAAGATAATAAGTAACAATATTCAATGGTAATAAAGGAATTCATCCTTCAAGGTATCAGAAGATTCAGGGAACCAATAAGATTCCAACTGAATGAAGGCTTGAATGTATTTTTCGGCGGCAACGAAAAGGGTAAAACAACCATAGCGGATGCCCTGTTTTTTTTGCTTTCTGTTTCGAGAAATAAAGAACAGATTGAGAGTCTTAAGGATGATGGTGCAAAAGATGCAAGGCTCGGCATAACATTTAAAGACGGTCCAGATAATTTTAGGCTGTTGATGGATGTTAAAGCTGATGCTGTGTTGCTGTCTAAATACAATCCGGAAATAAAAAAATTTACCACGGTTTCAAAGGATGTGGAAGGAATAAGAGAATTTTTCAAGAGAGATCTTTTGTTCAAACCAATCGATGTATACAAGGATATATTCCTGATTAATTTCTCTACCCTTATTAACTCTGATAATTATGGGGTCTCCAAAATTGCTGAGGCACCAGAGCCTTTCTCTTTAAACAATGATTCAACCGCACCTATGGGCATGATAGAAGACTTTGAACCGTCTTCTTTTGCCGGTTCAGGTGAAATACAGCAGGATAACATGACTATTGAAGAGATTCGCTCGGAGATAGGAAGACTTGAGGATGCTCTCAAACTTGCTACAGCAGCAGCCGAGAAACAGGATAAGATAGAACAGTTTGAATCGGAACTTACGGAAGTTCAAGATAAGATAAAAAAAATCAACACCGACAAAACAGCATTACAATATATAGAAAAACAGGTTAATGAATTGAATAAATTCTCTGATTTGCCGGATGATATAGAAAAAAAGATAGACGACTACATAAAGTTTGAAGCAAGGATCAAAAAAGAGATTGAGGATATAGAAAGGCAAAGATCGCAGTACGGATCCGTTGGTGCGGATATACCTCCATTTTACAAAGATAAACTTTTTATTACAGGCAGTGGTGTAGTTTTATTATTTATAGCAGCACCGATATTATTATCAGTTTTCGTAGGTTCATGGGGTATGTATCTTTCTGCCGGCATTTTTGTCGGTCTTGGTATCATGGGATATACTCTATGGAAAGATGCAGGTAAAAGGGGTGAAATCAAGAGCAGGCATGAGGCTATTGCAGGACTCGAAAAACAGATAAAAGAACAAAGAAATAAATATGAGATAGAAGGTTCTGTAATAAAAAGCATCATTAGTTCCATGAAACTTGATTCACCAGATGCATTAAAAGATGGGATAAAGAGGTACAGGGAGGCTCTCGAGGAGTTTGCAAAAGCCAAGAAAAACTATAATGATTCCGTAGCGGATAGCAATATGGAACTCTTGCAAAAAAAAGCTGAAAAAATAGAATCCGAAATTCATGCCATTCAGGAACAGATAAGAACAATGTCTGTTGACGGTATGGATCCTTATTCGATATCCCAGCAGATAGAAAATCTAAAGCATAGGTTAAACAATGCCGGAGAAAAACAATTGGAGCAAAAAATTAAACCAGTAGAACAAATCAAACGTACAGAGGAACCTCAACATTTCGAACGAATATTGATACCGCCCTTTATGAAGAATATCGAGGCCGTAGCAGAGCTAACTGGAGATAGCAAAGATAGAATTATATCTCTTATAGGATCAAGGGCGAGTTCTTACTTTAAGACCCTCACCAATGGTAAATTTCAGGAAATCTCGGTTGCCGATAATAGAATCGTTTTGATCGCGAATTCAGGTAAAGAAATTGAGTTTGACCATTTATCCGATTCGGTTAAGGAAAAAGGTATGCTATCAATGATTCTATCCATAATAGGGCTCGCAGTAGAGAAGTGGCCATGGCCCATTATAATAGACGATCCATTTATATCCCTTGATGATGCCAATAAAACCACGGTTTACAGTATGCTCAAGAACATATCAAAGGAAGCCCAGGTGGTTTTCTTAACCAAAGATAACAACCTTAAGCCATTCGCAGATACTTTTATACTACTATAATCCATAAATCATATATAAACTATATTTTACAAATCATTTTTTCTTATTTTATCAATTACGATTCAACAATCTGTGTGTTGCTTTACACATACTAATTGGTATGATAATAAAAATATAAGCTAATGATATAGGAGAAAAGCAGAACAAATGAGTTTAATTGGTAGCCTTGAAGATCTTGCATTGGGAGATATACTCCAAATTCTTAGTTTAAGCAGGCGATCCGGTGTTCTCTATCTAACAAGGAAAGGAGAAGAAGGAAAGATTGTTTTTATTGATGGACAAATTGTTTCTGCTTCTAACAATGAGAATTCCAATGATATCCTGAAGCTGCTCAATGAAAAGGGTATTATGGATAACAAAAGAATGAGGGAACTTACCGATCAGATCCAAAAAAGCGGCAGTACCGATGCAAAATCATTTCTTGTTAATTTGAAGGTGGCAAGCGAAGACGTTATAGAAAATATTATACAAGACTATATTAATGATATAATTTTTGGTTTTTTTTCATGGACAGAGGGTAATTTTGATTTTGAAATAACCGAAAACCTTAAGGAAACATACAAACCACAACTCGAGTGCTACCTTGCAGTGCCGTTGAATCCTCAGTATGTTGCTATAGAGGGAGCAAGAAAATCGGATGAAAAAAGAAAAGAAAGAGGATTTGAAGAAGAACAAAAAGATGAATTCACATC
>JABEBX010018013.1_pt1 | contig 13791 bp, 11 predicted proteins | sample 7245971 | NCBI WGS metagenome assembly JABEBX01 (sample SAMN14506365, study PRJNA622280) | hot springs metagenome | biome: hot spring [ENVO:00000051]|acidic hot spring [ENVO:00002120]; feature: spring [ENVO:00000027]|sediment [ENVO:00002007]; material: sediment environment [ENVO:01001048]... | reverse complement strand
TTCATCAAAAGGCAATCATCGCCTGCATGGCAAATTCATTATCCACGGCATCGGAAATACTATTCGCAACAGGATTAGGCTGATGCGGTACATCCAGCGTCCGGAAGTAGTAACCGGCCATGATTTTGGTCAGTGGCGTGAAGTGATACTGCAGACCGATAGCCCAGGTCTTGAAAATGCGTTGCTGTGCTGGATCATTGGGCAAGCGGTCGTAGTAGTCATAACGTAAATTCGCTTCAATATGCTTGGTCAAAAACAAGCCGCCTTCCAGCATGTAACCATTAGCCGTGTTCTGACTGCCGGGATAAAGTTGGGTGTTGGTCAGTGGTGCAGCCAGACCAGGGGCGCTGCTGAATGCCGAAGCTGCCGATATCCAGCCGGTACCACGCATGTACTGGAAGCGGAATTGCCTGCCCCATTGGTGCATATAACCCTGCAAATACTGCACATCCACGCCGTAGCGATTCATACTGTAACTGGTGTCATTCAATTCAGGGCTGGCATGTTGATACCAGATACCCGCCTGCACATCGCTACGGAAGGGCCCTTTCCCCCCGAATATATAAGCTTCCTGCAAGCGCGCTGCATACAAAGGACTGCTGGATTGATTGCCGGCGGCCACCGTGCCAAACATTCCAATCATGGCGCCGTAGGTAAATTCCCAGTGACCGTTACGGAACCAGTCAAAGGCCATGATGCCTGGATAGCGGAAGGCATTAACACCCAGAGTCTGTTGACCATTAATCAAGTAGGCATTCAGTTTAGTATTGATTTTGTAAGGATTGCTGGAGTTATACATTGGTTGCTGCATCAATTGCCCAATCATCGTCGATGACAACACAAAGTTATAACTCATGAATCCTTGCATGGCTCCTTCGGCACTAGGCGCACGAATAAGGCCCGCTTCAATTCTGGCCCCTGGAATATAACTGAAGGTAAAATGCCCATCAATAAGACCAGGTTGATAACCGCCACGCACATGCGTGAAACCATTATCACCAAACTCCCCACCAAAAAAATAGGAAATATGCTTGTTCAGGTTTCCGCGCAACATGATTCGTGCTCGCAGAATATTAGCGGTAGTGCTTTGCGAAAATCCGGGCGCTATAAGATCAATGTGCGGGATCTGGTTATTTTCAAGGCTGTCTTCATTACCGGGTTGCGCATAAAGACTGGGCTCAATAAACCCAGAAACACCAAATATCGGGGCTTTGGCAGGAGATATCCCCTGCAATTCAAACCAGTTGGCGGCATGGGCTAACGGGGATAAACCAAGCATGGCTGCTGCGACAATAAGCGTGTTTCTGGAAATTTTATGGCCGTGATACATGTTCATCACCTCGCAATGTTTTGGCTGAATTTTTATATTATGAAATAAGCGACGACCAACAACTCGGGAATACCGCTGACCTTCGCCTTACAAAAAATGGCAGCAAGGTTCGTGCCACCATGAAATCCAAGCTTATTGGTGAAGAGGATCAGCTGATGCGGACAAAATAGCACAAGGAATTGTGCTTAAAAGAACACAACAAATAATCCATATTCATTTATTAAGGAATACTAATAAATTGTCGCTCTATTTCTTCGAGACTCAAGCCTTTGGTTTCTGGCACCAGCTTCAGCGTGAATAGTATGGCCAAAAAAGTCATGAGGGCGTAAATCAGAAATGTCGCACCACGGCCAATAGCGCCAACGAGATCCAGAAAAACTCCGGCCACCAGCATGTTAGACAGCCAGTTGATCACCGTGGCCAGACTCATGGCGCGACCACGAATAGCCAGCGGGAAAATTTCAGAAATCAACAACCAGAATATCGGCCCTAAACTCATCGCGAAAAAAGCGACAAACACTGCCGACGTCACAACGATGAGCGCAGCCCCCAAGGCTCCCTGCAAATTGGTTAAAAACTCCAGCGAGAGGGCCAGCAAGCTGATCAGCATCCCCCACAATCCCCATAACAACAATTTACGACGTCCCAGACTATCCAAAAAGCGCATGGAAATAATGGTTGCCAGGACATTCACCAAGCCGATGCCGCCCGTCGCCAGAATGGCCATGAAAGGAGAAGACAAGCCAGTCTCCTGTAAAATCTTCGGCGCATAGTACAAAACGATATTGATACCGGTGATCTGCTGAAAAACGGCCAGGCCCACAGCGATGACCATCAGGCGCCGCAGTTTCCAGTTATTGAACAGGCTACGCAAAGCCATAGGCTCGGTGTTCGCATTGCCCTGCTGTAAGGACTCCAGCTCTTCTGCCACCAGCGCCGTACTGCGCAAATACTGCAAAGCGGATTTAGCCCGATCGATGAGCCCTTGCCTGATGAGCCAGCGCGGACTCTCCGGCAATATCCACATTCCCACAAAAAGAATAAGCGCGGGCAGGGCTCCTAAGCCCAGCATCCAGCGCCAGCCACTGCCAAAGTCGCTAAACAGAAGATCCACCCCATAGGAAATGAAAATCCCGATGCTGATGTAAAGCTGATTAATGGTGACAATGGCCCCGCGCCGCTCTGGCGTGGTAATTTCGGCCAGGTAAAGCGGAGTCACGGTTGAAGCAGTCCCAATAGCCAGTCCCAGAAAGGCACGCCCCAGAAAAAGGAGTGCCACACTGTTGGCCAAGGCTGCCAAAAGACTCCCGAAAACAAACAGTGCGGCGGTTGCCAGCAAAATCCGGCGCCGTCCCCATCGGTCTGCCAGCAACCCGGAAATAGCGGCGCCCAACGCGGCACCAGCCAAGGCCACCGCCACGAACAATCCCTGCATGCTGCCATTGAGCTGGAAGTCATGCGCCAGAAAGAGCAAAACCCCCGCCACCACCCCGGTTCCATAACCAAACAGGAGACCACCCAGACCAGCTATCACGGCAATCAGCACAAATCGCCAATCCCGAGATTTTACAGACTGTTCGGGCTGCAGCATGCCATCCCCCAATTTTTATGAATTTTATTTACGCCAAGCGTCGCCCGTCATCCGGATCAAAGAATACGGCACGCTCCATATGGAAGGAAAGGAGCGTATTGGTACCCTGCACCAGCTTCGTGGAGGGGTGTGCACGGGCTACTATCGGGGTTTTGTTAAGCCGGGTAAATACCAGGGTGTCAGCACCCGTAGGTTCTGTCATTTCCACCATAAGCTCCATGGTGTGTAAGGCACTCCCTTCGCGCGCACTTCCCGGATCGGTGATTTGCTCCGGGCGAATACCCAGAATCACTTGGCGATCTACAGCACTTTTCAGACCTGACTGCAGAACTGGTGGAAGCGGCAAACGCGAGACGCTCTGTCCTTCTCCCCGCAGTTCCAGCCAGACGGTGCCGTCACCCTGACAGACGGTAACTGGAATAAAGTTCATGGAAGGAGAACCCATGAACCCGGCAACAAAACGATTGGCAGGATCATTGTAAATGGCATCGGGGGTGCCCAGCTGCTGTATAATTCCATCATTCATCACGGCAATGAGATCGCCCATGGTCATGGCCTCAATTTGATCATGGGTCACGTAAACCATGGTGGTTTTTAGTTGCTGATGCAACCGTTTGATTTCTGTACGCATCTCTACGCGCAGCTTGGCATCCAGATTGGACAGTGGTTCATCAAACAAAAATAGTGCAGGGCGCCGGGCGATGGCCCGGCCAATGGCCACGCGCTGCTGCTGCCCTCCTGAAAGCTGCCGTGGGCGACGATCCAGAAGGTGGTCCAACTGCAGCATGTGCGCCACATCCTGCAAAATCTGCTCGCGTTCACTCTTGGGAACATGGCGGTTAACCAGTCCGAAAAGAATATTGTCGCGGACTGACATGGATGGATATAAGGCGTAGGACTGAAAGACCATGGCAATATCCCGATTTTTAGGGCTGAGATCGTTCACCCGCCGATCGTTAATGAGAATATCGCCAGCACTTTCCTGCTCAAGGCCAGCGATAATGTTCAGCAAGGTCGTTTTTCCACAGCCCGAAGGTCCAACCAGAATCAGAAACTGATTTTCCTCGGTTTCTATATTAATGCCGTGAAGTACTTCATCCTTACCGAATTTTTTATGAATATCCTTGAGTATCAGGCGTCCCATTCTTATCCCTTTACGGCGCCAGCCGTTAATCCACGTACAAAATATTTACCGGCAATCAAATACACCAACAGGGTGGGTAATGCCGCAAAAATGGCAGCCGCCATATCGACATTCCACATATGAACGCTGGTGACCGTATCGACCAGGTCATTGATAGCCACAGTGACCGGCTGTTGTCCTCCCTGAGTAAATACCACCCCAAAAAGGAAATTGTTCCAGATCATGGTGAACTGCCAGATCGCCGTTACCATGATGATCGGCGTACTGACCGGCAACATGATCCGAAAGAAAATACTGAAAAATCCGGCACCATCCACGCGTGCCGCCTTCACCAGATCATGCGGAATGCCGACGTAATAATTCCGAAAAAACAAAGTCGTAAATGCCAGACCATAAATCACATGCACCAACATCAGACCCGGAACCAAGGTGCCGGCGATGCCCAGACGACCTTCTACCCAGGCCATGGGTAACAGCACTATCTGGAAGGGAATAATGGTGCCGAGTAACAACATGTAAAAAAACACATTGGAACCACGAAAACGCCAATGCGTCAGTACATAACCATTAAAGGCACCAATCGCCGTAGAAATGACTACAGCGGGAATCACCAAAATAAAAGAGTTCAGAAAGTAACCATGAATCCCTGAACTGGCCGCACCAATTGTGGCGGCACTCCAGGCATGCACCCAGGCATACCAGTTGAGGCTGCTGGGTAAAGCAAGAATACCGGTTGAGTAAATTTCCGGCATGGTCTTGAAGGCAGTCACCAGCATGACGTAAAAGGGCAATAGGAAAAACAGCGCGGCCAGAGATAAAAGGCTATAAATAACCCATCTTCTCGGGCTTAAAACGGATGAAGTACGCATCAGGCCTGCCTCCTTGAGTCGAGATAAAGGAAGGGCAAGGCAAAAATCATCATGATGACCAGCATCATGAGGGCACTGGCTGCGCCCACACCCATTTCACCGCGTTGAAATGAGAAAACGTACATAAAAATGGAGGGGACATTGGTGCTGTATCCGGGCCCACCACCCGTCAGGGCAATAATTAAACCGAAGCTTTTGATCGCTAATCCGACAGATAACACCAACGCCACAAAAAAAGTGGGCGCAAGACTGGGCAGAATTACGCGCAGATAAATACGCGCATGACTGGCACCATCAATCTGTGCCGCTTTGACGATATCCGAACTGACGCCACGCAATCCCGCCAGAAAAATCGCCATCATAAAGCCAGTCGTCTGCCACACTGCCGCAATGACTACCGTATATATGGCCATGTCTGGATCATCTATCCAGGCAAAGGCAAAATGCGGGAACCCCATTGAACGGACAATGGCCTGTAAGCCAAAACCGGGGTCCAGCAGCCAGCGCCAGGCTACGCCGGTAACCACAGCGGAAAGCGCCATGGGATAAAGAAAAACCACCTGATAAAGCCTTTCGCCCTTGATACGCTGGTCCAGAAGAATAGCCAGACCAAGACCGAGAGACAGGGAAATCAGAACATACAGACCGCCAAAAATTCCGAGGTTGCTTAATGAGCGCCACCAGCGTGAGCTCCCGAAAAGATCATAATAATTGGCCAGTCCGACAAAATGATTACTGGGCAAAATGGTTGAGCGCGTCAAGGACAACCAAATCGTCCATAAAATAAAACCATAGATAAAAAAGGTAGCAGCCAAAATAGTCGGCGAAAGCACTATTTTTGCCATCAACCGATCGCGTCCACTGAACTCTGCCTTGGTGAATGGCATGTGAGGATCCTTCTGCAGCATACATCAATGGAACAAGCCCGGCCTGTACAGGCATGGCCGGGCAATACCTAAGTATTAATCCTGACTCTTGGCCACTTCTACCCGTTTGGCCATGGCTGCAGCCGCAGCCTGCGGGCTTTCGTTGGAAGTGTAGAATTTATCCAGGGAGTCAATAAATGCACCGGTGGGCGGACCATAGGTGGACATATTCTGGGAAAAGCTGGGCACCAAACCATTATCCTTACGGGCAACCAGAAACTGTGCCCGGGATTTTTTCTGGCAGGCATTGTAACCATTCAGGGAAACATTCATCAAATCCGGGATGGAGCCCTTGTACTTATTGAACAGCAACTGGAATTTCGGGCTGACCATGGTTTCTGCCAGCTTGATTTCCGCCGCCCGCTTCTCGGGAGTATTCTGCCGGAAGAAAATAAAGCTATCGACGTTGTAGATGAATTCCTTGGCCGTACCGGGAAAGGCCACGCAACCCACTTGTGGACCACCCGGAGTCACATGGAGGAATTCAAACTGGCCATTGGCCCAATCGCCCATGATCTGAAATGCGGCTTTTCCGTGGGCGACTAAAGCCGTATCAAAATTCCAGGTGCGGCCCGCCAGGGATTTGGGGGTATAGGCTTCAATGGCGCGCAAGCGTTCCAACGCCTTGACCATGGTTGGACTGTCAATAGCCTTGGGATCCAGCTTGACAAAAACATCCTTGTACCAGGTCGGTCCACCCGTTTCCAAAGCAATCGGGTCAAATTCAGTGGCAATCATCCAGCCATTACCGCCACCAGCCATAGGCGTGAAACCTGCAGCCTTGACCTTGGCAAGATCCGCCATGAGTTCTGGCCAGGTTTGCGGAGCGGTGGCAATTCCGGATTTTTTGAGAATGGCCCGATTGTACCAAAGCCAGTTCAGACGATGCAGATCCATGGGAGCCGCCACATAATTGCCCTTGTACTTCATGTAATCATTGATGACTGCTGGGACATTTTTATTCCAGTCTTCAGCTTGAGCGGCAGCGTCAATATTGGCCAAGAGACCCGTATGTCCCCATTGCTGGATTTCCACCCCTTTGATTTGCGCGGCACCCGGAATCTGCCCTTCCATAAGACGCGTTTTTAAAATGGTGCGCGCCTGGGCACCGCCGCCACCAGCGATGGCGTCATTCTGAATATTCACCCCTTTGGCCTTCATCATTTGCACCAGAACATGCATAGCCTTGGCTTCCGATCCTGCTGTCCACCAGTTGATCACACTCAGGCTGGGGGCCGAAGCCGCCATCGCCGTTCCCGACAAACCACTACCCAGAGCCAGCCCTACACATACGGCAAGCATTTTTTTATGCATGGATTTCATTTTATTCTCCTCAAAAACGATATTTGAAGTAAAAGCGGTTGCTGAAATACGGGTTTTGATAATGTGGATAACCCGCCTCATTTTGCGCCATGGAAATATCCGTATAATCGGCCACATAAAGACCTTTAAGGATGCTGGACAGATCATAGGATAAACCGACATCCATGGACCAGAGATGCTGATCGGGAATGGCTGTTCCCGTTGGAAAACCGTAATCGCCGTTATAAGTATAAACACTGCCACCAAACCCATAACGGACAAGATAACGAATGAAACTGGCATTCAATTTGAGTTTGTTGGCTAAAAAACCAAAGTTGGAGGCAATTCCGTAAGCATATCCCGGTCCAAAATCGGAAATGCCCGTTTGCATGGTGGTGGTATAACTGGTACCGCTGAGATCGTTGTAGGGGTGAATCATGCCACCATGACGAAAGGAGTTATAATTTACAGGACTATAGCTTGCCACCAAGGCAACATTATCATCGTGATTGCTGCCAAATTTTATACCAATACGCCCCCCATAAACCTGGGCATCTACCGAGTCGGCATTTAGGGCATTCAGATAACTCGTACCGGCTCCAGAGTTTCCTTCAGAAACCACCTGAAAATTTCCGAACAGGGAAACATTTTTGGTAAGCGGATGACTGATACCGGCCTGTCCGTAAAACATGTTTGCAAACCCATAAAAGTCGTAATACCAGGCCTGCAAATCAACATGACTACCCAAAAACGGGGTTTGATAGCGGGCACCGAGCACATAAAAACCATTGGTATGGGCGCTGGTGTAGCGATTCCCCGTGGTAAAAGTGGCACTGTAACGACTGGCATAACTGTACATGCGCGCAGCCATGAAGCTCAGGGTTGCTGGCGACCCACCCAGAGCCATTGGACTATTACCGGACCATTGTCCAACCTTGGGATGGCCAATAATGTCCACCACCGCGCTGACGCCCGTAAAAGCCCGGGGGTTGTAGGTGTAATAATCCCAATTGGCATATGGAGTATTTATAAATTGCCGGCCGCCACGAATGACAAAAGGTCCGTAGTGATACTGCAAATATGCCTGGCGAACAATGGCTATGCCATGGCTGGGATAGGGACCGGTAAGCTCCGGGTCTTCATGTTGGTAAAAACCGGTCCAGGTGGCAAAGTCTCCACCGACTCCCAGACTGAACCCTGCCAGTTGCGGACTATGCACATACAAATGCCCGCCCAACGCCAGGGAATGCGTATCCTGACCAGTATGGGCATGATTGAGGTAGCTAAAGTTAAGCAGGCCAACCATGGCCGATATTTTAGTGTTAGCAATAGCCTTATCCAGAATGGAATTGGCAGGAATCAGCGAATTGGTCGGGGTGGCCGCCTGGGACAATGCCGGTGCGCCCAGGGCAATGGCACAGGAAACGGCCAGGCTGCAGGCCAGAAAGCGTCTGGATGGAATCCTTCCAGACAATGATGGATAATTACTATAATTATATTTTTTAATCATGGCACTCTCCTTATTTTCAGTATTTATAGCGCCCTTATGCAGGGTGTATTTGCGATAACCACTCCTTTTTCTCTTTCCCGATCTTTCGGGGGTTCATCAAACCGTACTGCGTTTCTTCAAATAACCGAGCATGACCGCCAACAAAATAACAACACCTTCCACCAGCTCGGTATAGAAGGGTGAAATATTCAATAAAACCAGACCATCCAGAATAGTGCTCAGTAACAGCGCGCCAAGCAGTACACCCCAGACGGTGCCTCGGCCGCCAAACAGATAAACGCCGCCAATAACTGCCGCCGCAATAGCTGGCAGTTCGTCGCCGCGACCGGCATTGGGGTCAGCAGTGGCCAATTGGGCCGCGAAAATCACACCGGCAAGCCCTGCGGAAAATCCGGAAAAAGCATAGGCCAGACTGCGCAGGCGGCGTACCCGAATTCCCGCACGATAGGCGGCGACACGATTCCCACCGATGGCGTATAAATAAGCGCCAGAAGCGCTCAGACCCAGAAACAGCGCGACCACAATGACCATCAAACCCGCAATCCAGACCTGATCAGGAATACCCAGAATATGGCTTTCGCCAATGGCATTAAAACCATTGTCATTGATATTCAGGGGCTCCCCATTGGTGACAATCAGGGTCAGGCTCGAAAAAATGGAAAGTCCGGCCAGTGTGGCTATAAAGTCCGTAATATGGAGATAATTGATGACGACGCCCTGTAAAAGCCCTGCCGATGTGGCCGCCAAAAGCGCCAGAAATAGCGCCAGGGGCCAAGGAAAACCCAGCAACATCATGGTTGCGGCGAGGGCACCCGTGAGCCCGGCCACGGCGCCAACAGAAAGATCAATTCCGGCGACCAACATCACCATCAACTCACTTAATGCCAGCAGCACCAATGGCGCCGCATCAGTCAAGATGCTGAAAAAATTATTGGTGGAAACAAAATGGGGGGCGACAAACGCTAAGAAAATCAGCAGGGCAATAAAAGCCAACAAAACCCCCTGATCCATCAGAAACTGGCGCAGGGCGTGCGCCTTCAGTTCCGGGGCGTTCATGCAGCCACCCCCTTACCCACCAGCATGGCTTTGACGACCGTGTTCTCATCCAGACTTTCTGGTTTCCCATCCAGCGCCTTTTCACCGCGTGTAAGTACCGTGATGCGCGAAGCCACCTGCCAGACGTCGGGCATGGTGTGGGTGATCAGAATCACCGCTACACCCGAAGCCGCCAACGTCTGAATCAAATGGAGGATGGCAGCGTGCTCGCCGACCCCGATGGCGGCAGTGGGTTCATCCATAATCACCAGCTTCGCCTGCCAGTAAGCGGCCCGGGCAATGGCTACGGCCTGTCTTTGTCCCCCCGAAAGCTCTCCAACCGGTTGCCGCAGAGGCAGTTCAATAGCAAGCTTCTGGAGAGCCAGCGCCGATTGTTTACGCATTTCGCGCCGCGCCAGGATGGGGAAAATACCAAGCAGACGTCTTTTGCGCTCCCTGCCCAGAAAAATATTAGCGGCAACGTCCAGATTTTCAGCAACTGCCAAGTCCTGATACAAGGTTTCAATACCCAGATCCCGGGCATACCGGGGATCAAACTGACGCACGGTCTGATCATTAAAATGCATCGTCCCCGCGCTCGGCGCCTGGGCACCGGCAATGATTTTTACCAGGGTAGATTTGCCAGCACCATTATCTCCCAGCAAGGCCAGGACTTCTCCCGGCCAGATGTCCAGATCAATGTCCCGCAAAGCCTGGACTGCTCCAAAGCGTTTACCAATGCCGCGCAAGCTCAGCAGAGGTGCCTGGCCAGCTCTTTCACTGACCCTGTCTGCAGATTTCATGAATGGCTCGGCGCAAGATCCATATGCAAAGGTACCGGAACAAAAACTGTACCCGTAGATAGATAACTGTAACCGGCCTGGACGCCCAGGGCTCCCATGACTGCCGGTTGCTGCGCCACACTCAGGGCAATTTTCCCTTGTTTTACCAATTGCGTTTCACCGACACTGCCGCTGCCGATCATGGCGATGGTAAGTCCCTTTAAACGACCAGCTGCCGCTGCAGCACGCATGGCGCCAATGGCCATTTCACCATTTTCCGAATACACGGCGTTGAGTTTCGGGTTGGCAATGAGGACGTCGCGCATAACCGTGAGCCCACCTTCGCGACTAAACCCGCCTGATTGTCTGGCCACCACCTTGATATGCGGGTAACTTTTCAGAACCGACTCACAACCGGCGGTTCTCTCATTGGTTGCAGAGGCTCCGGATATTCCCAGAAGCATGAACAAGTTACCCTGTCCATGGAGTTTATTGGCAATATATTGACAGGCTTGTGCTCCCGCTTGTTTGTTATCCGAAGCAAAATAGGCAATGGCATGACCACCATCAGCCTTACGATCAATATAAATGACGGGAATATGTGCGGCATTGGCTTTTTCAACGGCAGGGACCAAAGCTTTGGCGTCGGTGGGATTAATCAGTAATAAATTCACCTTGCGGGCGATTAATGTATCTATTTGATTACTTTGTGTAATTGAATTATTATTACCATCTTCAACCAGTAATTGTACGCCAAGCTTCTTAGCTTCCGCTTCTGCACCACTTTTAATGGTGGCAAAATAAGGGGTCATGGCGGACAACATCAGACCGAAAGTATAGTGCTGGGGGGCGGCATCCTGCGCACTCGCCATGCCAGAAAACCCCAAAGATAAAGCCATTGCAGCCATCAATACCGAAGTCGTTTTGTTTTTCATGGTCAAGCCCTCGAGTAATTATTGGAATTTGTCGAAATATTCTGCGCAATAAAACTTTCTATCGTCGCGCGCAGCGGCAACGAAGCTTGTGCACCTTCACGGGTTGCAGCCAACGCACCTGCGGCGTTGGCAAAAATGACGGCAGATTCCATAGAATGATCGCTGGCAATAGCAGCACTGAAGGCACCGGCAAAAGCATCTCCACAGCCTGTGGTGTCGACGACATCGACGCTAAACCCGGGAACCAGACCGGATTTCCCCTGCCTTATCGCCCACGCAGCGCCAGCTTTACCGAGTGTAATAACTGCCGACTGCCGTCCTGATGCCAGTTTCTCAACCATGGCAATAGCGTTTTGCGCGTTAACTGGCTCAGATAAGGCGAGTAATTGCATCGCCTCCAATTCATTAACCAGAAGAATGTCCGCAAGAGAAAGAATTTCTTCCATTTTTTGTTGCACTGGTGAAGCATTGAGGATGACTAAACCACCCATCTTGTGCATTTGCTGAGCGCTAGCCTTAACAACTTCCAAAGGAACTTCCAGTTGCATCAAAAGAATATCGCGTTGCTGAATGGCAGGCAGTACCTGTTCTGGAGTCAGAGCAGCATTTGCACCGGATATGATGGTAATCCGATTTTGCCCGCTTTCTTCCAGTAAAATAAAAGCCAGACCGGTAGGTGTATCTGAACGGACGAGCGCGGTAAGTTCAAGGTTCTCTTGCACTAGATTGTCGTGGAGGAATTCACCATAGGCATCACAACCCAAACAGGCCACAAAGCACACCGAAGCACCCGATCTTTGCGCCGCAACCGCCTGATTAGCCCCTTTACCACCGGGATACATCACATAATCGGTACCAAGCACTGTTTCACCAGCATCGGGGGCACGGGCTACGCGCAGGACAATGTCCATATTGCTGCTCCCGACAACAATCATTGCACAACCTCTTGAATATTGCCACGAGGTTTAAACGACTGCGCAATAAGAGAATGAAAAAGTTTGTTCTTTATAAAAATTATTTTCACCTACACCCCCGAGCCCGAAATGAAAACCCAGGCTATTTTTTCAGAATCTAACGCTTTGTGACAGTAGGTATAGTCTGAGAATTCACGAAGTGCAAGTTAGAAAGGCATCAAGACAATTAACATATTTTAATTTTATCTAATAGTGGATAGTTTTAATGGATTTTTCAGAGATTATTACCCAAACCATTATATATTTTAATCAGCAAAAACCTTTTGATAAATTTCTTTTGCGAAACTCGTGCTTAACGGCTCGGCTTCGGAGACCGTGAATTTTTTGTTTGATTCCTCATTGGAGGCGACTCGTAAAGGAAGTACTTCAGGGCTTTTCTTCGCATAAAGCTTGCGTGCAAAAGCGTATAAATGCGTAACGAAAACAACCTTTATGCCCTTTTCCAGCAGAGCATTACAAATCTGCCAGGCAATTTCGGAGCCCTCACGTTCATTGGTTGCGGCAAACGACTCGTTAAACAAAACCATAGCTGTCGCTTTGAGTTTAGGGACCAGAGCAGCCATGCGGAGAAGCTCTTCATCAAATTTCCCACTACGCATATTCGTATCCTCTTCCAACTTGAAGTGGGTATAAACCTCATCACAAAGACTCGCTGTGAATTGTTCAGCGGCTACTGGAAATCCACTCTGAAGCAGTAACTGATTGACGCCCAAAGCTCGCAAAAAGGTGCTTTTCCCGCCACTATTGGCACCTGTTATGAGGATAAATGACTTATTTTCAGCCTGGAGATCATTCAAAATCAGCTTCTCCTGCTGTAACAGGGCAAGGCAGGGATCATAAAGTTTGCTGGCCACACAAACGGGATTCTGTCCGCTCAACGGTGTTGGAAGGCAGAAAACATAACCCCTGTTTTTCAGCGCCGCGCACAAGTTCAAAGCTGCTTGGTAAAAAGCCGACTCATCACGCAATCGACTAAAAAAATTGAGAAACTGCTGAACAGCAACATCCATAATTAACGCTACCGACTCCAAAGCCGCGTCGCGAAATTCGCTCAATGCCGTTAAACCGCTTTCATCACGCTGGGAAATGGTAAAGGAATACTCCTCTGTAGAACTATTTGATGAGAAAATCTTATGTAGCCAACTGGTTGATGGCTGCTCTCTATTCAGTAAAAATTCGCTACTGCGATTATTATGATCTAACCTTGCATTGACAGAAAAACCATGATTAAAACGTAATACGGAATTCTGTAAACGAAGCTTATTCAATACTTCGTCACTGAAATCTGTTTGCAAAAACTTAAAAAATGACTGCAAACCGGTAGATTCGGCATCTGCATATTGAGTACTCAGATTGCGGATTTTGATCAATTGCGCAAGCAGCATATCCATCA
>JABEBX010022590.1_pt1 | contig 13794 bp, 14 predicted proteins | sample 7245971 | NCBI WGS metagenome assembly JABEBX01 (sample SAMN14506365, study PRJNA622280) | hot springs metagenome | biome: hot spring [ENVO:00000051]|acidic hot spring [ENVO:00002120]; feature: spring [ENVO:00000027]|sediment [ENVO:00002007]; material: sediment environment [ENVO:01001048]... | reverse complement strand
TATTACAATCATTTCTTGTTTTTCTAATTCTCTTACTCTTTGTTTTATCTTGTTTCTAGCCTTAGTTGTTTTTACAAAAGAAAGCCAATCTCTAGATGGCTTGTGAGATGGACTTGTTAGAATTTCTACTATATCACCACTTTGCAATTCATGTCTTAGAGGTACCATTTTATTATTTACTTTGGCTCCTGTACACATATCGCCAATTTGAGTGTGAATTTCATATGCAAAGTCAATGCAAGTAGAACCTCTTGGTAGCACTTTTAAGTCTCCAGTAGGCGTAAAAACATATATTTCCCCGCTTTCTAAGTCTGTTTTCATATTACTTAAAAATTCTTGCGAGCTTTCACTTTGAGTATTTTCAAGTAATTTTCTTAACCACACAAACATTTTATCGTTTAAATTGAATCTTTTTCCTTCTTTATAGCGCCAGTGAGCTGCAAGACCTTCTTCGTTTATCTCATGCATTTTTTGAGTTCTAATTTGAATTTCAAGTATAACATCGCCTGGTCCAAATACTGTGGTATGTAAGGATTGATACATATTTTGTTTTGGCAAGGCTATATAATCCTTAAAACGATTTGGTAGTGGTTTGTAAAGTTTGTGCACAACACCCAAAGCATTATAACAGTCCTTTTCTGTTTCTGTGATAATTCTAAACGCTACAAAGTCATAAATACTATCAAGATCAATATTTTTTCTTTGCATCTTTATGTATATGCTGTATATATGTTTGATTCTGCCGTTAACCTCGCATTTAATATTGTTTTGCAACAAATCTTCTTTTAAGGAGTTTTCTATAAATTTTATGTACTCCTCTTTTTTTTCCAAAAGATTTTCTAAATAAGACTTTATTTTATTGTATGACTTGTAATCAATTATTTCAAAACTTCTATCCTCAAGTTCGCTTTTGAGCCAATATATACCAAGTCTGTGAGCCATTGGAGCATAGATATCAAGTGTTTCTTGAGCTATCTTTTCCCTTTTTTCTTTGTTCAAATATACGATTGTGCGCATGTTATGAAGTCTATCTGCTAATTTTATAAGAATAACTCTTAAGTCATTTGCAACTGAAACTAGAAGCTTTCTAAAGTTGTCTGCTTGTTTTTGCTCTGCGCTTTTGTACTGCAAAGATTCTATTTTTGTCAGTGCTTTAACAAGACCTAAGACATCGGAACCAAAAACCTTTTCTATTTCCTCTTCTTTTGTTTGAGTATCTTCCAAAACATCGTGCAGCAATGCCGCGGCAATTGTATTTTCATCCAACAACAATTTTGTTACAATCTTTGCTGTATGTATTGGATGCACAATGTAGCTCTCATTTGATGCACGTTTTTGCGTTTTGTGTTTTTCATAAGCAAACAAAAAAGCCCTATCAATAATATCAAAATCAAAGTTGCTCCTTTGCTGCTTTATAGCTGTGTTTTTTATGGTTTTTCTTAAATCTTCATATAAAAGTTCAATATCTGGCTCTATTTTATACTCCAAAGTCCTTGTGATAATTCTTTTAATGCTATTACAGTGTTTTTGTGTGCATTTGGTTTTACATTAATAAGAGGCTTATCTCCTCTATATAATGCATGTGTGCGAATAGCCGCCATCCTTACTAAAGCGTATTTGCTTTCAATGTGTTCTAGTGCTTTATGTACGAGATCAACAGTTAACTCCATTAATCCTCCTTGAATTTTTTTATTTTAAATTTTAAATCATTAATTAAATTTTCTATGTCTTTTTTGTGTTTTGTTTCTTCACAAAACATAATATTTTGAATTTGCTTAACTGTTTTGTCTATTGAATAATTTACTATTGCATATTCAAAATTCCACACCTCGTCTAACTCTTTTATAGCATTATTTAAGCGAATATCAAAATTGTTTCTTTGTGTCTTATTAATCCTTCTCATCCATTCTTCAAAAGATGGAGGTAACAAGAAAATTGTTATTACAGATGGCATAATTGCTTTTATTTTTGCAGCGCCTTGGACATCTATGGTGAGTATCTTATGCTTGGAATTCGATTGAAGAGATTTTTTTGATACGCCATAGTAATTATTGTGTACATATGAAAATTCAGCAAAAAAACCTTCTTTTATTAATTCATCAAATTTCTCTCTATTCACAAAGCAATAGTCAACATTATCAATTTCAATTGGACGCTTCGGTCTTGAAGTATACGTTACAATACGTTCAAAATCATTTTTTTCAAGGTTTTTTGCTATAGTTGTTTTACCTACGCCACTTGGGCTTGAAATAATCAGAATCATAACTTAGTTTCATTTATGCGCTCAGCTAATGTTTGAGGCGCAATTGCAGACATTATAATATGTCCTGAGTCTGTTATCAATATGGCGCGTGTTTTTTTACCTTTTGTAGCATCTATTATTTTGCCAGTATTTTTAAACTCATCTTTTAACTTTTTAATAGGTGTAGAATCTGGGTTTAGTATTGCAATAACACGCTCTTTGTTTACAATATTGCCAAATCCAATATTAACACAAACTTTCATCGTCACTCCTTTAGTAATTCTAAATCAATTTTTCCTTCATAAATATTTACTTTTGAAGGTTTAACTTTAACTAAATCACCTAATTTAAATGTTTTTCCAGATTTTCTTCCAATAATCATTTGTTTTTGCTCATAAAACATATAATAATCATCTTTGAGAGAACTAAAAGGTACAAAACCCTCAGCATACACTTCTTTTAGTTCAACAAACATACCACTTCCTATAAAGGACGAAATAATACCGTGAAATGTTTTGTCAATATAGTTACTAATTAATCTAGCTTGTTTAATGTCTTTGGCATAATATTGGGCTGCTTCTGTTACAAGCTCTTTCTTCTGAACATTCTTTACTATGTTTTCAAGCTTTTTATAGTTATAAGGATGTAATGAGCAAAGTGTGTTGTATAGTGTTTTGTGTATAACCAAATCTGGAAATCGTCTAATTGGCGATGTAAAGTGTGTGTAGTTTTCAAAGCCAAGCGCAAAGTGGCCAGTTTCTTTTAGTGAATATTCTGCCCTTTCTAAACTTCTTAAAACCATTTTGGAAACAATGGGGCGACTGTTTTCATCTAACGATTTAATGAAACTTTGCATGTTTTTGACGTTTGGTTTTTTTGGAAATTGATAACCAAATGCTTTTAATTTTTCAGCCAAGTCTATAATTTTAGCTGTTTGAGGTTTTTCATGGATTCTGCGCAAAAATTGCACCTTATTGCTTAAATAATCCGCTGTAGCTTTATTTGCTGCAAGCATAAATTCTTCTATTATTTGATAAGAAAACAATTTTGGTTTTTCTACAATATTTACTATTGCATCGTTTTCTATTACAAACGATGCTTCTTTGATTTCTAACTCCAAACTGCCTTTTAAAAATCTCCTTGACCTTAAAATTTTTGCTAAGATTTTCATTTTGAGTAAATACTCTCTTAAATCTTCACTGCATGGAACTTTGCCATTTAGACAATCTTCAACAAAATCGTATGTTAAGCGATTTTTATTTTTAATTACGCTTTTTACAAATTTATAAGATTTGCGCCTGCCTTTTTTATCAAAATCTATAATGACGCTAAAAGCTAGTCTATCTTTATTTGGCACAAGTGAGCAGATATCATCGGATAACTTTCTAGGCAACATTGGTATGTTGCTTTGCGGGAAATACACGCTAAATCCTCTATCATATGCACTTTTTTCAATGGCGCTGTTGTCTTTTACATAGTATGATACATCTGCTATGTGCACATAAAGCCTATAGCCATTTTTTAAAAATTCTATATCAATTGCATCATCAAAATCTTTTGCATATATGTCATCAATTGTTATGGTATTTAAATGCCTAAAATCTGTGCGTCCAACAAAATCTTTTTGTGATGGCTCAGTTATATTTTTTAGTTCTTTTTCAACTTGTTCGCTAAAATCTGTAGGTAGGTTGTATTTATCAATTACAATTTCCTCATCGCTAATACTAGATTGAGAGTAGACTTTAACAATATTTGCAATTTCAGTGTTTTTAGATTGAGTAATATGCGCTTTTATTATTTCACCTTCGTTTGCTTTACCAGAGAGCTTTATAAGAAATTTTGTTTTTAATGGTTCAAAAAAGAATGATGAGTTAATTTTTCTTACATAGCCAACTACATACTTGTTGTACCTTGTTGTGACATTAAGCAGTTTTGCTCTTGGATGTTTATTCCAAATAAACAAAACTTCAATTTCGTCACCATCTTGAGCAAATTTATCTGAAAAATCAAAGTGATCTTTTTCTACATTGTAAATGTTTTTATCTGTTATAATTGAATAACAGGTTTTATCAACTTTTACTAAAATTCTATGTTTTGAGATTCCTTCTTTTGATTCATTGGAAAAAAATACCTTGAATGGGTAGATTTTTGATTTAAACAAAATATATTTGTTTGAAATAGCTCTGCTTATTGTAGAAACGCTGTAACCAATCAACAATGCTATTTGCGACATTGAAAGGGGTTGCAATATACCTTTTTCAAAAAAAGATCGTTGTTTTTCTACCACGATATTAGCAATTTTTAGAAGTGTTTGGTAGCGCATATTTAATGCATCTTGTACAATTCTTATTTCTTTGAGCTTCTCTTTTAAAAAATTCTCATTTCCAATTTGGTTAATTAATTTCTCATCGATGGTTAACTTATTTAAAAATTCATTATTAATAATAGGAACAAATTCACTACCAATCTGTTTTATCTCTATATCGTAGTATATTAAGTCTTGATTATTTGCTTTTACATAGCCGTATAGTGGGTAAGGTTTAAAAGCTTTAATTTTGTCTAAAAAAAACTGTACTTGCTTGTTACTAAAATTATGCCTTTGGAGTTTTCTCATATCAAGGCCAAAAGCAAAGATAGATTCGATAAATTTGTTCAGACTTTCAAAATACGGTTCATTTTTATAGAAAAACTCGTTTTGTAAATAAAAAAATTCTTGCACATTTTTACTTGCACAGCCAAGCGGGTCAAGATTCATGATTAATAATCTTATATAATCAAACTTTTTATCTATTTCATAATCTGATAAAAAACCTTTTTCATCAATATTGTTAATAATTCGTTCAGCTACTTTTAATTCTTTTTGGCTTAAATTATAAGATAGTCTTAAATCTTCAAATAAGCTTTGCTCAAGTGTTTTTTCTTCCTCGATAAAATCTAATTCATCATATTCTTCTTCGTTTTCGAATCTTACTTTATAATTTTGTTTTAACTCCTTAAATTTACTCTCAAAATAATTATTCTGCACATACTTATAATCTTTATCTATATCAATTAGCGGGTTAAATAAAACCAATTCATTAATTTGTTCTTGCAAATCAATCATGCTTGCACTCAAAATCTTTAGTGATAAATCAAGCTGGTGGGTAAGAACCAAACCTAAGTTTATATTTAATTCATGCCTTAGCTCTATCATAATTATAGTTTAAATGTTTCGCCTAAATATATCTTAGCTAACCTTTCATCATTTACAATATCCATTTTAGAGCCTTCTTTAATAACTTTACCATCGTATAGTATATAGGCTTTATCAACTATATCAAGTGTTTCTCTAACATTATGGTCTGTAATTATAATGCCAAGACCTTTTTCTTTTAAAATTCTTCAAGTAATTCTTCTAAGAGTTTTTTTTTATCTTTTACATCAATAAATTCAAGTACAGCATAAATATTTTGCTCTACGCTAAGACCGCTAAATACAGATGGTTCTTGAGGCAAATAGGAGATTCCAATTTTAGAGCGCTTAAAAATGGGCATCTTTGTAATATCTTGACCGTCAAGTAAAATTTGTCCACTATTTGGCTTTATAAAACCAGAAATCATATAGAAAGTTGTAGTTTTTCCAGCTCCATTTGGACCAAGCAAACCTACAATTTCACCTTTTTTGGCAATCAAACTAATGCCTGAGACAGCAACTTTTGTTTTATACTTTTTAACAATGTTTCTACACTCAATCATATTTTGACATTATATACTAAAGTGCTTTAATTTCAAATAATTTATTAATGGTTGAGTAAAAATTTAATTTTTGCACAGTGTTGACTTTGCATAGATTGGCGTTATAATTTCTTTTTATGAGTAACTCAATTTTGGATTATTTAATCTTAACATTTCTTAATATTAATCCTATTTTTGGTGGGAAGCTAATAGCTGTTGCTTATCTAAGTCTTGCAAATTTGAATCCTTTTTTATCTATTCTTGTTATTGTATTAACTGAAATTGTATTTTGTTCAATAAGTTTTCATTTTGCAAATTACTTTAGAAAATTAAAATTTTTTAGCAAAAAGCTATCTAATATAAATGAAAAGTGGATAAAAAAGGGAGCATACGTTGGTTTTTTTGTTGGCCAGCTGTTTGTAGGTGAGCTATTTATTGCATTAATGTTTGGTTTAGTAGAGGATAAGAAAAATATAGTTGTATATTTCTACATACCAATGGTTGCAAGCACCTTGTTATATACGTTGGTTTATTACTACCTTACAGTTCATGGAGTGAACGTAATTAAAGATTATACTGCTTTGACAAACCAGGTAAATATTTACAAACAATTTATAAGATTTATATAATTGGTTGGTAGGGTATGTTTTTTTGTTATGTAATTTGTTGTTTTAAAGGTATTGCAAAATTGTTTGACGAATTTTTAGGGTTTAGCAATGAGTGTGTTAAAAAAATTTTTTAGCTTAGTATTTATAATTATTTCTTTTTTTACATTAAACAGCTGTGTTAGTGTTCAATCTTTAAGTGGAAATTTCGCACCAATACTTCCTATGCAAGTCAAAAATGATAGTTTTGTGGGCAAGTATGTTAGATTTGGTGGGACTATAATATCTACACAACCTTTATCAAATGGTACTACGTGTTTTGTAGTATTAGGGCTAAAATTGCACAACAATGGAAAGCCATACGATAAAAAACCGCAGAATTTTGTTGGTAGATTCATTGCATGCGCAAATGGCTATTACGATCCAGAAATTTATCAAAAAGACATGGAAATAACCTTTGTCGGAACAATATCAGCTCTTAAGAAAGAAAAAGTTGGGAATTTTGAATACCTTTATCCAGTGATTGAGGCAAAAAATTTATATTTATGGCCAAAAGAAGAAGAAAATAACAACTATGTGCCATGTTTTAGATCATACAGCTTATTGCCTTGTCCGTGATAGTTTATGAAAATACTATTTGCTACTTTAGTCTTTGTTTTTACATTTAATTTTTTTTCTCTCTCACATGCAAGCACACTCGAAAACTGTAAAATGCAATTTTTGGGTAAACATTACAAAAGAGCAATAAAAAGTTGTGAAAATTCTGTTTTAAATAACCACAAAAGTGGTTATTTTTATTTAGGCAAAGTATATCTAAATTTAGATAAACCTCTAACAGCAATTGATTTTTTTAAGAAATTTAAACAATATTCTACAAAAGAATATGCAATAGGTAAAGTTGATAGGTATATAGCGATTTCATATCTAAACTTATACCTTAATAATAAATTTCTTTATTATAAAGATAATTTCATAAGTTTATCTTTAGATGAGGGATACCAAACAAACTTGTATATGTTAATGAATAATTTATCAGCTTTGAATTTGATAAATAAGCTATTTAAAAAAGCTATTATATACTTTAACCAATCTTTGAAATTTTCAAACAAAATCTATTATGCTAAAATATTTAACGATTTATCTTATTCGTACTTTTTTAATAAAAATTTTAATGAAGCTATATATTTTGAGAAAAAAGCAATAAAAAATGCACAAGAAAACTCAAATCTCCATAATTTACCATTATATCTTTTGAATCTAAGCTATTTTGAGCTTGTAAAAAATCGCAACAATACAGCAAGTAATAATTGGCAAGAAAGTTATTTTAATTTTCTTGCCAATGTTAAAAAATTTGCATTGATTGTTTCAAAAAAACATACGCAAATAGGCAAAATTATAGATAATACAATCAATACAAATTAATCATAATACTTTGGTGCAAACTCTATTGATTTAAAAAACTGAGGATCGTGGCCGTACCATATTTTTGCATTCAAAAAACTAGCTAATTCTTTTAAAGATACAATTGAATAATAAGCCTCTTGTGTATTCGATGCCACACCAGGAGGTACGTTATTTTCTATATTTTCCTTAAGCGGTGCAACATCTCCAGCTATAATTACTGGTCCATAATGATGTAAATTTACAATAACACTTTGATGACCAACGGTGTGTCCTGGTGTGGGTAAAATAAGTATTTTATTATTGAATAAGCTTTTAATGCCTACAATTGGCTCCCAATTAATTGATGGATCTTTAATATCTTTATCCACATAGCCATGCTCTAGGGCTGAATCATAGAAATAAGCTGCTCTTAATTCTTCTAATTGGACAATAACTTTTGCATTTTTAAATAGTTTAGTATTAGCTGCATGGTCAAAATGCAAATGTGTTTGTATGATATGAGTGATATTATTTTCAGTTATTCCCAACATGTACAAGTCGTCAAGAGGATTTTTAGCTGTTCCTTGAGGTTTTGCAATACTTGAACCTTCTGAGTTAAAAGAAATACCTGTATCGATTAATACTTTCTCATTTCCAAAATCAACAAGAAAATAAGGAACAGGAATATTAATTTCTTCATTTTTGTCTGCTATTGATAATAGTTTTTGTTTTTTGATACTTTGTATACCGCTTGATAAAACATAAAGTTGAGGATACATCTAAACCTCCTTGCTTTAAATATAAGTCTCTTGTTGAGACTTTAAATTATAGTGAATTTGGCCAGCAATCACTGGCCAAATGGATTTATTAGTCATTTCTTTCTTTGAGTGCTTTTTTAAGTTTTTCTATTACACTTACATCTTCTAGTGTTGATGTGTCTTGCGTGATGGGTTTATCCATAGCTAGAGCCTTTAGCAATCTCCTTACAATCTTACCAGATCTAGTCTTGGGCATTTGATCAACAAAGACAATTTCTGATGGTTTTGCTATTGGGCCAATTTGTTTGCCTGCATGATCCCTAATATCTCTTACAAGCTCATCATGGTGCGTTAAATCAACGCCTTCTTTAAGTACAACATAAGCAAAAATTGCCTCTCCAGTTACATCATCTGGTACACCAACAACTGCTGCTTCTGCAATTGCAGGGTAGCTTGTAAGGGCGTTTTCAACCTCAGCGCATCCAATTCTATGAGCAGAGACATTAACTACATCATCTGTTCTTCCTTCCATCCAATAATAACCATCTTCGTCTTTGTATGCGATATCGCCAGTTAAGTAATACTTTTCTTTAAAAGCTCCCCAATAAATTTTTTTATACAAATCGTCGTTTTTCCAAATTGTTCTAATCATTGATGGCCAGGGTTTTGTAAATACTAAATTACCTGTTTTGTATGGTTCGTTGATTTTATTTCCCTCATCATCTACAATTTCGGGAAAAGCGCCAGGAACTGGTATACCTACAGAACCGGGTTTTTGAGGAACTATTGGAATCGAAGATAGCATATGACCTGCTGTTTCTGTTTGACCATACGCATCTATAATAGGACATTTTTCTTGGCCAACATTTTTATAATACCATAGCCATGCAGCAGAATTTAATCTTTCACCACCTGTTGTTAGCAGCCTTAATGATGATAAATTATATTTTTTTGGATATTCATCACCGTATTTCATCAGTGCCCTAATTGCAGTTGGAGCCGTGTAGAGAACATTTACACTGTATTTTTCAATCAAACGCCACCACTGGCCGGGATCTGGGTATGTAGGTATGCCTTCGTAAATGAGTGTAGTAGACCCTATTGACAAAGGTCCATATAAAGTATATGAATGGCCTGAAATCCAGCCTAAATCAGCTGTACTCCAAAATGTGTCTTCATCTTTTAAATCAAATACCCATTTTGCGGTTAATATTCTCCATATCAGGTATCCAGCAGTAGTATGCAAAACGCCTTTGGGTTTGCCTGTAGAGCCAGATGTGTACAGCAAAAAAAATGGATCTTCAGAGTCCATAACCTCTGGTTCACAATAGTTTTTTGCATAATCTGGGTCACTCATTAAATCATTCCACCAAAAATCACGCAAAGTTTTCATAAAAACATCTCTGCCAATATGTTTTACTACAACCACATATTTGATATTTTTAAGGTCTTTTATTGCTTCATCTACTGTGTCTTTTAGTGGAATAGCCCTACCGCCTCTTCTTCCACCATCAGCTGTGACTATTACATTTGCTTCTGTGTCGATTATACGCTCTTTGAGTGCTGCAGAAGAAAATCCAGCAAATACCACACTATGTATAGCGCCAATCCTTGCACATGCGAGCATTGCAATTGGAAGCTCTACAATCATTGGCATATAAAGGATTACTTTATCGCCTTTTTTAATGCCTAATGTTTTAAGAACATTAGCAAATTTATTAACCTGGTAATACAACTCTCTATAAGTAATTGTTTTACTTTCGCCTATTTCACTCTCCCATATTATTGCAGCTCTATTCTTTCTCCAAGTGGATAGGTGCCTATCAATACAATTATAGCTAATATTTAGTTTGCCGCCTACAAAAAACTTATAAAAAGGTACGTTAGAATCATCAAAAACCTTTTTAAATGGTTCAAACCATGTAATGTCGTTTTTCCCAAAATATTCCCAAAAACCTTCCCAATCAGACTTTGCCCATTGCATGTACTGTTCATACAGTTTAGAATTTAGGTTTGCTTTTTGAAGAAATTCTTCTGATGTTTGTAACAATAAACCACCACTTTTAAAAGCTTGTTCATCCATTTCCATCCCCCCTTCTATATTATGATATGTCTCTCAAAGAATAATATGAAAATTTGTATTTGATGTCAAGATTTTTTTAAAAAAAATTTTAAAATTTTAGTTAACTATTTAGCAATAAAGTGATTATTAACTATTATTGGTAAATTAGTATATTTTAAAAACTTATTTGAATTAATAAGATAATTAAAAAAATTAATTTGCAATTTTAATTTATTCTATTACAATGAAGAAATATAAATGTAATTTGGAGGTATAGTGTATGAAGAAGGTAGAAAATTTTGCTAGACAAAAGGAAAGGGTTACCTTTGATGGCTTATTGAAAGAAACGGGCGATTACGATTTTAACAGACAAAGACGTTTTATGGGTGGAGATTTGCGTTTAATTATTTGGAGCACAAAAAGCTCTACAATGTTTGACGGTGAAAGCTCAACTAATGAGGCAGACAGCTAGAAGCACTATTAAGCCTGTTTTAAACAGGCTTAATAGTTTTGATGTATGTTGTTGATTTATTCTACCACACTTGATACTACAATTGATTTGCTAGTCTACTATATGGGCCAAGACAATGTTTTCAGATTGAATTCTGATTGTTTTGAAAAATATAAAATCGTTTTGAATGATGATGGGTTTTATATTGAAGACCCAGTAGGTAGAATTGCTTGCAGCAAAAATATCAGTAAGGCTTTGTGGAGAAAACCTGCTTTAAAACAAGATTTGCTTATAAAAAGCCAGGAACTGTCTGATAAAGAAGATTATATTAATAGAGAATTATGGTATTGCGCCAGGGAAATAATCAATTTATTATGGTTACAAAGAAAAATAGTGTTAATAGAGCCTTTTGCAGATTTAAGGGTTGGTAAATTCATTCAATACAGTATTGCAAAGAAATATTTTACTATTCCAGCGTATGAATTTCGATACAATACTAAATTAAAGAATTTTAAAAATAAAGATACAGTAGTTAAAAGCTTGACAATGCACCCTATAGATAAAAAACAGTATTTAGTGTTATATACAACAAAAGCGTCTGAAAATGAGCTTAGCCAAACCGATACCTGGATGGTTCAAGAATATATTGATGCTAGATACGATGTTACAGTGGTGTTTATTAGAGATAAAATGTTTGCATTTGAGTTAGACAGGAGCAAATTTTTGGAAAAAACTGTTGACTGGAGAGAACTATCTATAGATAAAACAGCACAAAATTGGCAAGTTCATAATTTAAAAAAAGAAATTGAAGATAATATATTCCAATTTATGCGTGATTTGAAGTTGCATTTTGGAAGATTGGATTTTCTCTACGATGGAAAACAGTATTATTTTTTGGAAGTTAACCCCAATGGCCAGTGGCTTTGGCTTGATCCTAAAAATGAAATTGGTGTCGTGAAAAAATTTATAGAAGAAATCCACCCACAAACTCAAGTTTTCCCCATACCACGAGTGTTGTAAGATGCGCATGTTGATTTAAAAGATTTTTGCATCTATTAAATTCAAAAGATTAATTGCTAAAACATAAAATTATAATGTTTGTTGACTTGACAATTTATCATTTTAGGTTATATTAAAATCAAAATTTATTAGTTTGAGGAGCAGTTGATGGAATATAGTATAATTGCAGAAAACTTAAAAGTTTCAAGAATAGCTTTAGGAACATGGGCAATTGGCGGATGGATGTGGGGCGGAAGCGACGAAAAAGAGGCTATAGATACAATTTTGAAAGCAATAGACTTAGGAATTAATATAATAGACACTGCACCTGTTTATGGTTTTGGCAAATCTGAAGAGATTGTGGGTAAAGCGCTTAAGATGTCTGGTAAAAGGCAAGATATTATTATCGCTACAAAAGTTGGTCTTGAATGGAATAACTCTTCTGTTTCCAGAAATTCTTCTGGAGATAGAATAATTAGAGAAATTGAAGATTCGCTCAAAAGATTACAAACAGATTATATTGATATCTACCAAGTTCATTGGCCTGATGAGAAAGTGCCGATCGAAGAAACCGCTTCAACTATGCAAAAGTTATATGAAGAAGGATATATTAGAGCAATTGGTGTAAGCAATTATACAGTGGAACAAATGGAAAAGTTTAAAAAGTATGCAAAGTTGGATACTTGCCAACCACCATATAACCTTTTTGAGCGTCAAGCAGAAAAAGAAATCTTGCCATATTGCAAAAAACTCAATATCAAAACGCTTTTATATGGATCATTATGCAGAGGTCTTTTGAGTGGGAAGATGACTTTGCAAACACAATTTAATGGCGATGATTTAAGAAAAATTGATCCTAAGTTTCAACAGCCTTTATACGCGCAGTACTTAAATGCCGTAGGTCAACTGGATGATTTTGCCAAAAATCACTACAACAAACGCGTGATTCATTTAGCACTAAGGTGGATTTTAGACCAAAAAGGGGCTATATTTTCGCTTGTAGGCGCAAGAAGACCGCATCAGTTAGATTTTATAAATGATATTTTTGATTTTAATGTGAGCGCACAAGATTGCCACGAAATAGATCTTATCATAAATCGCAGCATCACTAATCCTGTTGGTCCAGAATTTATGGCACCACCACGATAGTCCTTCCTAATTACAAGGGGCTTGACAATAAGCCCCTCTCGCCATCAATTTTTTAAAAACACAACTATTTGTTTTAATTATTCTTTACAAAGTATGCGCTATTGAGTATAATATTATTTGAGAAAATAAAAGGAGTTGTGTATGTTGACCAAGGAAAAAAAACAAGAAATAATCAAAAGATTTGGTGGAGGTGAAAAAGACAGTGGTTCGGTATCTGTGCAAATTGCCCTTTTAACTGAGCGTATAAATTATCTAACAGAGCATCTAAAAAATTATAAAAAAGATTTTCAAACGCGTAGAGGTTTATTAAAGCTTGTTAATCGGAGAAGAAGGCTATTGAAATACTTAGAAAAATACAATTTTGAAGAATTTAAGAGAGTAGTTAAAGAATTAGGCATAAGAGTTAAAGGTCAAATATGATTTTTGAAGTTG
>JABEBX010000610.1_pt1 | contig 13808 bp, 14 predicted proteins | sample 7245971 | NCBI WGS metagenome assembly JABEBX01 (sample SAMN14506365, study PRJNA622280) | hot springs metagenome | biome: hot spring [ENVO:00000051]|acidic hot spring [ENVO:00002120]; feature: spring [ENVO:00000027]|sediment [ENVO:00002007]; material: sediment environment [ENVO:01001048]... | reverse complement strand
AGCAGGTGGTCGTTCAGATAGAATCTTTGAACCTGCTAGGGTAACTTCACCTGCAATATCAAAAAGATTTTTCACTGCAAAAGGAACCCCTGCTAAGGGACCTGGATCTTGACCAGAACGTAACTTCTTCTCGATAACCTGAGCTCGCTTCAGCGCTCGCTCCTTGGTAATCCGTGTAAATGCATTAATGATTGGATTATAATGGCCAATCCGATCCAATGATTCCTCGACCAAAGATGCTACCGCCCATTCTCCACTTCGAACCTTTTCTGCAATCTCAACAGCGCTGGAAAGCTTCATGAGGTTCTCCCCTCAGGCGTGAAAAATTGGTGCAGGATCTTCCTCAATCGATAACTTGATTGTTTCTAGGCAATGCATCATCTGCAGGGAGATTTGCAGATAATTCCTCACGCCTGGGAGATAATCAGAATGGATATCCAATCCTACTTCTGCACTGACGGATTTTAGATAGAGGTCGATGTTTTCATGAGGTTTGTTGACAATGGTCATTTTGTTCTCCTTTTTCATTTTTCATGTTCTGCCTGATCTGTAATATTTCAGCGAAAACGCTCACGGCGATTTCAAATGGCTGTTTTCCCATTCCAGGTAAACCCATGGGCATATGGAGATTGGGATGGAGAGACCAGCCTTCTCGGGCTGCGCCATGACGAAATCGTGCAGCCTTTGATTTGCTGGCAATGATCCCTAGATAAGCCAATGGAATCAACGAAAAGTAACGCAAGAGCTGGAAATCCACGGCATGGCTATAAGTCAATACGAGCACAATAGTTGCAGGACTCGCTTCGGGCAAGCGATCTATCGCCCAATCCGCCCGCAGTTTTACCCCTGACGGAAAGGCTCGTGGATCTAACCATTCCGATCGATTATCAAAGACCATTGTATTGAATGGCAGCGTACTAGATAGCGAGGCGATGGCTCTACCCACATGCCCAGCACCAAAGATCCAAAGGGGCTGCTTTGGCGGAGCTGGTATATAGAAGATTTTTCCGTTCCAGCCAGGAACAAGCCGCTGATGCTTGCATGGAGAGGTTTCACCAAACGCTACCCCGGTACCAGTATATCCACCCAACAAGTGTAGAAAATCTCCTTCCCTAATATAGTAACGATCACCTTGTGAGTCGTATAATGGAGAAAAGCTCCTAGGGATGTGGATCAGGGAAACTTCTACTACTCCACCGCAGCATTGATCGTTTTCTCCACCAAGGACAAAGCGCTTACTACCCCATGGAAGGGATACCCTCCCCTCCAAAATGGCTAAGCGAACTGCATGCTCAAGATGGCCACCGCCGAGATTGCCGGAAATACTGCCATCAGCATGGAGTAGAAGCTCAGCACCGACTTGGGTCGGTGTCGAACCATAGACGGAAGTAACCAAGGCTTGGATCAGTACTGGGCTTGGTTTTTCTTGAGACGCTTTCATACACTCTTCGCTATAATCGCAACTGGCCCGCCACCAAGAGGGCCCTGATGCTCAGCGCGAGTAGAAACATAGACCGCTGTTTCTCCCAAAACCCCCGCTAAAATACTGGAGACAACACTGCGGGAGTGGCGCATATCAGAAATGTCACCATCACTATACATCGTATGACGGCGTTTGCGCACGGTACCCCGAGGATCTGCATCAGATTTAGCGAAAACAGCCAAGAGGCGATCCGACTCCGCCGTTGGTAACTGACCATTGATGGGATGCATGTCCAGTTGCTGAAGAACATTATAAATAGAACCTACATCAAGAATATCTTGCATGACCCCATGTGCAATTCTGTTTTCGCTGACCCAGCCGGACGCATTAGCAAAGAGGCAAACTTCTGATCGCAAGAGGGTTGGCTTGGCTGAGACACTGGCACGTGTGGAAAAATAACACCAATCTCTATTAATCATCTGGTCATGAAGGACTGTTTCGGGAATTTCACCTAAACCTAGCCCCACCCCTAGCGCTGATGCCCCTCGGGACCAAGCCATATTGCAGCGATAGTTTTGGCGCTGCGCGTCATCGCAACACAATGGTAAAGGAGGAATGGCAGCTTTGACCTGGACCAAGTGAACATCTTGCGACCTTACACCAATTCGTGTCATAAGCTCTTGTACCACCCGAGCGGTTTCCAAGACCATCGCCATACGCCCAGTTTCTTCAGGGGTAAACACTCGAGTACGACCTACGACAAGAGCCAGGCCATACTCATCTTCCCCAGCATTAAACTCATCTACGGTAAAGACGAGATAATGGGGACAAGTAACGCCCTCAGTACCTCCAGAAAAGGAAAACACAACGCGATCTTCCATTTCCTCCGCCGCACAGCCCAACAATGGACCGAGCAATTGTCCATGAGCCATAATTGCAAGCCCACGACTAAAGTCATTTGTTGCACCGTTACCTTCCGTCTTGCCTATGATAGCGACAATGGCTTTTGGATCTATTTGCCCAGAACTTATGGCTTCTTCTAGATCTCTCACATCGGCAGGATCGTTCGGAAAGAATCGATGAATTTGTGTACGCATGTATATATCCGTTAAAATGGCACTCTCAAGACAATCCCTGTACGTCGCCTAACATCAATTTTATAGACATCACCCTCATCCATCTCATCCGCAGTTTTCGCTGAGGCCAAGGCCTCTACCACTTCAGTGGAGTTCATGGTTAACACAGTTACCGGTTTCTCTGGGAACGCCATCGGAAAATCGTGCCAAGTACCCACATGAATCATCACTCCATGCCCTGCTGGTATTTGGAATGCTTGTACATCCTCTAGTCGAGGAACAGTTTCTCCTTTAGTATGATTTGGTTTTCCTAGAACCATCACAAAAGAGGTACAACCCAAGCCCACAAAAATCTGGCTCATATGTATATGACGCTCCAACCAAGTGATCTCTGAAGCTCGATGAGAAATACGCGCAGTACGAATTACCGCCTTGCCAGAATATACAAAATCAAGATTTTGTCCCTCCTCTACACTCCCTTGATAAAAAGGGATGCTCAGGCCTGGTCGATGGACTTTTTCACCGATCAGTATACCATAATCTTGAAGAGACTCTTCCGTAGCTTCTACCAAAGGAATCGTCAAACTCTGCTCTGCCAAGCTTTCCATATAGATCTCCTATCTTCCTTGTATGTGTGAAGTCCAAATTGCTTTCCATACCAACCGTGCTGCTATTTCCATGCGATAGTGTTGAGTGGATCGAATGTCTGACTGAGGAGAAATATCATTAGCCAGGATTTCACGAATCTCACCCAAAGTAATCTGTTCTCGCGATCGGCCATGGAGTCTTTCTCCCAAAGAATTCGCCAATTTAGGGACGGCAGCAACACTCGCAAAGGCAAACGAAGGACTATCCAAATAGCCATGAGCATCAAAACGAAACATCGCGGCAAGAGCAACTTTGCTGATGGCTTGTGCGGCCCGAGTTCCTACCTTGCGAAAATAGTGCACTGAACCCGGATGAGGTCGAGGAAGTATGATTCGAGTCACAATTTCGCCTGGCTGCAAAACTGTTTGTCGATAACCTCGATGAAAACTTCGATAGGGCAATTTATACATTCCATTCTTGCCCTGAATCTCAATGTTAGCTGCGTAAATCAATAATGCCGGAGCGTTATCGGCAGCTGGTGAGGCATTGCAAATATTGCCCCCCAAGGTGGCCCGGTTTTGGATGGCAGGGGCACCTGTTTGCCCCGCCGAAGCAGCAAGACTTGGCCAATCGCGACATAATCGTGGATTTTCCCGCAATGTTGCCAAGTTTACCCCAGCCCCAATTACTAAACTCCCATCTTCCCTCTCAGTGATTTGCTGCAATTCTGGAATCCCACCGAGATCCAGCCAGACTCTATCCACAGTGGTTCGGTCGGGTTGCGCAACCATTACGTCAGTTCCACCCTGAATAATCTGTACCTTGTCCCCGATACTTTTGAGAAGGTCGATCGCAGCAGAAAGGCTTTTTGGCCGAAACCAATAACTCATGGATGCATCTCCACAGACGCTTCCATGACCGCTTCATAAATTGCGCCATAACCCGTACAGCGGCAAAGATTTCCACTGAGTGCCCACTGGATTTCGGCTAAACTGGGACGTTTATTCTGCTCCAAGAGGGCAGAGGTAGCCAAAACCATTCCTGGCGTGCAGATACCGCATTGGGCTGCTCCATGACGCATAAAAGCTCGAACCAATGGTGATTCTGAACTGATACCTTCGATGGTTTGCACCTTGCAACCGATGACTTGCCCCAAGGGCAGCAAACAGCTGTTGACTAACCTGCCATCAATTAACACGGCACAGGCTCCGCATTCTCCTTCTCCACATCCCTCCTTGCAACCGGTAAGAGAGAATTCCTCACGCAGAACATCAAGAAGACGTGCCGATGGTGACGATGATGATGAAACAATTGTGCCATTTAAGGTGAATTCAATTGTCATTATTCTATCCCTTCTGAAAATTCCATACCGGCCAGGAGACTTTCGGGTGAAGCAGGAAGGCTTACAGGGGCCCAGCCCAAGGCATCTCGAATAGCATTGACAATAGCGGGCGCTGGGCCATCCATAGGTAATTCACCTAGCCCCTTGGCACCACCAGGACCAGCACCCAATCCATTTTCCAGAAAAACAACATCAATTTTCCCAATATCTGCGCTGGTAGGAATGATATAATTTGTAAGCCGGTTATTGGCCATCACTCCCTGCTGATTCCATACAATGTTCTCCAACAAGGCCCATCCAATACCTTGCACTACTCCACCCTCAATTTGTCCACGCGCGATCTGCGGGTGAACAGCTCTACCAATCTCTTGTACAGCGGTAAATTTTATAAGTCGTATATCGTAGGTGCAGAGATCAATCTCCACTTCAGCGATATAAGTTGCCCAGGCGTAGCTGGAATACGCTCTTCCCCGAAACTGCTTTTCATCCCAGACCATACCAGCAGGAGCTTGATAGCTTTCCGTAATCCGTAATTCTCCTCCCGATAAAGCAGTCAATTTTCGACAGGCATTAAGATACGATTCCGCATGAAACTCATCAAGGTGCACAAACATACCACGTTCCTGTAACTGATCTCGCAGCCGCCTAGCGGCTTTTGCGATTAATCCCCCAACAACCATACAAGTCCTCGAAGCCACAGTGGGGCCCGAGTTTGGTACACGTCGAGTATCCACACAGGGAAAAATCACATATTCAAAGGGAATACCCAGGTTTTCCGCTGCGATTTGAGAAAGGGTAGTTGCGGCACCCTGCCCCATTTCCGTATTGGAGCAAAGAATTTCCACTATTCCATCCTCATTCAGGGATAAGGTTACCCTTGAGGCCAGATATATCTCACCATTACCGGTAAAACCTGCACCATGAGCAAAACATGCCAGACCGATGCCGCGCTTGGTGCCATTATTAGCACGATTCCAGCGCTGGTATTCCGCATGCTTCTCTGCAAAGCAACTATGGGTCAAGGCAACTTCAAGGACTTCATGCGCAAAGCAATCCTCGCTCTGAATATCACCCGTGGCGGTCTCGTCCCCAGGTTGCAGAAGATTCATGCGGCGAAGCTCGACCGGATCTATCCCAAGCTTGGCGGCGAGCTGGTCCATGGCAACCTCCAAAGCGAATATACTCTGCGGCGCACCGAATCCACGAAAGGCGCCAAATGGAGGATGATTAGTAAATACAGCGCGGCCCCGTACAGATACATTCGGACATCGATACGGGCCTGGGGCATGAATAACACCTCGGGACAACACGACCGGGCTTAGGGTACGATAGGCACCACCATCAATGGCAAAGTCCATATCAATCAGACAAAGACGGCCATCGTCATTTGCACCCAATCTCACTAGAGTGCGAGAAGGATGACGCTTGGGCGTCACTTGCAAATCCTCACTTCGCTCATAAATGAGCTTTACTGGCCGACCGCCGGCATGCAAAGCCAACAGCGCGACATGACAGGCTATCATTGATGGATAATCTTCCTTACCTCCAAAAGCCCCTCCGGTTGTGGATTGAACAACCTGAATACGATTCTCCTCCCAACCCAAGCACTGCTTCAGCGCGTCTAGTACGTAGTAAGGACACTGCATAGAACCCTGAACAAGCATCCGCCCATCAGACAATAGCTGGCCCAGCATACCTTGGGGCTCAATATAGAGCTGCTCCTGGGAAGGTGTCTCAACGCGCAGTTCCACAATATGAATACAATTCTTGGCAACTTGATCAGGCTCCCCCTTTACTAAGGTGTACTCAGTATAGGTATTGTTAGGAATTACTTGGTTTGCGGTTGTCAACGCATCATCGATATTCCAAATTGGCGGTCTACCTGGATTTTCCACTACCGTAATCTGATCCATAGCAGCATGCAGACGATCACGATTAGGGTGAGCTAATAGAAGGACTGCCTCACCAGAATGCCGATATTCGCGATCAACCAGTATAGGTTGATCATCTTCTATCATTTTGACTGCGTTCTTTCCGGGAATATCTTTTGCAGTTATCACAACAAATCCTGACCAATCCCAACCAGGATTCAACTCAATGTTACCGAGTGTACCTCCTGGTTGTCTTGTACGTATGGTTGCGCCATAAAGTAAATCTTCGGGGCACAGATCATCTACATAAAGAGCTCTGCCTAGCACTTTAGCCTCAGCGTCTCGACGAAGAGGATTGCTCATCTGAGCCATTGTAATCAATCCTTAACAGATAAAAATTTATGGATAACTGCCTGGGTAACAATCACCGCGTTTTGCTCTGCAAGCCGACCCGCATATAAATCACCTTTCTTGAGAATTTCTTCTTGTGTTTCCCCGGGAGGAGGTACATCAATATCTGAAATACCTCTGATAGATAAATAATGTCCTCCCAGCCCAAAGCGTGTTAAAGCAGCTATGTCTCCCAGATCTTCCATAGCGGTGTTCGTATATGAACTAGTATTGTTAGTATATAAAGAAACAATTTTTTCAGCTATTGCCTGGTTTTGTTTCCCTATCCAAAAATCATCGCCAGTGATCGTAGCTCCAACAAGCACCTTGGGACTCTTCTGTAGATGGAACTTGTCATCCAAGTCGATTGCTGTTTGATCATTTTTTAGACGTACTTTTCGCGTCGCTGATTCTGCTAGGGACAAAAGTTTTTGGTTAATTTGATATGCAAGGTTTTCGAAACCATTCTGCATATATTTTTTGCAATCAGTAGGGTGATAGTAGTTCTTTGCATAATTTGCACAACCAGGCGGCATCCACGCCAGAGTTTTTTGATTAGAGAGATAATGATGTCCAAAAGCCCAGGAGACAACCCAATCATTAATGTACACACTACCAAGTGGAGAACTAGCTAGATCTACACCGCCAGCGATACCACTTCGAATAAATATGGTTTTCATTACATTGAGTTGTGGATCTTTCACTAAACTTGCTATAGAGAGAGCAGCATTCAACTCTCCCTCTCCAGTTTCAATCACGCAAACCTTATCCTTGCTGCAAATCATGGAGTGAAGAAGCCCTTGTACGGGGATAGATTTGTAGCGATATACCCTCTTGAAAGACCATGCTTCCCATTCAGGCGGGAAGGCAGTCAATACTACAACTTTTGGGGCGTAAGTAATTTCCGAACTCGCAAACACAAAGGTCGGTATCATAGTTCCATATATTAACACTAAAAGACCTAATAGATAACTTTTCATTGTTTATCTCTCCGTACCAATAAAGAACTGACTATGTGTAGAATATTTCTCAAGTTGCTCATGCATTTTATGCTTGGACGCAGTATCAATAAAACTAGCGCGTATAGCGTTATGCTGGACTTCTAATAATTGCGTGTAACTCATTTGTAAAGCTAACCAAGTCTGTTCTATATTTGCACATAGATAACCACCAAAATAAGCGGGATCGTCAGAATTAATAGTGACCTGCAGACCGGCTTCTAGTAGTTCTTTCATATTGTGATGCGCTAGACTTCTAAACCCACCTAACGCAACATTAGAAAAAGGACAAACGGTGAGTGGCATCTCCAGATCGCGTAAGCGCTGCATTACCTGAAAAGATTCCAAGGCACGTACACCATGATCAATCCTCTGCACATTCAGAATATCAATCGCTTCCTCGATGTAGGCTGGCGGCCCCTCTTCTCCAGCGTGAGCGACTCGATACAAGCCCAAAACCTTGGCTGCTGTAAACGCTTTCTGAAATTTTGACGGAGGATTCCCGGATTCAGCCGAGTCCAGCCCAATTCCAATGATCCCCCCGATTTGCGATGCATTCTCAATTAGTGCTACGGTGCCCTCTGCAGGGCGATCTCTCTCGAGACATAGAATTAGCGCACTACTTATTTGCCAATCTCGTCCTGCTTCTTGCCTGGCAGCAGTTATCCCATGCAGCATAGCCTGCAAAGGTACTCCGTGATCTAAGTGCGTTTGAGGGTCGAAAAACATCTCCGTGTGTACGATGTTTTCCTCCCTACAACGACGCAAGTAGGCTAAAGTAAGATCAAAGAAGTCCTCTTCCGTACGAAGGCAAGCTGTTCCCTGGTAATAGATCTTTAGGAAACTCTGAAGATTATCAAACTGGTAGGCTGCACGTAACGAGTCTGGATCTTTATAAGGCAGAGTAATGCCGTTTCTCAGAGATAGCTGAAACAACATTTCTGGTTCCAGAGTGCCTTCTAGATGGAGGTGTAATTCTACCTTTGGCATACCCACTACGAAATCTTTGAAGGACAAGCTCATACCATTTCCTCTATTTCTACAAGTTCCCCATCTAGCCAGGTTCCTAAATTCCGATGTTCTAGCTCACGAATACTCCCGTTAACCAATTCCATAAACCATCCATCAAGCTCGGATACCGACGGATTACCCGGCATCAGGATGAAGTTGGCACGTTTGCCTGGTGCAAAATTTCCAGCTTCCTCGTCCCGACTCATGGCTTGCGCCCCTGCCAACGTGGCGCGATATAACGCTTCTTGTGCCGTCACAGGTATCCCAGACTGCCGCTGAATTACGAGAAAGCGTTGAAGAACATGAAGCATACTATGGCTTGGCCCTGCCCCAATATCAGAGCCTAAACCCCAAGGTATTCGGAAATCCCGCACTTTTTCCAAGCGCATGCGTGGGTTATCTAGCGTCTCATTACTGCTTGGACAATGTGCTACCCATGATCCTCTCTTCGCTAAGCATGCCCACTCTTCATCCAGCATATGTAAACAGTGAGCCAGAACAGTACGCCTTCCTAAGAGACCTGCCTGATCATAAACCTCTGTATAGCTGTTTGCCTCTGGAAAGAGTTCGCTCACCAACTTTATTTCTGCGATACTTTCCGCTAGATGAGTTTGCACTGGGAACTGGAAGCGCTTCGCGATTTGTCCAGCTAATTCCATTTCCTGTCTTCTCATGTTCGGAGCAAAACGAGGCGTAACGGCATACCGATTATCAGGCACAGACAAAGCGATTTGGTTAAATACAAAAGGATCATGGAGGCTGTGGTCAGTTAGATACTCAGGTGCGTTTACTGCCATAAGAGCATTTCCGACGATCCAATCCCCTCTCATCTCTGCAAAAGCTGCGTTAAGCGCGTCTTTATGAACGCTCGAAAAACACATCCCCATGATGGTCCCGGAACGTAACATGTCCAAATAAAAGCGCTCCGCCTGTTTACTAGCATATGCATAGCTTCCATAATTTGCTTCTTCAGGCCAGATATAATTTTGCAGCCAGTCCATTAATTCGCCGCCATAAACACCTTGCACATTGTGCTGGACCCAATGGCAGTGCAAATCGGTAAATCCTGGAATTAGCACGCCTTCCAAGGGTATTGGGTCTGCAGAAGGGAACAATGGTAAAACTTCAGATGCATCCCCAACGCACTCTATCTTACCATCCCGTGATATGAGAATACCGTCTTCCCAGAATTGCCACTGATTAGGGGCTAGAGGATTAAGGATAGTCGCTCTCCAGGCATGAAATGTGGAATTTTCCATTTAGGCCTTTTCCGTGGTGGTTATAGTTTCTACTGTTTGTGCTGTTTTCTTACTTATGATCTGTCGGTGCCAATACAAGTGGATTAACGCAGCCGTTAAACCGAAGAAAAACCCAACTAATGGTGAAATATCGTTTCCTCCCAACATCCGTGCCCCAAAACCCTCCCATAATGGATTGTTGGAAAATATCGCCGTAGCAAACATCCCCACAAGAAGAATCGCCATACGTGACCGTGATAGTGTTGAGTTCTTTTTTGCTGATACACCTTCATTCCAACCAACGAATATTCCGGCACAAACAATACCCGTCCAAGGTGCTGCCACAATTATTAGAAGATCGAGAAAAGTCTGGAATGCCTGTAAAAAAGATGGTGATATAAATAGTATATATAAGCTTATAACTGTAGCAAGAGATGCATCAATCACTGTTATTTGCTTTCTATTAATATCTTTGCCAATAGTTACCGCTAAACTAAATGCTGAACTATAAGAGTTGAGAAAGTTGGACGCCAAGAGCCCCAATATCGCAAAAGTACAGAAGCTTACATATAAAATTGGCGATTCTAGACCTTGGACAGTAATCTGTAAACCACTATTGGTAAGTCCAACTCCTCCAGAAAAGTATAATACAAAAGCCAAGGAGAGAATCAGCGTCCCTCCTAATGCTCCACCTAGACTAGGCCAAAATATTACTGATGAACTGCGGCTTTTTCGATTTAGAAATCGAGAATAATCTGCAGCAAACATGGTCCAAGATAAAGCACCTCCCATCAAGGCTAAGGAAAGAGCAGCGAGTGTCTGCATCCAAGAATTATGAGTATTAGAGAACGAACGTAGCCACAGCAAACTAAAACCATGCAGATGCCAGAGGATATAGAATGCGAAGAGACCCATGATCAACGAGGCACCTGTCTGTGCTTTCACAATAGCCTCATAACCAATGATTGGTATAGTAAAATTGGCAATAATAGCCAAAACAATAGCGATATCTAGCGAAGCTCTACCATCCGCCAGATGGAAATAATTAATCATACTCCGCAAAACAAATATTACCAGCAACAAAACAACAGACTGCCAACCGACCTGTGATAACCAATTACTTAGAGAAATAATCTTATTATATTTTCCACCAAAAATCCTGGCAGAAATTGCCATTGTTGGTATGCCAGATTGAAAACCTGGTAAACTTATTATCCCTACAGTTATAAAGAAAAATGCTGCTAAAGTAATCACTATTATAAAGTTGGCATCTGGAAAAAGCTCTGCAATCAATGCGCCTAGTGGCAGTGTGGAGGCCGTCATGGTTGCCGCAAGCCAAATTAGCCCAACACCCAAGGGGTTAGCAGTCCTCTCTTGGTCCAGGGTCGGCGATAGCGAGTGAATGTCTGCCATGGGAATTCTCCAGTTTTAGGAGTTAGAGTTGGCTCCGACTTCGATAGGGATCTCGAAGACGGTATTGTGTTTGGGCATTTTCTTCAGGAACGGAGGGAAGTTACCGCTCTGAATGGCGGCCAAAGCAGCACGGTTCACCGCTCCCAATGGACTGGGTGTAACGACCTTCGCCCACAAGACCTTTCCTGCTGGGGAAACCTCGAATTCCACTGTTGCTGATCCAGACACCCCCATGGCTCGCAACTCAGCAGGCACATGCAATTGACGCTGTATGATGGGCCGTAGCGTTGCTACATATTTCCCCATCAGATCTGCCCTCTCTGCCGCAGACATCACTGGGGGTGGTGGGGGCGCAGGGGGCGTTACTGGCTTCGGAACCGGTACCGGCTTGGGTGGCGTGGCAACCTTCACCGGCGGTGCAGGCGGTGTCGGTTTGGGCGGTACTACCATTTTGGGATGTGGAGCCGGCGGAGGTGGCGGGCTATGATGAATTACGGGTTTTGGTGGTATGGGCTTGGGCGGCGTTGGCTTTACGACCGGCTTCGGGGGAATCGGCTTGGGTGGTGGGGGTAGAGTTACCATCTGTACGGCCATTACCTGCTTCTTTGGCAGGGGTCTGGGGTGGGTAGGTAGACTCTCTGTATACCAGACAAGGCCACCGATCAGTAGTGCTTCTGCCAATACCCCGCCAAGCAAAGCCAAGCCAAATCGACGTGTTCCCGCTTCAGGATCCGGCGGTAACTCTTGCGGATGGATCACCAGTGTCGCCATATTTTCCAGTCTCTCCTTGGATTCGGGCACGATCGACTCTCGTTTAGCTCGCTTTCGTCGCAATCCCAATGGCAGTTACCCCCGCCTTCTGGCAGGCATCCATGACATGAACAAAGTCCTGGAACGGTACCGCTTTGTCCGCTGCAATCGTGACTTGGGTATGCGCGACATTGCCATCACTTTTCAGCAGGCTGGTCAGCTGCGGCAAGCTTAGCCTCTTCCCTTTCCATTCCACAGTACCCCCTTTCAACAGATTCAAGACAAAATGCGGGTGGGGTAATACCTTGGCCTCGCTGGAACTGGGCAACTGTAATTTGAGCCCTTTGTCAGTGATCATCTGCAGGGTGATCATAATGAAGAACACCAAGAGAAAGAGCATGACATCAATCATCGGGATGATTTCGACCCGACCCTTTTTCCGGGGACGACGTTGCGGCAGCATGTAAGATCCTCCCCTTACGCGTGAACCACGGTTTCGGCAACACTACCGCTGGGCGAAGGACCGCCCTCGGACTCGTCCAATACTACTGGCGCACCATCCAGACGATTCATCAGGACGACTTTGAGGGATTCCAACTGAAAGATCGTCTTGTCGATGGCGTTATTGAAGGCATTGAAGCTCAGCAACCCAATCATGGCGATAAACAATCCCGAGGCAGTTGCAATCAAGGCATCGGCAACGCCTCCCGTGACAGCAGCGGGATTGTGCCCAGGTGCTGCGAGAATATTAAACGCGTGAAACATCCCCAAAATCGTCCCAAAGAGACCCAACAGAGGTGCCAGCGTAACGATGGTGTCTAAAATCCATAAGCGCTTGTCCAAACTAGGGGTGATCAGGAAAATGGCTTCATCCAGGCGATTTGCAAACGCTTCCCCGCGGGCCGTACCGTAGTGATGCACCAAATTAAAATGACGTAGCGCTACCCCGATCAATGTTTCTTCAGGGAGGCCCTTCGACATCGCTGCGATCTCTTCCAGGTCTGGACGACGAAGCTTTCCACGGTTGGACACAAACCACAAAATCTTGCGACCCTTCGCCATTGCAGTACGTAGAAACCAAAAACGATCAAAAATGACCGATAGCTCCACAGCAAGCAGGATCATCAATAGATACAACACCCCATCTGAATAATTGGCAAGGTGTATAAGGTAGTTGAGATTCATACAGTCATCCTTATTCCGTGTGAGTACCAGCCTTATCTAGCAATTGATATGCCATCATATTTCATAGTGCTGAAATTGTTCTCAAAGAATTCTCTGCATCCTTGTGATGCAAATAACACCATGATAGTGCATAACGTTCCCTGCTAGGGCACGTGATTAAGGATGATACCAGCCTGTTGTTGATAGGGAAGTGTCATTTTGTAGACTGGTTATATTATTTTTCTCAACGCTAGGGAGCCTGCGGAAAAATCTGCAAAAATTTTGGATCTCTTCCTAGCCCGGATATTTCTCCATCCCTTCAGGAAGCCCCTTTGGGCACCACCAATGGAACCGTGAAGGAAGAAGGGGCCCCGAAAAATGCACACGTATGAACGTCTCCGGCTTTGCAAGATGTCGTAGACTTTGGTTGGGATCGAATGCAAACTGAACCGCCCCGGATTTGATGGAGGCTCCAACCTTGAAGAGAATGGAGTCATGAACAAGTCAAACAAGTTTTCCCCTGAAGTACGTGAGCGCGCTGTGC
>JABEBX010022066.1_pt1 | contig 13816 bp, 8 predicted proteins | sample 7245971 | NCBI WGS metagenome assembly JABEBX01 (sample SAMN14506365, study PRJNA622280) | hot springs metagenome | biome: hot spring [ENVO:00000051]|acidic hot spring [ENVO:00002120]; feature: spring [ENVO:00000027]|sediment [ENVO:00002007]; material: sediment environment [ENVO:01001048]... | reverse complement strand
GCTTTATGCCGCATTACTTGCCATAAGCAATGGATATCAGGTTGCGTTTATGGCTCCGACAGAGATCCTCGCGGAACAGCATTATAATACCATCAAAACAATGACAAATGGTATTGGCATAAAGTTTGATCTGCTGAAAGGCGATACACGGGAATCGGCAAGAGGAGACATTCTTGAACGGCTGTCGGATGGCTTATCGAATATGATTATAGGGACGCACGCACTGATACAGCCAGATGTGCAGTTCCGCAATTGTGGATTAATCATAATAGACGAACAGCATAGGTTCGGGGTTATCCAGAGGATGGAACTGAAGAAAAAAGGCAATAACCCACACATGCTTATTATGACAGCTACCCCTATTCCCCGTACCCTTGCAATGACCGCTTATGGAGACCTTGATATTTCCGTAATAAGGCAGATGCCTCCTCACAAAAAACCTGTGAGAACCTTACTATTTTACAAGGCAAGTCAGAGACAGGAAATCTATGAACTTTTGCGTAATGAAATGGGAAAAGGGTTTCAGGTTTATGTGGTCTATCCATTGATAGAAAAATCGGATGCACTCGAGCTTATGGCTGCAACAAAGATGTACGAAGAGCTAAAAAAAACATTCAAGGAATTTAAAGTTGAACTTCTCCATGGTAAGGTCAAAAACGATACAAGGGATCAAATCATGGATGCTTTCAGGTCAGGTAAGATTGATATGCTTGTTGCTACAACCGTAATAGAGGTAGGGATAGATGTTCCCAATGCCACTGTTATGATGATAGAGCACGCAGAACGATTTGGCTTATCCCAGCTTCATCAGCTCAGGGGCAGGGTAGGCAGGGGTGCTGAGCAGGCTCTCTGTATCCTGTATGCACACAGTCTTTCTGTTACGGCACGCAAGAGGCTTGGCGCAATGGTAAAGACAAATGACGGGTTTAAGATTGCAGAAATGGATCTTGAAATAAGAGGTCCGGGAGAAATTCTGGGCATAAAGCAGTCCGGTATGCCGGATTTCAAGATGGCAAGCGTTGTTCACGATATTGATATACTCAAGCTTGCAAGAGATACTGCCTTCGATATTGTGAACGGCAATATCCCCCTTGAAGAGCATGATAAAAATGTGTTACTCAAACATCTTTACAACTCGGACAGGAAGACAATTAGCTTTATAGAAGTTTAACCAGATTATAGACCCGAGAACGGCACTGGTATGAATGTTATTACCAATATAATCATTGCGAGCCAGGCTATTGCCTTTCTTCTTGCATCGAGTGGTTGATAAGGATCCATGGGACTTGGATGCCTGATGCCGAGGATCAGGATAATCAATGCCCAGAAAAGCCATACCTCCCATGCCCATATACCCATGATAACAAGCGCGATGAGTGCAAGCCTTGCAATTGCATTGTACCATCTGCCAAAGAGTGCATAGGCAATGTGTCCACCATCAAGCTGTCCTATTGGTATAAGATTCATTGCCGTAACGAACATACCTATCCAGCCTGCAAATGCAATCGGGCTGAGCCCTATTTCGTAACCAGCAGGAATATGTGGCCTTACTAAAAATGATATGAGTTTAACAAGCAATGAATCACCTAATTTTATCCCGCCCGCAGATGCTATCTGAACAATGGGAGAGAGCTTGATGCCGATTATCAAGGCTGGCAGGGCGATTAAAAAACCTGCAATTGGCCCTGCTGCACCAATGTCAACGAGTGCGTTGCGATCAGGTATAGGTGATTTCATACGTATAAAGGCGCCAAAGGTTCCGAGTATATTAGGTGCGGGTATGAAGTAAGGAAGTGTTGCAACAACATCATGGTGTTTTGACATAAGGAAATGTCCCATTTCATGTGACAGCAATATAGCCATTAATATAAGAGCGAATGGCAGTCCCTTATAAACTTCGGATATATTGGTAAAAGGATCAACCCCGTATTGAAATGCACCTGCAAACACTACAGCTACAAAGGTTATACAAAACAATATCACAGGAGTAGTTATTTTTAATTTAGGCTTCTCTTGTTGCTTCCAACCATAATAATCATCATGAAGCTGCTCAAGGTCAATTTGTGTATTATCAATGTAATCTTTGTTCATTCTATCCTTCTTTTCTAAGTAAATTTAAATCCGCTTTGTTCCCCTTTTCATAAAGGGGAAACAGGGGGATTATTGAATAGTATCAATCATCTGCCATATTTTCAATGGTCTATCTATGTAATTACTCATAAGCCTTGTCGTAAAATTGAAAATGGTATGGGGTATGTCTACAATCAAGAATTCATCCAGGTTTATATGATTATCGTTCACAGCTTTTATAAGTCTCAATAAATTAGATGGTATCATGAATGCCTCTGCATTATCTGGTGTGCATGATTCACATACCAATTTTCCTGTATTCATTATAAAATTAATATTACTATTGTATAATAGTCTTCCGCACGATTCGCATTTTTCTATAGCAGGAAGTAAGCCTGTTTCTTTTAATAAGTGGAGTTCGTAGAATAACCTTATTTGGTTTAACGATTTATTAATCTCGAGAGATTGCAGCGTGCGGATCAGGATATCGAACAATCTGGGATGACTCTGATGTTCAATGAGCATTGCATCCGTAATACCCAACATGTAAAACAGCATCATTGTTTTGTCGTAATTCTTTTTGAGGTTGATGAAATAGTTATTCACCTTCGCATGACTTATATGCATAAGCTGATACTGGTTTTTCTCAATAAATCCAAACTCGCCGGTATTCCCAATCTCAAAAGCCCCTGGAAATCTTTTTCTACTATTTACTCCACCCTTTACAATGGCATTGATCTTTCCTTCAGGTTTTGAGAAAATTGTAACTATCAAGTCGAATTCGAGATACTTTAATTTATGGATAACAATACCTTCGGAAGTAAAAATATGCATGATCTTAAACAATGAACAAGTTTATATTTTCCTTTAATAAATCAAGCTCCTGTATAAGCTGATTAATAACATTATCAAGATCTATAATATTTCCCTCATTATTCTTTATATTACCTATTAATTCACTGGCAGAATCCGAAGAAATTATTATCTGTTCTTTTATATCGATTGTAAGATTATCGTTTATGTAACCTATAAATGTTTTTATCTCATCAAGAGAGCTGCTTATCGACGTCAATGTTGTATAATGTATATTATTAATTTCTGATAGGTTTGTAAGAGTATCTTTTATTACGTTAAAAATACTACCGATATTCCTTATGCTACTGAGAGTTGTTGATATATCATTTATAAGTTTATTAACGCTGTCACTTATGCTTGACTTCCCGGAAGGATTACCGGAATCATTCTCGATATTAGTTATAGCTTCGTTGTTTCTTGTTGCGTTAGCAGATATATCAATTGCCGATTTTGAGAACTCTGTTATTCTATAATTAATCGAATTGATACTATTGATAGACTGTTTTATAATTACCATGATGTCACTTATATCTTTAATGCCGGTAAAAATTTCGTCGACGTTTCTTCGTACTTTTGTTATATAGTTTGAAATGTCTTTAGAACCGGTTCTTGCTCTTCCTGCAAGTCTTTTGATCTCCTCTGCCACAACCCTGAAATTTTTACCTTCGGTTTGTGGTGATGAAGCGAGTATGAAAGCATTAACAGATAATAGATTAGTTCGTTCTGCAACATTGTTTATTATACCGAGTACTTCATCTGTTTGTTGTATATGCGAAAGAAAAGTAGACACGAGTGAAAGTATGCCATCGGCTATATTTTGTGTTTCATTTAACATCACTTCTATATCTTTTGTTAGTTCTATACCTTTATCATTTAATGCTTTAATGTTTGCTATGGAATCTGTAAATTCTTTCAGTTGATTAATTGCACCTGATGTATCTTCATGTAAATATTTTTGTGTCGAGTCTATTGAAAGAAGTGTGCTTTTCAATTTTGTGAAGCTCCGCTTTATATCTTCATATACATCAATATCTTTTTCGATCAGTTTTAAAGTTCTCGATATACGCGCAGAAGCCGAATTAACGTACGATTTTATTTCTTTATTCCTTTGCATTGCACGGGATATATTTTCACTGCTCTTTTCCACCCTATCTCGGAAAGGTACGCTCAGATCGGTTATTTTTTGAGAGATTTCTTTTATAGAATTAATTATACCGAATAAGTCATCTGTGTACTTCGATTGTTCTATGATGGTCGATTTTACTTTGGCAATATTCTTGAAAGTTGAACCTATTAAATTATTCATTGCGGTTATGTTCTCGTTTGTACGAATTTTAGATTCTCTGAAGTTTTTAACGAGTGTTCTCAAGTTTACATAGATCAATCCAAGTTCATCGGTTGAAACTAACTCAGGTAATTTAGACAATTTTTTTTCCGATAGAATTGCTGAGTAATTTGCAAGACTCTTTTCATGATATGATATGTCTCTCGATATTAGAAATGTGGTTATGAGCACTATCAGAAATATAAAAATTCCGGATAGCGCTATATTGGAGATGAAATTACGCATTATCGAGCTGTATAAGCTGTTTCCAACCCCGATAACGATAAAAAAAGGATTGCCCTTTATCATTACAGGTCGATGAAGTGAAAATAATGTCTGATCGTTTTGTGTATCCGATATTACATCTTTTGAGCCTAATTCATTTATTATCTTGCTGTTTAAAGAGGCGTTAGAATAATCATTTATGCCTTTGTTGCTAAGATTGTACAAATAGAACCTGTATTTACCCTTAAATTTAGCTGCCATTCCTTTCATGAGATTATCGGCGTTTGTATTATTGTTGATTGTATCGGCTAAGAGTGATGCAGATCGAAGTGTATTATTGTATAAACTTTCCCTTATATACATATCAGCATTATTAAAAATAGCATATGCAATTACAATAAATGTACTTATCAAAATTATACTGAACACACCGATGAGCTTATACTTTATCGGTATATAGATGCTTTTCAATTCTACGATGTTTAGCCTCCTTATAGCCTTCGATAGGTATGTGTTCGTTACTATTTTGAATATGTATATCTGGGAGAATATACTTATAATAAGTATGAAAAGGAATGAGAAGGCGAGCCCATAAAATTCAAGAGATGTATCTCTTATTTCTATTATATGTGTAAGGTTCCCAAGGATAAGATATGCAAACATTCCGATTAATTCCGTTGAAACGGCCAGGGGTATTGCTTTAAATGGATAGGTTGTAAGTGTATTTATATCCTTACCGGAAGATGTATTGTAGGATTCGTCTAAAACACCTTTTACCCTTTTGAGAATAAACGGATTTACGATAAAAAATATCAAATCGGTAAGGATGATAGAACCTATAACAAGTGCACTGTTTAATATATAACTGTTTATATTTATGGTATTGGTTGTCGAAAGAATGGCACTAAACACCGACATGGTTATTACCAAAAGTAAGCCGTAGTAAATAGTCAAAATCAGGTTTGCCTTTTTCATATTACTCTATACCTTTTCGATTCTTCATTTATATTGGCCGATATAATTTTAATCTCATCTCGAATATTTAATTTGTCCAATTGTTTATTGAGTTGCCTCGAGGTTTCGAATATTCTATCGAGTGTACCGTTTATTTCCGACGTTTTGGTTTTGATGGCATTCATATAGCCGTTTATGGTGTTAGCAGGTGCGTTTATTGTATAAATTTCCTCAGGGATCTGTGCAAGGTTTTCTATGTAATTTTCCCATCTCTTGAAGATATTATCTATGGTATCTTTAAAATCGTCTGTATATCTATTTATGTCAGATATACTTTTTTCTATATAAATGAATTTTGTCTTTATCAAGTGGTGTATTTCTCTTTCCGAAATTACGTCTGCCAGTAATTTTTCTCTCTTTGTTGATACAGTGTTTATTACCTTTAAAATGTTTTCATAAGATTCCCGAAGATGAAGAATCAAGTTGCTTATATCGGTTATTTCTTCCTTGTAGGAATTCAATTTATTGTCCAGATTATCTATGAATTTCTTTTTTTCATAGATGTTGTTTTTTATTGTATCCTTTTCTTTTACAAGAAGCTCTGTCAGGTTTTTTACCTCGAGAATTTTTGTTTGAGTTACATTAGCAAGTTTTGTTATTTCATCTGATACAACATCAAATCCTTTACCTGCTTCCCCGGCCTGGGCTGATATAACGGCAGAATTCATAGCCAATAAGTTTGTGTCATCGATTACAAGGTCTATCTTGTTCAGGTCGACCACTATCCTCTCCACGTTATCGTTTAGAGAAGAAACTATCGCGAGAGAACTATTAAAAATATCATCAATTCTCCGTTTGTTGCTCTCGTCCGTTTTAATATCAATGGCGAGTTTGTTTGTATTGTCTATCAGCGATTCAATAAGAATTCCTATACTTTTTATGGCCTCTTCGTTTTTCATGTTTATGGATCTGATAGAAGCATAATTAATGTTGGAAGCATTGTTTAAGTTGTCTTCGATATTTTTCTGTATGTTTTTTATTGATGCAATTAAACTGTCATTTGATTTGATGCTGGAATCTATTGAACTGCTTATTGCAGAGAATATATTTTTGTTGCTGTTAGCCAATTCCTTCAACTTATCGCCGTTTATGATAGTATCATTTACCGAGTTTATAAAACCTTCGATATATTCGCTCAGTTGGTTAAGCGTTTTTTGTATGGATGCAATAATCTCCGCATTGGTTTTTATTTCTTTGTCGAGTATGATTATACCACCTTTTGTGAGGTCTACGGCATTCATCATTTTATCGGACTTACCCTCTATATTTAAACTGGTCGATTTTATTGTTTTGATAACCGACTTGATATCATCGGTGATTTTTCTGATGTTGTTGGCTACTACGCCGGCTTCGTCTTCGACAAACAATCCCGATGCAATCGAGAAATTGCCTTGTCTCAGCCTTTCTACTGCTGAAGATATTGCTTTAACCGGCAGATAAATATCCAATGAAACGTAAAGAGAAACCATAAAAAGGGAAAGGATAATCACAAAAATCAACCAATGAATCGAAGTGGAGAATTTAGCCAAGATACCTGTATAATCACTCCATGAATAAACACCAACCACGTAAAGATCGTCATCGATAGGTTCTTTTATCAAGCTGATGCCAAGGGTTGGATCGTTATACACATTTTTCTTCGATAGCATGTTTAACGGCAGTGTGCCTGTATAATTGTCTGATATATTGAAAATGTCTTTGTAGGTGTTATCCATGAGAAGGACATAACCATTTTTGCCCAATTTTATCTTGGACAGTTCTAACGCTGTCTGTTCTGCAGAAAGGTTCTGTGATAAAATAGAATCTACCTTTATTGTAGAGGCTGCAAGGTCTAATTTCGAGGATGCTATTCCGTTTGCCAAAAGTGCATTGTTCATTACCTGATTGCTGATAGTACTTGCAAATATCAAAAAGATCGATATAAGCAGAAAAGAACTAAGAAAGATCTTCGTGAAAATACCGACTCTTTTTTTCAGATTGATATCCGTATCTTTTAAATGTTCCTGAATTCGTATTGTCATAGGTTCTGTCAATCTTTGGTAGACGAAATATTGGAATATATTGGCTATTGTTGCTCCACTGACTATTGCAAATGCAGTTCTGACGGCAGCAATAAATCCTGCGTGCGTAAACCCATACAGGAGTATGAAATAGATTATAGATGCAAGGTAATATTGTATTGCTGATACGCTCATGAAATAAAGCGGGAAATAGATGGCAGTGTAAAAAGCTGTTTTTGTAAATCTCTCATCCAGTGAATTCTTTTTCGATCTTTCTTCGAACTCATTTATGATTGAGTATGGTTTTACGCTTGCGAGGTACTGTATGATCAATGCTACCAATACGATAAACACCGTAACAATAGAAATAAATTTTATTATATCCATTGTAAAGGTTATGGTTTTGATAACTACATAATATATAATAGCCACTGCAATGACGGTTATTAACGAGTTTGCTATGGTTATCTGTGTTTTAAATTTCATATTACATACATATCTTAATCTTATTTTTTGTCAATAAAGAGGGGTTTAACTTTTTCCTTGCCAAAAAATATTAACAGGTTTAATTACAAAATATGAATGGTAAACTTTTAAGTGAATATGAAAAGCCTACAAATGAGCATTACTACATTCTTTTAATGAGCTGGGCAGGATGGGTATTTGATTTTTATGACCTTACGCTGTATACATTCCTCCTTATCCCTATTGGTAAAGAACTTCATCTATCCAATCTACACCTCTCTTACATACTCGGTATATCACTTGCTGCAACCGCTATTGGAGGTATTATCTTCGGCATACTTGCGGATCGCTTTGGCAGAAGAAGCGTACTGCAGTGGACAATACTAACCTACAGTATCGGAACATTCTTGAGTGGTCTTGCCCCTGACTTCTATTTCCTGGTTTTGTTCAGGATAATTACAGGCATCGGTGTAGGAGGTGAATGGGCAACCGGACAAACCTATGTTGGTGAAACATTTCCTCCGAAGGTTAGAGGCAGGTTCGGAGCATTCATGCAAACAGGTGCACCTGTAGGTGTGGCACTTGCAGCATTGGTTGGCGGGTTTGTATCACCTATAATAGGCTGGCGTTTATCATTTATGATTTCCGTGTTGCCTGCTATATTGGTCATTGTGGTAAGAAAAAAACTTCCAGAATCGGATCTATGGGAAGAACGCAATCGCATCATAAAGAGCGGGAAATTATCAAAGGCTATTATTGAAGAGGAGAGTGGTAGCAGGTTCATGTCTCTATTTTCATCGGAGTACATAGTAACATTTTTGAAGTCACTTTTACTTGCAATATTCATTATGTCTGCATACTGGTTCACGTATGCATGGCTGCCTGGTTATCTGTACGAGCAGAGGCACTTTTCAATGACAAAGTCTGGTTTATGGATGATTATAACACAAACCGGAGGGTTTATCGGTTATGCAACATTTGGATTTGTTGCGGATCGATTGGGTAGAAGGCCTGCGTTTACAATCTATGCATTCCTTATGGCTACAGGTCTTATTATGATTACATTGATGTGGCATGTAATTGCCCATTATCCCTACATAATACTTGCCTTTATGTTTATGGTAGGCTTTGGCACAGGGTTTTTTGGTGGGTATGGTCCAATTATGTCTGAGTTATTCCCTACAAAGATCCGCAATACTGCCATGGGGACTGCGTTTAATCTTGCAAGAGGGGTACAGTTCTTCACACCTGTTGTTATAGTTATTGTTGCAAGGTATTATGGGCTTGGCGGTGGTATTTCCATTGCATCTTTATTTGCAATACTTGCTGGCTTATGGATATGGGTATTCCCGGAAACCAAGGGGAAAAAGTTGACGGCCATGGAGGAGAGAAAGGCCGTACGTGGTGAAGAGAAAGAATAGGGGTAATAAGTTAAAAGGTTAATGAGTCTTGAAGAGTGAATAAAAAACTTGATTCAAGTTTACACGAGAATGACGGGGATTTGAGAAGAAGAGATGAGGAGCGCTTTAACAGGTAGGTACATAACCGTTAGTAACGAAAAACCGCATTATCACCTTCCTGTCTGGTTGGCTTTTATATTATATTGTGTTCTTACCGTCATATTTACGTATCCTATTATCCTTCACCTTGGTACCAGGGTCATCGGCGGCGGAGATGCTTACATGTTTTTATGGGATATATGGTGGTTTAAATATTCTATCTTTACACTGCATACAAACCCCCTTATAAACAATACCATATTCTATCCGATGCATAACATACCAATGGTCTGGTCAACGCCTCTGAACGAGCTTGGATCCATACCGTTTCAATTCATATTCGGCAATCTTATTACATATAATCTTCTGATACTTACACATTTTGTGCTATCGGGATTTTTTGCCTCTATATTTTTAAAAAAGCTTATAAGGGATGACCTGCCTGCGTTTGTGGGCGGGGTTGTGTACGCATTTTCTTCCTATCATTTTGTTGTCAGCAGCGGCATGCTTGGACTTTCAACCATTGAATTTATTCCATTGTTTTTAATGTTTTTCCTGAATTTTATTGAAAGGCAGGATATAAAAAATTTTATCCTTATGACTTGCTTTGCTATCCTTGTTGCACTTTCAGACCCGTATATAGCCATATATTTTCTCTTCACCTTTGCCATCGTATTTATTCTTTATGCCCTTTTGTTCAACCGAACATTGATCTTTACAGAAAAAAGATTTTGGGGACTTTTTTTGTCGGGTGTTGTTACTGTTGTTTCATCATCATACTTTTACCTCTCTATGGCCAGGACCGTTGAATCCCTGCGTTCTGCTTATGCTTCTGCACGTGGCGCCGTACTTTATTCCGAGGATCTGCTCGGTTATCTTTTACCGACGCACAGTGATTTTTTATGGGGCAGGTTTTATTCGGACATGCATCTGAATCCGACAATTGCTCATTATTTTATAGGCTATGTTGTAGTGGTGCTCGGTTTGATCGGGATGTTGAAATCAAGGATAAAGTTTAAAGACCTTTTTGTGTTGTTTTTTATTGTTACCTTGCTTCTTTCCCTCGGGCCCTATCTCCAAGTGAATGGACCTGTGCTGTTTAATTATAAAGGCACATACCATTTTATACCCATGCCGTATTACCTTCTATGGAAGGCACCTTTATTTCACTTCTTGCGATTTCCCAACAGGTACAGCCTTGATGTAGAATTGATGCTTTCCATCTTCGTTGCAGGTGCATTGTCCATGGTGATGAGGAGAAATATATCATCTCTCATTGCAACGGTGGTCCTTGCCCTTATAATACCTATTGAAACAACAACCGGTATGCCTTTTAGCACCTCTGATGCGAGGATACCTGCTATTTATAAAACCATAAAATCCGACAACAAGATAAACGTGCTGTATGAACTCCCGTCGGGTAATGAATTTGATCTGCCGTATGTCGGTTACTCCTACATCTATATGTATTACCAGACATACCATCACAAGCCTATAGTCTATGGTCATATACCGAGAACGCCGAATCATGCAGATGATTTTACGCTGCTTAATCCTCTGTTGCAGGTATTCAGCGAGCCTGAGGCACTGAGCTATGGAGATATCATTAAAAGGGACATACATGATTATATCCCTTACGGGATAAAGGCTCTTGATGATAACAGCATTTCTGTTATTTTATTACACAAAAACTTTTTGGACTTTGATAAGAATACGGAGAAGACATTATATAAATTGCTTGTCAGAATATGCGGTAATCCTTTTACAGAAGATGCTGATGTTGCCATGTTTTTTGTCCCGCATACAGGCAGGCTTGTCTTTCGACCTATCGTATATCTTGGAAACGGCTGGTATCCACCGAAGAATTATGCAAATGGTATAGCATACAGGTGGATGTCAAACGATGCAGAGGTAAGACTTTCACATTGGAAGGGTGGACCTGCACAGATAGAATTTTCTGTGTTCAGACCATTTTCAAAGGTAACGGATCTGGATGTGTTTGTTGATGCGACGCTTATCGCACATCTTGATATATCTTCTATTGTGCCGCCGAATGTCGGAAAGGTTACAATCCCGTCTGTTTACCTGCCTGATGGTAAAAGCACAATTGTGTTCCATGTTGAACAGGGACCCTATGAGCCGTTCTTTATGCGTATGGGGTTTCCAGATGTGAATCCCTACAGCCTTGCAATAAGTAAGGTAAAGATTAAGTCCGCAGATGGGAGAAAAGAATAGAGGCTAATGGAGCATGTATACACAATCTTGATATATAAGGATTCAGGGTGTTACACCACTATGAAGCTGACCGCAATATACAAAATACATCTATCCCTTGATGTGGAAAAGGAGCAAAAAATGAAAATTATGGTGCATAAAAAAACTCAAAGTACAATTATTGGACTTTTATGGATAGTGTTTTTGCTTATGTTTGTTTTTAATGTTCATGCAGCTACGATCGAACAGGCAAATCAAGTATTTTATAATTATGACATAGATATATCGAACATCCAGAAATCCATAGATATATACAATAAAATTATAAAGGAAAATAATTCACCTGCAATATTGTACGAGGCATACTTTAGGATTGCCATGGCATATTTGACTCTGGGAGATTTTGCAAATCTGGATCATACGGATGCGATGAAGGATTATGAAGCGGGAAAGCTCGCCGCAAAAAAAGCAATCGAACTTAATCCCAATGGCTCTGACGGTTATTTCTGGTATGCCGGTAACATGGGAAGGATGGCGGAGCGTGAAAATTTTTTAAAGGCATTGCTAATCCTTTCCGAGTTTACGAAGTACCTTAACAAGGCGTATGAATTGAATCCAAAATCATTATTTGTTTTAGAATCATACGCTGAGATGTATTATAGATTGCCATGGGCATTTGGCGGCAGCGATTCAAGATCAATCGAATATGCCAAAAAAGCATTGAAGATAGATCCCCATTACACTATGCCTCTTACCACGATGGCAAAGGTGTACATAAGTGAAGACAAATATGAGATGGCAAGGAAGGTTCTCGAAGAAGTAATAAATTTCAAAAACCCTTCATACCGTGCAGGCTGGGCTATGTATGATAAACCTCTTGCCCAAAAACTCCTGAATTCAATAAAGAACAAAAAATAGGGATTTTCTTTAACCCGAAAAATTCCCTTATTGCATTTTTTGGGTTAATTAAAACTTGACAGACTTTAAAGCAATTGAATATACATTTGCTGAACCTTTTTTAAACATTGATTTTATCATTATCCCTGCGTTATAGCAAAACAAGTCAATGTAAAGAATAGTTCTATCAATGTTAAGAATTAATGAAGAGATTTTATGCGGTGCGTATTACTGTCTTTTATATAAGCCTGTAAGCATAGCACCTGAAATAACGTGACCATGTATTGCCTCTTCTAATGCTTGTCTGGTTACATGTCCGTTGATGTTAAGCATTGTATTTATTGCAAACAACTTGAATAAATACCTATGAGCATTTCCATAGGGAGGGCATGGTCCGCCATATCCATTTGTACCGAAATCATTGATACCCTGTTGTGCGCCTTTAGGAAAAGCATCCTCTTTTATTTCCTCTATTTTTGGGTTTATATTCCACAAAATCCAATGTGTAAAAGCACCTCCTGCGGCGTCAGGATCCTCTATGATCAATACAAGTGATTTTGTTCTGGGAGGAACATTTTTAAAAAAAAGTGGAGGGTTTACATCACTTCCTTGGCAGGTATATTTTACTGGTATATAGCTTTTATCATAAAATGCCGGACTCGATATCGTTAGATTTAGTTGTTTTGATAAGGCGGTATTGCTTATTGCAAAGAACGACAAAAATATCACTGTGATCTCTAACCACAAAAACACATAAGAAACAATACCATTATATCTCTTTGTAGAAAAGATAGTTTTGTCTTTATACCCATAAAACAAAGGAATCATCTCCTGTATTTATATATACTATAGAATCCAAAAAATGCAATAGAGAAGACTGTTAACCCGGACATAACAGCTGTGTTTGATTTTGTATTATTCGATTCGTTTAATTGACATACGAAACCGCTTTTATTATATTTTCTATCACAAAGAAGGAGTTCTTATCAAAAATCAACGTGTTCACCACTATTACCGTAAAATGCTTATATAGTAGCAGCATAAAATTTTACTAAGTAAGGAGGTTATCAATGGAAGAACTGGATGAATTCAGGAAGGCAGGAGAAGACATATACAACAAACTACACTTAGCCACGTATCCTGTTGCCATAACCTATATCAAGGATGAGAAAGAAATACCAGAAGGCGTTTTTAGACCTTCTAAGGCCGGGAGAAAGCTATCCCTTTGTCAGGCGTTCACCATGAGCCGGAGG
>JABEBX010016735.1_pt1 | contig 13816 bp, 10 predicted proteins | sample 7245971 | NCBI WGS metagenome assembly JABEBX01 (sample SAMN14506365, study PRJNA622280) | hot springs metagenome | biome: hot spring [ENVO:00000051]|acidic hot spring [ENVO:00002120]; feature: spring [ENVO:00000027]|sediment [ENVO:00002007]; material: sediment environment [ENVO:01001048]... | reverse complement strand
GCATCGTTGGCATTTTGCTTTTCACTCGATATCCATCCAGAAATTATGTCTGAAAAATTCTTCTTCAATGCCTTTGAAATTGCCGCAGGTATGCCATCATTTGGATTTTTAGAAAAGTCTGAAACTATGTTTTGGATAGAAGTGGCTCCATAAGTCTGAGCAATATATCTTATAAAACTCCCGCCCATAAGGTAAGGAGCTCCAGCGGGATCCCATCCGTCACTTCCATAATTTATCGATCCACCAAGACCGTTAAACCTTCCGGCAAGTATGTATTCCCTTAAATACATTTCAAACATGGGATCGTTCAATCTTCCTCTGTCATCGTTGAAGATGGTTTCCGTGTACTCGGCAAGGCCCTCTTGAAAATAGGCAGGTATAACGAGCCCATTGAAGATCGTCGATATTGGAGTACCATAAACTCTCAAGAGGTTGAGACCACCCTTTTGAGTGAGTAATATGTGCGTGAGTTCATGCGTGAAAACGAATTTCACCCACGGACTTACGCTTGGTGAAAAATACTGATCTGAAGAAGCGTTCAAAAAGATGAAGATCACGTTGTCAACGGGATCTGTAACGGAATTAACAACATCAGTATCGTTTTCAAAAACAACCGTTAATTTTGATGAAGGCTGTATCCCGTAAAAATTTGTCATTTCAGTGTAAACTGTGTCTGCGTATTTGAGAAATTCATTTACCGCATATTCACATCCCGGCTGGTATACGACGTTTAAATAAGGAGTTGAGATGACCTCGTAAGACGAATATGGATTTGAATAAATTGGCAAAAAAGGATTCATCGCCCCGAAGATGATCATAGGAACAAGAAGCAAAGACAAAAGCCATCCCAATTTTATCAATTGAATCCCTCCTTTTAAACCTTTATTCTCAATCTCAACTCTTTTGTTTCGCCCGCTAAAAGGCTCAATTTCCACATGGGCGTTAAAGATGTTCCTTGGTATACTTTCTCAAATCCTCCTTCAGAATAAGAGATGGTATATATGGGATACATCCAATATTTAACAGGCTCCTCCGTTTCAACGCTTATGTGAACCTTTTCATATTCAGTCACTATCTTTACCTCTTTAGTTTCAAAAGTTCCAACGTAGGAGGCTTTGTCATGACCATGACGCATAAGTTTCGATTTTTCAATTATTTCGTATCGTTGATTGACGAAATCTCCTTGCTCTGGATAAACAGAAGATGCGTATCCTTCCAGCGTTGCGTTGTCTCCAAAGAAGTGATCCATGAAAGAAAAGCGTTCGTACCAATCAGTATGAAGATATTTCTGAAGTCCTTCTTCCTTTGTGAGAACGACATCGTGTATGGTCTTTGCCTTTCCAAGTTTTTCGAGTTGTTCATTCGTTATCGCTTTTGGCATCAATTCGTGGTAAACTTCGTATCTTCTCGTAAGAGAATTTATCAAGTTGTACGCTTTGTCTCTCAGATCAAATTCAATCACCCTGCCACCGTAATCTGGATCCACGACGATTTCAATCTTTTTATTTTTAAGAATGATCTCATCAAGACCATCTTTATCGTAATCAAACTGCTCGATCTTCGCCCTTTCTGCCGGATCGATCATCAATTCAGCCTTTATAAGGTGCTCGTAAACTGCCGCTCTTAGATGGGGCAGATAAAGGCCTCCAAAAACTCCGTGCCAATAAGGATCGTTGCATTGACCCTGCCAATATTCATCAAGAATTTTTTGATCTTTTATGTTTTCATTTCGAATCATATCGTGAATGTAAAGCATTTTCTTATGCATAAGGTTAGATTCGGTGTACTTGGCAAGGAAGGTGCGCCATATTCCACCTTTTAAAAACATTTCCATAGATTCGAAAGTCCCATTTTTTTTCAAAGTTTCAATCAAAGATTCAAAATCGGCTCGTGCTCTTGTGGGCAAAGCCCATTCCATCATTTCACTGTAAGATGAAATTGGGAGGTACGTCCTTCCCATGGCGCTGTATTTATCCACATATTCTGAAAAAAAGAGCATGTTAAGCCATTCAGAATTTGCCTCGAGCGCTGAGAAAAACTGCTCAAGCCATGCTTTCGTGTAAACCTGTTCATACGTTCCAGGCCAAACGCCGAACTTTTCTCCATCATCAAACATGACAAGGGCATTTTTTCCATCTGAAGTGGCCATTGATTTTAAAAATGAAATGGTGTCGTCAACGTTTTCAAAGGGTATCAGGTATCTTAATTTTTTGGATATTGGAAAGACTTTAAGCGTGTATCCTTCTTCCTCAGTCACGTAATATCCCGTCAGTTCATCTTCGTAATGGCCGGCATTTTTAAAATGCGAATCATCCACAACGACGTATTCAACATCTGCCATGGCGAGTGCCTTGGATATCTGAGGCTCCCACACCCTTTCTGCAAGCCACATACCGCGAGGTTTAACTCCAAAAAGATCCTCAACGCTTTTTGATAATTTTTTTATCTGATTAACCCTATCTTCTTCGGGTATCACAGGAACTATAGGCTCGTAAAATCCTCCAGTGAATATCTCAAGTTGTCCTTTTTCAACGAGTTTCTTTACTCTTTTTATGTAATCTGGATATCTTTTGATCAATTCATCTAAAAGCCATCCTGAGAAATGTATGGCCATTTTCACCTTTGGATGTTTTTCAAGAGTTTCAATGAAAGGTTCGTAAGATTTTTTATAAGCATCTTCGATTACAAATCCAAAATTCCCAACTGGTTGATGATTATGGATCCCAAATAAAAAATTAACTTTGTTCAAAATTCGCACCTCCCAAACTTTTCTGCTTTCTTTTTTTGTATTTTATATCGTACCTATTGCTTTGCTGACTATCGAAGATCATCTTGATCTTGACGTTAGAAACTTTTTCAATCGATTTTATAATACCATCTTCAAGATAGGCTTTCAAAATAGGTGGAAGATGAACTTCAACTTCTCCTATGTCTTTGTAATTCGTCGATTGGAGTTCTTTGACAATCTCTTTCATCAACCTGTTAGGCGATATTATGCTACCTTCTCCAAGGCAAACGGGGCACTTGATTTTGTAGAAATCTCTCAACGGAGGAGATGTTCTCTTTCTCGTCATTTCAAGGAGTCCAAGTTTTGTAAATTCACCCACAGAAGTTTTCACTTTATCTTTTTTCAGTTCTTCCTCAAGTACATGAATTACCAATTGGCGTTCTGATTCATTTTTCATGTCTATAAAATCTATGACTATAACGCCACTTTCATTTCTTAACCTCAGTTGTCTTGGAATTTCCCTTGCACTTTCTATGTTAGTTTTCAAAATTAAATCTTCAGAATCCACTCCAGATGTATTTGAACCCGTGTTTACATCTATAACAAGTAATGCTTCAGCAGGATCGAAATAAAGCACGCCGCCACTTGGCAATTTAACAGTCCTTGAAAGAGAATCGAGAATTTGCTTTTCTATGTTTAATTCTTTGAATGCATCTGCGTTGATAAAACGTATCATAGGCTGAGATTTTAAATTCAAAGATTTTATGGTTTCAGAAAGTTTTTCATGAATCTTTTCATCATCAACGATTATTTCATCAACCGTATCATCAATCTTTTCTCTAAAGATGTAATCCAACAATCCTGAATCCTCATATATAACCTGAGGTTTTCTTGCTCTCTTGAATTTTCTCTGTATATCTTCCCATCTTTTTTTCAACAATTGAAGTTCTTCCGCAATCTTTTGTGCATCTATGCCCTCAGATGCTGTCCTAACGACAAGCCCATGACCTTTGGAAATAGATTTTGCAATATCGTAAAGCCTTTTCCTTTCAATTTGATCCAAAATTTTTCTTGAAACTCCTACATTCACAACATGTGGCATGAAAACAAGATATCTTCCCGCTATGCTTATATACGAAGTTACCTGCGGTCCTTTTAAACCTATCGCATCTTTTTTAACCTGAACAAGTATTTTCTGCTTCGGCTTAAGCATCTCTACCTTTAAGGTCTTTCCATTTCTCGGCTTAGAAAGGCACAGATCTTTTTCTCTCAGGAAGGCATTTCTTCCTTCACCTATGTTGACAAATGCAGCCTGAAGATTTGGAACAACATTTTCAATCTTGCCAAGATATATGCTGCTGGTTAGAGATTCATCATCTGCTTCTTCAAAATAAACTTCAACGAGTTGTTCATCTTCAAGTAAGGCTATTTTCAAGCCATCTAATTCATCCCTGCTCACCACAACGCGCTTTACAGAAGTCTTACTGATTACTATAAAGACCACCTCTTATTTGAATTCAAAATTATGTTTGCAATCAAATCCTTTTTATACTATACTGATTCAACTTTAAAATTCGAATGTCCATTCATATCTTGCCGCTCCAGCATGTATCTAATAACTTCAATGCGATCCCACATCAAGTGTGGGATGACTGGAAACGAATAAGCACAGCGCTGGCTTCTTCAGGGATATCATGTCCTTCACCAAGATGATTGAACATTCGACCTTTGAAATGGGTTTACCATACTTATAAAACTATAAAAGCACCCATCAAAGCGTGCGCTTTTCGTAAAATACTTCACCATTTTTAAAATATACCAAACTTTTAAAAGCACAAATACCCTTTCTCCGAGCAAATCGTCTTGCAGATAGCCTTCGCAACACAAGACCCCTGATAACAAGTGATTGCCGGAGACAGAACGTGATTTATAATCTAAACTTCCCTTGGTATGCAAGAACGAAATCATCAATATAAACATACTCTCTTTTGTTTCCATTCATTTTGGATTTTCATTCATAACCTTAGATAAAGTTTCCATTACCTTATCTTGCCGGAAAGGTTTAACCATGAAATCTCTGGCTCCAGCCTGCATTGCTTCCATAACCATCACTTGCTGACCCATAGCACTGCAGATGATTACCTTTGCGTTTGGATTTAACCTCATTATTTCTTTTGTGGCTTCTACACCGTTCATTTCTGGCATCATCGTATCCATGGTCACAACATCCGGATTCAAATCTCTGTATTTTTCGATTGCCTCTTTGCCACTGGCTGCTTCGCCAGCAATTTCATAGCCGGCTTTTGTTATCATATCTTTTAACAACATTCTCATGAAAGCAGCATCGTCAACTACCAAAACTTTCTCGCTCACCTTTTTCCTCCTGAGCAAACTTTATCCCTTCTACAAACAGGTTCTGGAGATCAAAAAGAGAAATCAACCTGTTTCCTTTCATTATAGCACCTTTGAGGAATCCTCCACCTTGCGAGGGGAGATTCCAACGGCATGCCGGTGCTACAAAAGAATGAAGATTATGGGAATTATCTCACCTCTCATGTTGATGATACCGTTGAGAAGATCAGGGGAATGTGAGACTCTGAAAATTTTATACTTTACAAGGATGATCTTCGTTATTCCTACATCTATGGCATATTTCATTTTACCTGATTTAAAAGTCATAACATCAAATGATTCACAAGCGAGGTTGGACATCATGCTGCTCTCCTTGCATGTCCACATTTATCTTTAAAATTTGAGAAAAACTTTCGATGAGATATGGAATGTTAAACATCAGAGCGATAGAATCATTTTGGAGAATTATTGCGCCACAAAATTCCTTTTTTTTGAATATCTTTCCAAGCGTTTTTACGGTTACCTCTGCTATTTTTAGAAAATCGTCGACGATAAGTCCATATTTCACAGCATCACGTTCCACAATCACAACGTTTTGTGTTGAACTCGAACTTTTAACATCTCCAAAATAATCTCTCATGTCTGCAAGAGGGATAATTTCGTCTTCGACAACTGCAACTTTGACGTTCTCGATATACTTTATGTTTTTCGTCTCAAGAGAAATTAACCTATCTATGTCTGAAATCGGAAGAGCGTAAGTTTGATTGCCTATTTCTGTCAAAAGTACCTGAACAACGGGAGAATTTGAAGGTAAAGTTGAACCTATTGAGGAAATTTCTGTCGTTTGAAATTCTTCAGGCTTAAGTTTTTCTACAGACACACTCTCGACTTCTGAAACATTTGATATCTTATTCTCAATTTCAGAGATAGATTTTTTTGTTATGATAAATAATTTAACCGTCTTATCGAAATTTTCTTTCTCTATCTCTTCGACAGACGGTTCTGAAGATATTATTTGACTGCCATCCGCTTCTATTCTTTTAAAAATTATGTAAATTCTGGCGGATTTCATGACAGCGTCTTTTACCAAATTTATGATGATTTTGTAAACTTGAAAACCATCTTTAATCGCCAGTTTTGAAACCTTCAAAACTGAATCCGAAATGGTATCAGATGAAATCTCTTTTTCTGAATGTCGAATTTGGTTTAAAGTGGAATTTTCTTTTGAAAATGTTTCATTTAGTTTGTCTGCCAAAGAATCATCTCCACCTTTTGAAAAAATCCTTTGAAAACTGGTGGAGGCGATGGGAATCGAACCCACGTCCGAAATACCTGCCGTGCGAGTTTCTCCGAGCGCAGCCCATGTTTATCGTCATTGAATCTTCCGCATTGGGCACGAAAGATTCAACCTAGTTCCCTTTATTTCCACGAATGAGCGGGAACATTTTCATTCATGTAGTCCGGAACACTGACGCCCTTATGTATCCCTCCGGGCAAAAGATACAGGGACGGCTGCTTAACTATTAAGCAGCGAGTGCGTATTCAGGATTGACGTTTATTGTCATTCGAACCTTTTTCACAGGGAGGTAGGCACCCCTGACTCGCTTCTCGCAAAACACATATCCCGTCGAAACCATTTCGCCCCCAAATAATTTTATCACAAATACAAAAAAAACGAAAGGGCACAATGCCCTTATAGATGGAGCAGGTGATGGGACTTGAACCCATGACCTCCGCCTTACCAAGGCGGCGCTCTACCGATTGAAGCTACACCTGCCACTCTTTATGGAGCGGGAAACGGGGATTGAACCCGCGACCTTCTGCTTGGCAAGCAGGCGCTCTACCACTGAGCTATTCCCGCACAAATTGATTGGTGCGAGAGGTGGGACTTGAACCCACACGGTTTTATCCACTGGATCCTAAGTCCAGCGCGTCTGCCAATTCCGCCGACCCCTTGATTAAAAGTCAAGTGCTCTACCAGCTGAGCTAACAGGTCTCCTTTCAAAGACAAAGAAATTTTATCATACAAGTTATTTAAAGTCAAGCGCTTTTATTAAACTCACTTCTGGGGTATCGTGCCCTCCGCCAAATTTTACCGCTCACTAATCCCTAATCTCTATTTGCTATACGCCATATGCCATCTTGCAGATTCAGTCTAATCATGTGTGGTATAATGATTTAAAGTTGTTGAGTAATTGTACCAAATAGGATTTATTTGATTTTTATGAAATTGAAAGAGGTGATTTGCTTGAAAATTTTGATGGTTTATCCGAGTTACCCCAACACCTTTTGGAGTTTTAAATATGCCCTTAAATTCATTTCAAAGCGGGCAGCACTTCCTCCGCTTGGACTTTTAACAGTTGCATCTTACCTTCCCGAAACATGGGATTTAAAACTTATCGATATGAATTGCGAGAAACTCAACGATAATGACATAAAAAATGCCGATTATGTTTTTGTAAGTGCGATGACAGTTCAAAGAGAATCTTCCATTGATGTTATAAAAAGATGCAATAGTTTGGGAATACCCGTTATCGCCGGAGGCCCTCTATTCACAATGGAGCCTGATACTTTTAATGAAATAGTTGATTATTTCATGCTTGGAGAGGCCGAAGATTTAATGGATGAACTGGTCAAAGATATGGAAGCACACAAATTGAAAAGATATTACGTACAGACATCTTTTTGTGATATAGGGAAAACGCCCATTCCGAGATGGAACTTGTTGAAATTGAAATGGTATGCATCTATGAGCATTCAATACTCAAGAGGATGTCCGTATAACTGCGAGTTTTGTGATATAGGTGCTTTGAGTGGCAGAGTACCACGTCAAAAGAATGCAAAACAGATTATCGGTGAAATTCAATCGCTTTACGATGTTGGATGGCGCAAGTCCATATTCTTTGTTGATGATAATTTTATAGGAAATAAGTCAAAGTTGAAGAAAGAGGTATTACCGGCCATAATAGAATGGCAGAAAACACACAAATATCCATTCACCTTTTACACAGAAGTTTCAATAGATTTTTCAGATGATGATGAACTCATGAAACTCATGTCTGAATCCGGTTTCGATAGGGTTTTTGTGGGAATAGAAACTCCAGATTCGGAAAGTTTGAAGGAAGCAAACAAATATCAAAACATGAAGCACGATCTCGAAAAATCGATTCTCAAGATACAATCTTTTGGTTTTGAAGTTCAAGGCGGATTTATAGTTGGTTTTGACAGCGATATGCCGACGATATTCAAAAGGCAATTTGATTTCATACAAAACAACGGCGTTGTTACTGCCATGGTCGGATTGCTAAATGCCCCGCGCGGAAGTCAACTCTACGAAAAACTCAGAAGCGAAAACAGATTGCTTGGAGAAATGACCGGTGATAACGTTGATGCAATGACGAATATAATTCCAAAGATGGATCCAAAAGTACTTGTGAATGGTTATAAATCTTTGGTTGATTTGCTTTACGACCCCAAAAATTATTACAAGCGACTTAAGGAATTTCTTTCAGTTTACAAAGTGCCAAATTTGCCAAAACCGAGGACCAGTATTCCAGAAATTGGTGCCTTTTTAAAATCAATCTTTTTGCTGGGAATCTTTGGTAAAGAAAGAAAAGAATACTGGAAGATCCTAACATGGAGTTTGTTCAAAAAGCCCAAGGTCTTTTCCAAAGCGGTCACATTTGCGATATATGGATATCACTTCAGAAAAGTGGCAGAGAAACTTTCTAAATCTCCAAGGAAGGGAAGATTGTCTGAAACGTGAAAAGAAACTTTTTATTTCTGGCGATAGCAATCTTTGTGATCGCCATTGTTTTATCATCATGTTTTTTGTTTCAATCACAACTTACGATAAATTCGTCCCCTCAGGGAATTGAGATTCTTATTGACAACTCTTTATACACTACACCCGTCTCGACCAATTTATCTTACGGTTTACACACAATCCAGGTAATCCCTACGTACACGACCACCGGTAATTATGCTGGCACACAAAACGCGGAATATCTCTTCTCTTCATGGTCTGATGGTTCAACTCAAAATCCGCGCCAGATAAATCTAACATCATCTCAAAATTATGCTTTCACAGCCTTAACTTATTATAAACTTGTCCTTGGATCGAATGTAGGTTCACCCGTGGCGACGCTTACTTCTCAGAATGGATTTTACCTTGCGGGATCCCAAGTAGAGATCAGCGCTCCAACAATTCAAGGGTATTCTTTCGAATATTGGATCGTAAATGGTCAAACTACCACAGGCAATCCTTTGACTGAGGTTTTAAACCTTCCGACTCAAGCAACGGCAGTTTACGCGCAAATTGTGCCTCCACTTCAGCCATCAAATCCGCAACCTTCAAACGGGGAGAGTGCGATATCGACAAATGTAACCTTAAGTTGGTACGGATCGGATCCAAATAATCTTCCCTTGACCTATTCACTTTACTTTGGAACAACGCAAAATCCACCGCTCTACGCTTCAGGTCTTACAACTCCAAGTTATGCGATTTCAAATTTAAAATCGAATTCAATCTCCATTTCATGGTCTCAATCTCCGCTCGCATCTGGATACAACGTTTACAGATCCACGGATGACATAAATTTTTCCAAGATATCTTCAGTAAACGTTACTTACTACACGGATACAAATCTTTCTCCCTCCACAACGTATTATTACCAAGTCACCGCGTACAACTCATCGGGTGAATCTGGATACTCAAATCGAATAAGCGTCACCACATCATCAAGTGCGCAACAGTACGGAACCATCAATGGTTCGGTCAACGTTTACACAGGCCAAAGCGCTTTTGTTTCCGCTGCCCAGCCTCAAAGTTCAAATACATGGCAGATACAAAAATACACCGGCAGTGATTACATACCAAATGAGGTGGTCGTGGGATTTAAAAATGGCATAAAGCCAGAAACACTTTCGGCCTATCCATCTCCTTTTAAATATCAAATAGTCAGCACGTTGCAAACCCCAAATTACATGGTTAACGCTTCTTTGATCACCGTTTCAACATCCGTTGAAAGGGCGATAAATTATTTTAAATCTCTTCCAAATGTCTCCTATGCCGAGCCCAACTACATCGTCCATGCGTTATCTATCCCAAATGATCCGTACTATTCGAATCAATGGTATCTTCAGAACATACAAGTACCGCAGGCGTGGAATTACACGACCGGTGCAAACACAGTCATAGTTGCCATTATCGATACTGGGGTTTCATCGACGCATCCAGATCTTCAAAACATACTTGTACCAGGTTATAATTTCGTGAACAACACGACAAACACGATGGATGATTTTGGACACGGCACATTTGTGGCAGGAATAATAGACGCAGACACAAATAACGGAATTGGAATTGCTGGAATAAACTGGGGTGGATCATCTTCAACGAAAATAATGCCAATCGTTGTACTTGATTCAAGCGGTTCCGGATCGACTTTTAACGTAAGTCAAGGCATAATTTATGCCGTTGAGCACGGAGCAAGGGTTATAAATCTGAGTCTCGGCGGTACGATTAACGATCAAACCGAACAACTTGCATGTCAGTATGCCTACAACAACAACGTCGTTGTCGTTGCGGCGGCCGGAAATGATTCGAGCAATTCTTTAGAATACCCAGCCGCATTTTCAACGGTGATTCCCGTTGCATCAGTGGCACCTTCAGGATCGTCTTACACGCTGGCCTATTATTCAAATTACTCTTCCAACGTTTTGTGTGCGCCGGGAGGACAGATGTATTCTCAAAACGATCCAAATGGCGTCTTCAGCACAACTTATTCGACATCGACAAATACGAATGGCTACGGATATTGGCAAGGTACATCCTTCGCGGCTCCGCAAGTTTCTGCCATAGCAGCCCTTATGATAGCCAAAGGCATAACTGGAGTTTCAAATATAACGAACATACTCGAAGAGACGGCCACAAATATAGGGCCACAATCGACTTTCGGGTATGGACTTGTCAACGCTTACAACGCCGTAACTTACAACGGTGGATGGGAACCGATGATCGTATGGGCTCAATCAAGCAGTGGGATTGTTGCAACTACCGTTGCTTCTCTAAATGCACATTACAAAAGTCTCAAATCCTCTTCACAATCCAATCAATGATCGTTTTTCGAAATTCAGATGAATATTGAGGATCGCAAAAGATCTCATGGTAGGCACCATCAAAAATTTTGAGTTCTTTGTCCTTCGATGCGATGACGGAAAAGAGCTTTTTCGTTCCCTCGTGAGGGACGATTTTGTCTTCTGATCCCGCGATCATAAGCACGGGTGTCGTGAAAGCAGATGAATTTTTAAACACAATCTCAATGTTCTTGAACAATTCAGATGAAAACCTTGCACTTATTCTGTTATGTACAAGCGGATCATTTGTGTAATCGGAGATAACCTCTTCATTTCTCGAAATGACCTTTGGATCTATTCCGTTGTTAAAAGCCATTGTTGGTCTTACCACTGAAAAGAATTTTGCCATGGCAATGAGCGCGCCCGAAACATTTTCAGAAGAAAAAGCCCCGCTTGAAAGTACTGTGCCCTTAAGACGCCCTTGAAATTCTTCGTTGTATCTCGCAGCGATTAAACCTCCAAGACTGTGTCCTAACATGAAGATGGGCAGATCTGTTTTTTGCATCTTTATGAAATCATCTATGTCTCTCAAAAAATCCTCGAAATGTTCAACATGACCTTTTATTCCTGGATTCTTTCCATGGCCTCTTTGATCAAATCCAATCATCGTAAGGCCAGCATCGTTGAACTCTTTTGATATAACGTCATACCTTGAAACATGCTCACCAAGCCCATGAATTATAACGACCATTGCTTTCGCGTCCTTTATGGGCCATCTAAAAGCATCTGTCTTTCTGCCGTTTAAAGTTATTTCGTAGGATTCCATTTTATCACCTACTGACCTTTCCTATGACCTTTTCTATTTGATCAACATCAATCGCTCCAACTCTTAAAATTTTAGGCGGATTAAGGGTCATATCTATGATCGTGGACGAGACTTTTTTCTCAACCGGACCATCATCTATGTAAAGATCCACTGAATCTTTAAGATAGTTGTATGCATCCGTACACGTTAGAGGATCTTTTTCACCTGAAAGATTTGCACTCGTTGCAGCAATTGGACCAACCAAAGCAGATAAATCTCTGAAAAATTTGTTGGACGGCATTCTAAAACCAACGGTGTAGCCGTAAGAAATGGCCGACTTTGGAACGGCACAGGATGCTTCCAAAATTATCGATAAAGAGCCGGGCCAGAAAGTTTTCATAAGATCAGAAACTTTATCCGAAACATACCTTGAAAGATCAAAAACATGGGCCATCTTGGATATATGTATGAGTAAAGGCTTATCGAAGTTTCTTCCCTTTATTTCGTATGTTCTTTTTATGGCATTTTCATCGTCCAAAAGCACGCCCATACCGTAAACAGTTTCGGTTGGAAAAACAACAACACCGCCTTTTTCAAGAATCTCCTTGGCAATTTGAAGAGACTGTGGATCTTTAGAAGACAATATTTTAGCCATTTTCCCCTCCGTAGACAAAAATGAGTCGCTTGGTTGCGACTCTGCTTTTACCTACCTGGTGCCGAGGGCGGGACTTGAACCCGCACGAGCGTATGCCCACATGCCCCTCAAGCATGCGTGTCTGCCAGTTCCACCACCTCGGCAATCTTAAATATCATATCAAAGAAATGAATTTATGTCAAGTTTTAATGGTCAGGGCGACTGGATTTGAACCAGCGACCTCCAAGTCCCGAACCTGGCGTTCTTCCATCTGAACTACGCCCTGCGCCGAAAATTATACCATGAAAAGATCAAATAGATCAATGTTAACGTATATTGACTTTAGGATTTTGAATGTGTATAATTATCTTGATCGTTTCTCTAACAAACGCCAAGGAGGCAGAAATTATGGAAGCTCTGAAAGTTTCTTCGAAATCGAAACCTACGGCAGTAGCAGGTGCACTTGCTGGAGTACTTAGAGAAAACGGCAAGGCTGAGATTCAATCTATCGGTGCAGGGGCGGTTAATCAAGCCGTTAAAGCAGTTGCGATAGCAAGAGGATACGTTGCTCCAAGCGGAATGGATCTCGTGTGTATTCCGTCTTTTGTCGACATAGAAATCGACGGAGAGATGAGAACAGCCATAAAGTTTGTCGTTGAACCACGAAAATGATCAAAAAGCGCCAGAAGGCGCTTTTTTATTTTCCCATATCCGTTCCAATTCGTGCGGTATAAACAACGGCAAGCATTGTTTGGATCAAAGTGGTGTAAGAGCTGCAATTGTATTTCACGCTTCTTCCGTCTATTCTTTTTAAACCAGGCACAAGCATTGATTCATCGGCCATTTCAGTTGAATTGAACTCAATATCAAGTTCATAAGGCGAATTGAATTTGTAAGGTTTTATGGAGTTGTCATATGTTTTATCGAGCGCCATTCTTACGCCTGCGATTACTTCCTGTTTAACGACATTTTTAGGCTTCATGATCGCCGCAAACCTGCTAAGGCCAGTCTTTGTTTCAATCAAAACGGTATCTTTGAGCGTACCTTTCAATTCATCGACAAGCGCATGATCTCCGATTACCAAAGAAACAGGTATCCCAAATTCTCCTGCAAATGCGGCATTTATCAAAGTTTCATTCATTCTCATGCCGTTTATCTTCATGGTATGTACGGATGCTGACGAATACGTATGATCCATTATCCCATGAATGGCACCAAC
>JABEBX010002085.1_pt1 | contig 13855 bp, 17 predicted proteins | sample 7245971 | NCBI WGS metagenome assembly JABEBX01 (sample SAMN14506365, study PRJNA622280) | hot springs metagenome | biome: hot spring [ENVO:00000051]|acidic hot spring [ENVO:00002120]; feature: spring [ENVO:00000027]|sediment [ENVO:00002007]; material: sediment environment [ENVO:01001048]... | reverse complement strand
CCGTGGATGTCCACCTCTTGCTGCAGGCCACTCACCCTCAGGTTGTAGGTACCCGTGTGCTTGACCTTGTATCTGGGGTTGTCGGCCTCGGGCAAGCTGTCGGAGGTCACGATGATGCCCTCGTCGTCATTTAGCTTGGTCCGGTCGTGCAGATCCCTTATTGCTCTGGGACCTTCCACCCATCCTGCCGACTCCACCAGTCCAGGCTTTCCCCAATCCCTGGAGATCCGGTCGAGGAGCTCTCGCTTCTCTCCGAAGGTTCCGACGTCGGGGTGGCGGACGTCCGTGAGCCTGACCCGGATGGGCCCTTCCTCTTGCTGTCTAGCCAGGCTCTTATCCAGCCCACTGTTGAGAATAGCTGAGAGAACATTGTGACGCTCCTTGGCACCGGCGTCGTGCCCGGTGTGGATGAGTTCGGAATACAAGAGATGCCCGGCGTACTGGGGCAGCCTCACGTCAGCCAAGTGTGGGAGTTGCCTCGTCCGTTCTATGGGCTTGCCATCCACGCCCACCCTCCGGGAGACGAAGTGGGGTTTCCCCTCCTGGTCGAACCCGATCCAGAAGGCGGCCCCGTCGTACTTCTTGGAGCCGACCGGATCTGGAATTTTAAGCAAACCATCCAGACCCTTGATTTCTTTGTATTTGTGTCTCTCCGGCACGCCGGCGGATTTGTAGTGCTCCATGGTCACCGGCCCCACGTGTTTCCGGGGCAGCGAGATGGGGTAGTCTTCCCGGGAAAGTTCCTTGAGGATGTTGGATGTCTTGATGTCGAACCTGCCATAGCCATTGCCCTTGAGGGTCCTCTGCAAGTCTTCCAAGGCCACCCCACGCAATCCCTCCATGCCGGTGAGTCCTCTGTCTCGGAGGGCTTGGTAGGCTTTCTCGGCTTGGCTGGAGCGAATGGGACGGCTGACAAGCATGGAGTGTATCAGCTTGTCCAGGTCCTTGTCATCCCTCACGCCCTCCTCGGCCGTCTTGACGAGGAGCCATGCCTTGTCCCCGTAGCGGGGGGTCTTCCGGATGAGATACTCGTCGCCATTCCCCAGCCGGAGGTGCATGCTTTCCTTTGACATCTTGGCGGAGCCCTTCTGGGCATAGACCAGCTTGGTGACCCCCGCCCCGTATTGTCCGTCGGGAATTTCCACCCTCTTCGACAGGGCATAGGCCGCGTCGTGGACGGGTTGCTCCCAAAGGAGAAGCTTCTCCCCCACCTTGGGGTCCGGCTTCTTGGTGGCCCAGGAATAGGCCTTGTCATCCACCACCAGCCGCCAGTCCGTGTGGCGCCCAGCCCTCTTGGCGTGGTGATCTTGCTTGACGAGTATGACGGGGATTTCCATGGTGGAATTTTAACCTTCTCAAGCCCCTTCCCAGTGGTATAAGACCTTTGGCAGGGCCGTCCTGTCCGTCGTCAACCCTGGAGGAAACCTCGTGGGATTATTGAATGAAGTGGTTGAAACATTGGTGAAGAACATGCATGCGCTTTCGTCTTTTCAAACGCCCTGGCCGTTCGAATCCAGCAGGGTGGTTTGGTTAGCGAGGAACGGAGTCCTGGGATTGTTCCGCGTCCAGGTGCAAGCACATGGACTTGCGAACGTGAGGTTTTCCTCCGCGGAATTAACTTTGGAGGATGATTCCAGCTGGAAAAACCTGGAGGGAGCTTGCTGGGGTCATCACTCCTTGCTGACCAAGTCGCCCAGCCCCTGGCAGCAAAACTTCCATTCGGACTTCTGGGCCATGTTCGTCATGACGACCTCACCGGACAACCTCGTGAGGATGTTGGGGTCGGAGGAGAAAAGTCAACACGCCAGGTCGGCCGTGTTGAAAGACATGCGCAAGAAGGTGGGGTCCTGGGCACCTTCCGTGATACCCCGGTCCCAGAAGAGGCCCTACGTTTGTTACGAGGGGAAGTATTTTGGGGAACCGGGAGGATGGTACATGTTTCCCTTGAGAGAATGGCTGAAGACAAGAACAGAATTGCAGTTCTTGGATCTGGAGTCAACCCTCCTGTTCAACCTTCCCCTGGTGATCCGCTGGAAGGGGAAGATGTTTCCCACTACGTATAACGCCTTGTGCAAGGGAAAGATCCGCATCCAGGCTCCGCTGCGCCTGAGCCGGGAAGAGGTGGAGGAACCAGCTCAGAACTTCCTGGAAATGTTAAAAGAAGAGTTGTATTTCGTGGAGGGTGAGTAATGTTCGGAAACTTGGCACCCAAGTACGTCCACTACATCCGGACGACGAAGAATGAGAGGTACAAAAAATACGCCATTCCCAAACCAAACGGGAAGAAGCGAATTGTCTACGAGGCCGACGAGCACCTCAGGTACGTCCAGTACGTGCTCTTGCGAGAGGTGTTTGACCAGGTTCCGCTCCCCGACTACCTGTATGCCTTCGAGCATAACCGGAGGGCCGTCGACATGGCCAAGGTTCATGTCGGAGCGGGCATGGTCATCAGCTGGGACATCAAGGACTTCTTTCCCGGCATCACGCAGAAGAAGATCCTGGAGGTGTTCTCCGACATTTGGCCAGAAGAAAAGGCCTGGCTGTACAGCGAGCTGGTGACCCGCAAGGCGTTCCTCCCCCAGGGGGCGGTCACCAGTCCCAAGGTGGCCAACCTGGTGACGGCCAAGACGTTTGGACCGATCCTCCTGGATTACTTCACGGAAAAGTGTGGGAAGTTCACCGTCTATGCCGACGACATCACGGTCAGCTTCCCCGACGTGTCGTGGGATCTGGCCTACGAGTCCGACAAGAAGGTGCAAGAGGAGCTGGCAAAAGTTGGTCTCCGCCTCAACACCAGGAAGACAAAGATGATGCCCTTTTACAAGAGGCAGTATGTCCTCGGGGCCACGGTCAACGTGAAGACCCACCTGCCCAGGGAAAAGCGTGACCGCCTACGTGCGGCCGTCCACAACATCACCGTGAGGGGATTGGAATTCGAGGCCCGGAGGTTGGGACAGGATCCACACCAGTTGCTGGCTTCCATCCGGGGAAAGCTGGCCTGGTACAAGCAGCTCAATCCCCAACAAGCGGACAAGTTATTGCAGAAACTGCAATCAATCAAGGAGGTGCCGTCAACTACCCTGCCCTAAAGGACGGAGCTTGCAAGGTAGTGTGCAGGCTAGGTTGACCAGGGAGCACGAGCAGTAATAACGCGCAGACGTTTGTAACAGGTCGTTTAGACATATTGTCTGCAAGACCCACTCCGGAATGCTTCCTCAGTTCCGGACACTGGAAGGTTGAGATCATGCTGGGCAAAGGGAAAGGCCCGAAGGTTTCAGCCGTCACTCAAAAGGTGAGAGCCGGTTACAAACAATCCCGAGGGGAGATGCCTTGCAAAAGGCACGCAACATGGGTCCGTAAGGACGTGGAGATGGAAGATGACCGTATTTGTTTTGGATAAAAGGAAGAGACCATTAATGCCATGCTCTGAAAAACGAGCACGGTTGCTGCTGGAGCGTGGACATGCACGGGTCCATCACATGGTACCGTTCACGATCCGGCTTGTGGACAGGTTGTTGGAGGATTCCGTTTTACAACCGGTTCGCATCGGCATTGATCCGGGAAGCAAGACCACGGGGATTGCGCTTTTGCGTGAAAAAGAAACTGTGGATGGGAATACAGGTGAAATCATCATAACCCGTATTGTGCTGATGTTGTTGCATCTGACCCATCGTGGTGCCTCTATCCGCAAGGCGTTGGGAAGCAGATCCGCACACCGGCGTTTTCGCCGGAGCCGTTTGCGATATCGTCCTGCACGATTCTTGAACAGGACAAAGCCGAGAGGATGGCTTGCGCCGTCGCTGCAACATCGGGTGGATACGACCGTGACGTGGGTGAAAAGATTGATGCGGTTTGCACCTGTCACGGCCATTTCACAAGAACTGGTTCGCTTCGACATGCAGAGGATGCAGAATCCGGAAGTATCCGGAGCGGAGTACCAGCAAGGAACCTTGGCCGGATACGAGGTTCGTGAGTACCTGTTGGAAAAATGGGGACGGAAGTGTGCATATTGCGGAAAAGAGAATGTGCCGTTGGAGATCGAGCACATTCATCCCAAAAGCCTTGGCGGATCGAACCGTGTCAGTAACCTGACCTTGGCTTGTGTCCCTTGTAACCAGAAGAAAGGAAATAAGGACGTGGTCGTATTTCTGGCGAAATCTCCGGATCGGTTGAAAAAGATTCTGGCCCAGGCAAAGGCATCATTGCGTGATGCGGCAGCGGTAAACAGCACCCGTTGGGCATTGTATCAACGGCTCAAGGCAACAGGCATGAACGTGGAAACAGGCAGCGGCGGCAGAACAAAGGGGAACCGCATGAGGCTGCATGTTCCGAAAGATCACGGATTGGATGCCACCTGTGTGGGGTGTATGGACCAGTTGGAAAATTGGCAACAACCTGTTCTTTGCGTCAAGGCAACGGGACGTGGGAGTTATCAACGAACCCGTCTCACCGAACACGGTTTTCCGCGTGGATACTTAACCAGAAACAAGGGAGCATTTGGATTCCAAACTGGAGACATGGTAAAGGCTGTTGTCACCACTGGCAAGAAAGTTGGTATATACACGGGCCGTATCGCCATACGCGCCAGCGGTAGTTTTAACATCCAGACTGCGCATGACGTAATACAAGGAATCCATCACCGTTTCTGCACACTGATTCAGCGGGCAGATGGATATGGATATTCATGGGCCAAGATAGCACTTGACAAAGGAGAAGCGGGAACAGGGGCGGCTTGCGCCGCCGCGCTATCCCTCACCGGCATCAATGCCGATGTTTCCCGCGCAAAAGGATGAAACAGAAGAAATACACTTGCCCCAGCTGCAAGGGGACGGGAAAAAACTCACTCTACCTTTCCAGGGAGTGCTCCACTTGTGACGGCTTCGGAGACGTGTCAGAAGCCGTGCGCCACCGCACCATACTTCGCCGGCCCCCGGCGTGGCTACCCGTCTTTGCGGTGGTGGTGACGGGAGCACTGGCCATGGGCATGGTGTGGCTCCTGGGAGTAGCCTATGGTGTGGATTGGTGAACCGTGAAGATCGTCAAGATCAGAGGCACCATCGGGCACAAGAAACCCAGGGTGCTTCCCATGCCAACTCGGGTTCAAAAGTCAAAGAAACTGTACAACCGCAAGGGAAAACAGGAAAAAGTCGATGACGAGTAACATGACGTGGTTGTGGGTGGTGTTAGGTGTGATAGTGATGGCGGTGTTTGGGTTGATCTTTTGCGGACGGGGAGATGATGATGAAGAGTAAGGTGTGTGTCAAAAGATGGTCGGAGCTCGACCAAGATCAGAGGGAAGTGGTCTCGAATGTGCGGGACTGCCACACCACGCAATACGTGGTCTTGGAAGAACCTTCCATGCTGGGAGGTGGAGAATATGTGTTTCCCCTGGGGAACTATCAGCAATTCACGGAACATTTGGAGCCGTGGCTGATTCCGCTCTTAGAACGGTACTTCGCGTTGTTCGACAAGCTGAATGACAAACTGGGAGAGGTGGTCATGGATTCCATGGAGATGGACTACCTCGACGTGGATCCGGAAGACGTGGTGGCCCAGCTGGACAAGATACTCACCGAGATCTTGCACGAGGGGGAATCATGGGATGAATTTTGATCTGTTCAGATGGAAGTCTTTGGAATAAGTTTGTCTAAAAAGGTATAAGAAAAGTGAGGGAATATTCCCTCACTTGATAAGGAGAAAGGAAATGAATAGCTGGATTTTCGCTGCTCTGGTGGTATCGATCGTGTCAATGCCGGACGAATTTAAATTAGACGGGTTACTGTTTAAAATATTACGTGCCACAATCCCTGTGTTGATACTTATAGGGGAGTGGCACGCAGTTAAATTGGGGGTGTTATTCGTAGGTTCCTTTGGTTGGGGACTTTTGGTGTCCATGGCAGCCGCCACCACCGTCCGTGACTGGAGAAACTCGAAATGAGTTCCTTCATTGGGCACGTTGCCACAACCGCCTACGTTCACCGGAAGGATCTCCGACAGGTGGCCCACCTGTCCGGTATCCTTCTGGTATTGTGGGGAATTGGAGGGCTGGTGGTGTGGTTTGTAAGCCATACCAAAAGGGCTCCCCGGCTCCCGGACGAGCCTCCACGGGTCCGGGAGTATAACCGGACAAGTCTCCCCGCGGTGGGGATGATGGCCCTGATAGTGTATGCAGGGCCTTATTTGTTGATGGGGGCGGGGGCAATCCTATTCACCCTCTTGGCCTTCATCATGCCACCGTTGATAGTGGTGGCGATCTTCTTTGGGATCATGGCGTTGATGATGGGTTTGGTCCAGCACGACAAATACAAATGGAAGAAGGAGGAAGAGGCCCGTGTGGCAGCCATCGACATGTCCACCCCACGTCCCGGGGTGAACTGCCCCACAGAGGAGATTCCCATGTCCTCCTTCGAGAAGAAGATGTGGTGGGCATGGGCCGTAATTTTCGGGGTGCTGCTCGTTGGCACCTTGTTGTAATTTGTGACCCGGTTGATTCCCGGGTCTTTTTTAGGAGGAAACGGAATGATCTATGTAATTTTTTTGGGCTTGGTGTGCTCCATGTGGACGAGCCTGGTGGTGATGACGGCAAACCAGGGGTTCCTTCGCTATTTTGTGTCGGTCGTCCCCCTCGGCGTCTTCACGGTGGAACTAGCCTGGTTCGGCTCCGGAGCCGAACTGTGGTATCTGACGGCAGGGGCCGCGGTGATGTATTTTTTAATGCTCTGGTATCTATTTTCCAGGGCCCTTAAAGATTAGACTCAATCTAAAAATCCGGCTCGTCCCGGATTTTTTTTAGGTCACGTTGACCCCTCCGCTCGTAACCGTCACGGCATGTCCGTTGCTGGCCAGCACCGCCTCCGTGGCGTTGAGGGTGACCGAGCTGGTCTGGTAGTTGGCAAAGACTTCTTGGCCGTTGATGAGCTGCACCGTTGCGTCACAGCTCTCGTCGACCACGGTCCATCCGGAGGCGGCGTAGGTGAAGGTGATCGGCCCTATGATCCACTGCACGGTCCCCGTGGTGCCATCCCAGGTCTTCGTGGCCAGGCCGGAGGGGCTCCCGGAGGACCAGGTTTGCACCACCTCCTTCTGGATGTGCGTGTCGGCCGGAGGGGCGGCGGAGGCGGGCTGGCCATAGGAGAATTCCTGGAGGTTCTCTCCGGCCACCACGTCTCCCAGGACCTCGTAGTATCCATACTGGCTTGCATTCTGGGCGAGTACGGTCAGCGCGGTTCCTCGGAAGTGATACCCCCTTCCCCTGAAGTTCACCGTGCAATCCGTCAGGGCATCCGAGAACCTCTCCCAGTTCCTCCCCACCACCCTCACGACGTCGTCCAGCTTGCTGACCAGTATCTGGGACTGGGCCCCGGCCCTCATCATTACGCTGTGCTGCAGGGCGGCCAAGGTCGTCCCTCCAGGGGTGGTGTGGATCTTGTCCTGCTGGAAGTAGTCGGAGGGGGCGCTGGGGGCCGTGGTGGTCCCCCGCGGCATGACCTGGTTGAGGTGCAGCAGGGCAGGGGGCTCGAACAGGCCACCGGAGATGTTGTTCACGTACTGCCCCACCGGGGTCACCTGTGCCGTCGGGACGACCCCCAGGATGATGGGCCTGCCCGTCCCGACGTGCAGGAGGACCTGGCTGCCCACGGTGGGGGAGCTCCCGGTGTAGTCTCGGTCCACGCCAGAGCTGGAGGACACCCAGGACGCGTTCCGAAAGATCTGGTCCATGTAGGTCTTCACGTGGGCCGTCATGGTGTTGGTGTCTACTGCCAAGACCAAGCCCACCACGACGTCGGTGCTCGGTCTCACGGGCTGGGAAAATATGGACATGGGATAATTTTACCACAAAAAAAACCCCGAAGAAGAATCGGGGCAAGGAGGAGGGAGGAGGTGAGGTTGTTCTGAGTTAGGCGGTGTAGGGGGTTCCGTAGGAGTTGGGTTGGTAGGTGGTGTTGAGGGCTCCAGGAGACCAGCTGCCAGGCAAACTCACGGGTACCACGCGGTCGAACTGGATGCCAACGCCCTCGGCGATGGTGACCATGTTGGTCTGCACGGAGATGTTCCAGGATGAAATCATGGCGTACTCCAGGTAGACGGCCGCCAGGACCGCGCCGGTTGGCTCCGTGGCTCCGTTGACGTTGTTGTTGCCACGAGTCTTGAACACCATGAGCATGCCGAACGGAATTCCGAATGCCTCGGAGTTCAGGTTCATCATGATGTTACCCTGTGGGCTGACGGGACCCGGAGAGGTTTCCCCGCGGGAGTTCAAGATGGGGGAGAAGGCTCCCAGGGACACCCTTTCCAGGGCGTACAAGATGTTGGCCTGGTCGGCCAGGAGTTTCTGGAAGCTCATCCCGGGCTGGTTCTTGCCGCGGGTGAAGAAGCTGCGGTTGGATCCGATCTCGAACAATCGGGTCAACTGGGTGTTGTCCTCGATGGTGATGCCATCGGCCAGGCCAATGGGAATGAGGACGGATCCCTCGTTGCTGCTCGTGATGGCGTTGAACCGTGCCGGACCGGCAAACAGGATGGTGGAATCCGGGGTGGCGGAGTACTGGGCAAAGCGCTCGTAGCCGTCCTGGGCATTGGCGAAGTCCGAGACGTACTCGTTCTTCCAATCCCACAGCACGGAGTAGCCGGTTTGCTCTACCGTGGTAAGGGTGTCAGTTGGAAATGCCATCTAGATTAAACCTCGAGGTAAATGTAGGTGTAGTTGTTCGGGTACGGCACCTCGGCGTTGATGGTCACGTTGATGCTGTCCGCCGCGTTGGGATTTTGCACGACCGATTGCAAGGAGCTGCCACTGCGCAGGGGGGCCCCGATCTGTGGCAACTTGGCCGCTATCAGGGTGTTGATGCCGGCCTGCACCGTCTGCTGGATGATGTGGATGGTCTCGGAGACCACGTTCCACTGCCCGATGAAGGGGGTCAGCAGCTGCAGGAAGTAGTAGGCCACCGCGTCGACGTCCCGCGTGATCATGATTTCCTGGTTGGTGATGGTGGCCACGTTGGTGGTCAGGCTGTGCCGGCAATAGGGCACGCCACCTTGATTCTTCTGCACGGTCAAGCAAGTCCCCGCGCCGGCCATGAGGTCCAGCTGGGATTTGGTGAAGAAGAAGTTGGAGTGCTGAAGGTCGGAGATGCCAGGAACCGTGCCATTGGTGAAGCTCTGTTGGCTGGGCTCGCCCGCACTCATACCCCCGTAGGCCGCCGCAAGGTAGTACCCGGGAAGATAGACGGTTTGCGTGCCGATGGGGACGCCCACGATGTCTGGCTGGACATGCCACACCCGGCTGTCGTTGAAGGTGGAGCTCACGTCGGCCACGTTCTGCGCCATCTGCTGGGTGCTCAGCACGCGGGTGACATAGTAGTCATAGCTGCCAGTGCTGACGGTCGAGCCGGCCACCACCAATTGTTGATTGCTGACGACGTTCTGGACCGTCAGGGTGGAGGACACGACTCCGCCGCTCACCAGGTTCACCAGGTCGCCGGGGTCTACGCCATCGGAGATGAAGGTGGCATTGGAGGCGGTCAGCACGTAGCCCGTGCCTCCGGTGTTGTTGGAGATGGTGCCAGAGTTGGGGTTCTGCAATCCGTAGATGCCAATGTCCATGCTCGTGGCCATCTGTGTGTTGCAGCACATCACGCGAAAGCCGCGGTTTGCCGGCAAGCTCATGTTGTTCACGTTGGCCTGTATCGCTGTCAACACGTCTATCTGCTGGGTCAGCGGCACGATGCAGTACACGAACTGGTTTTCCAGGGCTTCCACGGCTCCCAGGTAGCCGTCCAGGTCGTCGGCGGAGACGGCCACGCCATAGACGGGGCTGCTCCCCGAGCCGGCCAGGGCGCATTGCAGCCCGATGGCCAGGCGATTGGGCTCCTGGATGAGTCCCAGGGTGCCGGTGACGTCCCCGATGTCATTGAAGGTCAAGGTTTGGTTGACGATGTCTTGGCGAAGGGCGTTATAGGAGATGTAGAAATTCCCAGACAGGATGCTGCCATAGGAGACGGTGGGGAGGGCGCTCAGGGTGACGTAGGCATCCTCCGCCGTGAACTCCGTGGAGGCAAGCTGCACGTCGTCGAACACGTTGGTGATGGACACGCTCACCGTGCCCGAGCCACTCAGGGTGTCGGCCAGGGTCAGGGCGGTTGCCGTGATGGGGGTGTAAACCGTGGTCTTCTGCACGGTGCCGTCGGCATAGGTGATGGTTGCCGCGTAGCCCGTCTGCACCGCCGCCACCCCACCCTGGGTGATGGTGAAGGCTTGTTGGCCGGACAGCTGCGTCAACACGTTGCCGGAGGCGGAGGAAACCGTGGCGCTGGCGGCGAAGGTTTGCACGGTGGCGTCACTCACCCATACCTCCACGCTGTCGGTGGTAACCACCTGTCCGGGAAAGGCACCAGGGTAGGTTAGCTGCGTCGCGACATCCAGCTGGGACCCAGACAGGGTTTCCGCCAGGAGGTCGACGTTGGCGCTCGGGTCACCCACGGTGTATTGAAGAATGTTGTATGCCGGGCCCACGATGACGGTGGGAAGTGCTGGGATGGTTGCGTTGGTGCCACCGGAGTTGACAATCTCCTCGTAGACCTCCACACCTGGGGATACATAAGCCATGTTGTTCTAGATCTCCAAACTGGTTGAGTGAATTTTAACTCGTCTGCCCATAGGGCTGCTCTTGTAGGAAGAAGGGGGCCGGTCCACGCGTAGAAGTGGCTGACGATGTCCGTGAGCAGGTCACACGTTCCCTGGTTCCTGGCCTGAATTTTAATCGTGCTCGTGCCTGCCAGGGTGACCATCTTCATGCTGTTGTTCAGGCCCGCATTTGCATAGGGCCCTTGTGACTCAGCCAGGCTGTTGTCGATGCCGAGCTGGGTGTAGCTGTAAGATCCGCGGGAGATGAGCACCCGCGGCTTGACGTCTGCCTTCACCTCGTAGTAGTTGTCCACGGAGGTGATGAGGAGGTTCGTCTTGGTCTCGTCCGTGTCGAAGGTGAGGCCGTACTTTCCTCCGGGCTGGTAGTTGGAAAAGAAGTAGACCAAGGGGTTGCGCAGGGCCTCGTAGTGTCGGAGTGGGCTGAAGCTGTCGTACTGGGAGCTCCGGCCCGTCGAGAGGACGTCCTGGGTGGACCTCGAGGCGGTCACAGGGTCACCACCGCGTTGATGTCCATGCCATTGCCATTGTAGGTGGAGGGGTTGATGCCTGGATTGCTCACGGGGTTGAGCCAGGGATTCTGCCGGCTCATGAAGGCGGAGAGGTAGCTGACCGGAGGGACCTGGCGGGCCAGCTTGTATTCCACCATTTCCCGGTCCAACTCCAGGAGGGAAAGCTGCTGCCTGATCACGGTGGATTGCATCTCCGTGTTGTCTATCCTCATGGCCCGGAACATGCGGCCGTCGGGTATTCGGTAGACGAGATCGCCTGGGTTGATGATGGGGAAGTTGATGGTCCAGCCACTCAAGGAACCAGGCTCCTGCTTGCCGGTTTCTACTTCCACTTCCGATTTGGACAAGGGCTCGAACTGCGCCAGGCTGTACACCGGCGGATAATACCCCCCGGCGAAGGAGGTGTTGTAGCAGAAGTCACAGTGATCCTTCATCATCTTTTGGTATTGCACGTTCCAGCAGGAGGGGCAGCGCTTGCCGGATACCCTCCTCTTGAACAACAGGATGGGAACACCCACGAGCTTGCGAAGGAAGACCCACTCCCTGCGGGTGAGGTCCAGGGCGGCGTTCTGCACGATTTTCTGGGCCCTGCTGTTGAACCAGGTCACCAAGGGGGAGACGAACACCCCATCCGGGCCCTGGGCTTCCACGAACAGGAAGGGCTGGTTGTATTTCAGGTTGACCTTGTTGCTGGTGAAGGTGTAGGCATAGGATTGCACGTAGCCGGGGGTCACCAGTTCGAAGGGGCCGGACTCGGAGATTCCGTAGTAGATGCCGAACCTTTCGTACTCGCTGCCGGGGGCAGGGTAGATCTCCACCGTCAGGCCATCCCACCAGTTTGGAATGAGTCTGACTTGCAGGGTGGGATCCAGGTTGGCTGGCTGGTCTGGATAGTAGCCGGTGGATTGGGGGGAGAAGGACGTGGCAAAGTACGTCCTGACCCCGAAATCGGGGAGAGGTATGAAAGGGGAAAGGATGGGCCAGACGTTCACTTTACTCAGAAAAACAGTTCTTGCTGGCCGACCAGGATGTCTTCCATCTCTTCCATCAATTCTTGCACGCGGTCCAGGTGTTTCTCCGCCTCGTGGAATTCTTGGCGGATCTCGTCCAGGATATCCTCCACTTGCATGTTTTCGTCCATGGTTGGGTCCTCAGAAGTAGGGGAAGGTTCCGATGTCGGAGGGCAGCCAGTTGAAGCCGGATTCTATGTTCAATTCCTGCTTGAAGAGGGCCACGCGTTCCTGGAACGTCTCCCGGAAACTCTGGGCGAGCGCCATGTATTGCTCACGGCGCTCCTCCAGATTGATCTGCACGCCGCCATCGTTGTACGGCAGGGAGTTCCTGGCGAAGAAGGCAGCCTGACCATCGAACAGGTATGCCAAGGTGCCGTACAGGAGGATGGCTGGCTGGGGAAAGTTGAAGAGGGTGTAGCTGCTCTGCGGGGGGATGATGTTGATTTCCTGCAGGGCAAAGTTGATGGACAGCTGTATTCGATCCGCGCTGAACTCCACGTTGTCCAACAGGTAGTTGGTCTCTGGACTGTCCTGGAGGAACAGCGAGACCTGTGCCGGAGTCAGCTGCGGATTAGCGGCCATCTTGTCGTCACGCCTCCTTCTTGGCGGCCTGGCGCTTGGGCTTGGTTGCGGGCTCGGAGATGGCAGCCTCCACCGTCTTGTTCACCAGCTCCCCACGGGCGTCGTAGTATTCTTCCTCGAATTTCGTGATCCCCTGGGAACCTTCCTTGACCGGCTCCTCCTTCAGGGGTTCCTCGTGAATTTCCTCCGGCTGGCCGAAGGCGGTCACCACGGGCTCCTCCTCGAAGACGACGGCCGGCTTGAGGACCTTGGGTTCCATGAACTGGGCGAGGTCTTCGTCCGTGTCCTCGATGCGGGCCCAGCCACGGATGACCGCCGACACGACTCCCTGGGCGGTCTCGTCGTTGTTGAACAGGGGCTTGCGTTCGTGAGGCGGCAGGACGTATCGTCCACCCTCCAGGACGAGCTTGTTGGGGGTCAGGTTCACGACTACCTTCATTGTGTGTCTCCTCGAAAAGAATGATTTGGGTTGTCTCCAATTTTAGGCGGCTCCAGGGGCGCGGTTTTGAGGTACAAGAACCATGGGGAGGACGTTCCCCGAAACACCGCATATATGTTAGGAGAAAATGATGAAACGTCTATCTGGAGAAGTGTCCAAGGTGGAGTTGACCGAAAAATCCTTGGAGTTTGTCTGCCGTCGTGACAGGCGGGCAGAGGTAAAGAAGGATGCCCTTCGGAGAACGAAGGGGCAAGTGGAACAATATTTACAGCAATTGGGAGTACTATGATGGATTACCCTACCCTATTTTATTTTTCTCGGTCCACCGTACAAATAGCCGCCTGGACGCCTGACTCCCTCATTCCGGTGCAGGCCCTGAAGTGTGGCAGGGCCGTCCTCTACGCCATGGTCAAAAATGGCGCCAGCAAGGAGGAGCTGGAGTCACTGGTGACCACCCGCATGCCCCAGCTGACGGTTCCCGGTGAAGATGAGGTGACCCCGTGGGAGGTGTGGGCCGCCATCAATCAACACAACGCCAAGTTTCTAATGAACATGGTGTTCGCCTTCAATCGGGAACTTCGGTACCGATTTGACCCGAACATCGACCTCCGGGTCATCCGGGTCTTGAATGACCGGAAGATTCGGCTGGAGCTGAACCGCATCTTCGA
>JABEBX010017816.1_pt1 | contig 13856 bp, 13 predicted proteins | sample 7245971 | NCBI WGS metagenome assembly JABEBX01 (sample SAMN14506365, study PRJNA622280) | hot springs metagenome | biome: hot spring [ENVO:00000051]|acidic hot spring [ENVO:00002120]; feature: spring [ENVO:00000027]|sediment [ENVO:00002007]; material: sediment environment [ENVO:01001048]... | reverse complement strand
AACGGAGGAGAATGGTGAGATCAAACCAAAGATGAAGATTGGCAGTGCGGAGAAGAAGAATTTGCCGTATAAAAAACAGGTTTATAGAGAAATCAAGAATGGAAGAATGCTGAAGGATATAATTGATAGAGAAGAGAATGTGTATTCAAAGGAATTTACACCTTTGCTTATCCCAATAATGAAAAATGGCCAGGTGATTTACGATTTCCCAGACATAAGGAAAATAAAGAAGTATACACAAAAACAGCTTTCTCTGCTCGATGATAATTACAAAGAACTGTATTCTAAAGAGAAATTTCCTGTCGAGATAGGAAGGGGTATCTTATCTGAGGCGGATATTTCCAGTTGAAGCGGTTAGATTTAATTTTATTGGTATTTTTATAAAATAAACTTGTTATCAAATTAGTTTTTTAGTTTATAAATGCTAAACCTTGCGTCTCTAAGCGACTTGCGCTCCTCAATTATACCCTTACTTTTCAAATAATTTAAACCGTGTCTTACGGTTCTTATCTGTAGAGAGGACATATCTATTATTTCTTTCTGAGTAAGTTGGCCTTCATATTGTAAAAGTTTTACTATAAACTTAGCGGAAGGCGGGGCTTTTTCCAAATTTCTCATCGTCATCACGCTGATATTTTTTAATTTTTCGACTGGCGATTTTTTCAGTTCATTTATTACTACAAATTTAGCGGGCTTAATATATCTTCTTATTGTTATATCCCCATCCTTAAGAAGGTATCGAAATCTACCATCACATACAATTTCTAATCCATTTCCAGAGTTAGCATTTTTTATGTTTATAATTGAATCGTCGCTTACAACTATCGGTTTATTCTGCCGCATTGATGATAAGGGAGTAAGCGAGATTACTTTTGCTTCTTGAAGTATTATCGGCCCTCCAGAAGATGCAGAATATCCTGTAGATCCTGTAGGAGTTGAGATAATAATCCCGTCTCCAGTATCTTTTAATATCCGTTTTCCATCTATCACCAAAGAATAAGAAATGGTAGATGCGCTCTTCCTTGAAACTAAAACTCCTTCATTCAGCACAGGGGGTAACGGCTTATTGTTAATTTCTATTTCTATCCTATCTCTTTCTTCTACGCTGTATTCTTTGTTTATTATCTTATTAAAGAGCTCCTTAAACTGTTCTAGTGTTATTTCCGGAAGAAACTCATTTTCATATACCGAAACCCCTAAAACAGGTATATCTTCTGTCAGTGCTCTAAACGTTCTTAAAACATTAAAACTGTTTCCGAAGGAGATAACAAGGCTGATTTCTCCCCATTTTAACTTTTTATTCTTATCTTTTCCTTCAAGGAAAAATTGAGTTTTTTGGTTCCTAAGAAATTTAGTAAGCTCCGGAAGTGATTTTTTGCTTTCTTTATCAGAATAATCTACTGAGATGTATAATTTCATACAGTTACATTTATTTTCTTTTGTTTTACATCTTCTCCTATAATCATAAAGTAAGCACCTGCTTCTGTTACTTCCTTAGCATAATTATCCAGGTCAAACGAGCTAAATTCGTTTGAATTTAGCATTATTACTGCTGCGTCCCTGCAGATTTTTAGGTAGTCTTCCATCTCTCCGATTAATTCTCTTAATTTTTCTCTATCATCCGCTATAACTGGTTTTAATCCATAATTGGAATCAAATACTATATCAATTTTACCTGCAACTGAATCTTTGTCTATCTCCAGATTTTTTGAAGGATATTTTAATTTTAAGAACTGTATAAGCTGAAGTTTTAATTCTTCGTCGTTATCGCATTTTTCTGGTTTGAAATTTATTGATACCTCAGTTAAAAACTCTTCAAATTCCCTATTTCCGATGTTTGGATAATAATCTGGCTCATACTTTTCTTTTATAGTATCGACGTTCTTCTCATTTTTAATCAAAACATCACTTATGTCTATTCCCTCTTCCTTTGTAAAGTCGATAAGATCTACTAGATTTATTTTATCATTAAGATATCTTATATACCTTTCTCTAAATCTCTTATTTTTATCATTACCATTTAGTTTCTTTATCCCTTTTTTATAACAGAGTGTTTCAAGGTCATTTATTGCAAATTTATTTAATATCTCCTCTTTTATTTTTTTGTTTTCTTCAGTAATCTCAACATCTTCATCTCGATTATTAGGTAATATCATACATCGCTAAAATTGTTATACTCCCTGAATTTATATAACTAAATTTTGTAGTAGCAATAAATAGAATATGTTTATACTGTTTATATCAATAGTAAATGAATCAATATAACCTGTCATCTATCTCTTCTGTGTAAGTTATCCCCGTTTTTCTAAGACGATCTCTGTAAGAGAGTAATATATTTATGTTAAGGCCTCCCATAAAATTGACAAGCCTCTTTAACTTGTTTTCCCCAGTTCTATCATTATCATAAAGAGGTATTATATTGTTTTTATTATAAAGTGCAATTTCTCTATATATCTGGTTTTGATTTTTATATGAAATTTCTATTATGTCTTTTGGTGAGATACCTACTTTTTCCAAAGCCTCTTTATCTCTCTTTCCCTCGACAAGTATAACAGAATCATAAGTATTCTTTTTTATCTCTCCAATTATGCTTAAAAGACTTTTATTAGCATTCTTCTTCATACCTACTCTTGAATGTAGCTGTTTAAAATAGGTTAAATTCGTATTACTACAGTATTACCATATAAATTATCCTAAACAATAACCAGCGAAAACTTACGAAATATTTAAAATATCGATCGTTTCTCTAGCGTTTTCAAGCATTCTATGGTCGTTATTAAAAAATATATAAGAGGAGATAGGCGTTAAATCCTTTATTCCATTTACAATACTTGTTAATTCTCTTCTACTGTACTTGTAATTATACCATTCTTTTCTTCCGTGCAGTCTTAAGTATACTTTTTTATCTGTTTTCATAATAAATCTGAATTGTGGGGAGTCTACACTTACTATCGTTGCTTTCATCTCCTTTATCCTCTTGTACGTATCTTTATTTAACCAAGTTTTATTTCTAAATTCAATTGCCATCCTCTCTCCCAAGTTGAACTTTTTCTGGAATTTTTCCATTCTATCCACATTAATGTTAGTAAGTATTGGAGGAAGCTGGAAAAGATAAAAATCTATATTCTTATCTAATGGGCTAAAAAGCCTTTTAAATTTAGAGAAAACTTCGTAACTTTTCTCGTTTAATTTATGTCTGTGTGTTACCATTTGATTTACTTTTATTGACCATCTCAAATTTTTTCCTATCTCTGACCATCTCTTAATTTGTGCAGGAAAAGGAAAACGGTAAAAACTAGCATTAAGTTCTATCGCGTTTAATTTAGAATTTTTAACGTACCAATCAAGGCTTTTATCCTTATTCCAAGAATACATCCAGCCAGATGTTCCAATGTACGCTTTCATACTAATATTGTCCTATTAAAAGATATAAACAACATCAATTATCTAATACTTTCTAATAAAGCATAAATAATTTTTACTATTATATAAAAAAGTATAATAAATATTTATAACTAATAATTTTGATTAAATATTATGCAATCCACGGGTTTAGATAAAAGATCCCAGTCAGCATTAGAATACATGATGACCTATGGCTGGGCCATACTAATCATAGTAATAGTAGCTGTCATCTTGTACAGTATGGGTATCTTCAACCCAAGCTCGAGTGTAACAACAGCATCAGCAGGTTTCTCCCCTTCGCTATATCCAGTGCAATCTGTACCTCAGAGGGATTAGCTATAGCAGTAATAGCAGGCTCCTTACCGAATCTAGCATCCTCTGTAAGTATAACCAAGTTTTTTATAATCTCTGGTACGGGAGCAAATACTTCCTTCTTAACTTATACCTTGCCTTCCTCAATAACCTTAACAAGCGGCAGTTCTTCCAATATAGTAATACCTTTGGTATCATGTAATACAGTAAATATAAGGTTCTCTTTAACCTCAGCCTTACAGTACAGTTATTCAACTACTGCAGGAAACGTAGTGACTAATGCAACAGGAACTATAGCAGGTATCTCTTCAGCATCTACTACTATCTCTCCAACACTTCCTGCATTCCTAACCACTACATTCACTGAATCCGGGCTGCCTTCAGGTTACACATGGAATCTAACATATAATGGTAATTATCATTCGAACACTACCACCACGAGCGTATTTGTAACAGGCTCAGGGACATTCAGTTATACTACATACAAATTGTCTAACTCTAGCAGTGGATGCACTACTACATATACTCCATCCGCTTCAGGTACATTGACAGCCGGTTCATCAGAGATCATAACCTACGTAGCTTCCACATCTTGTGTGACTACATTCACTGAATCCAGACTGCCTTCGGGCACAAAGTGGTGGATAGACTATGATAATATTAATCAATCTAGTACATCTGCCTCAATTAGTTTCTCCACAAGTAGTAGTACTTTCTCTTATTCGATAGGTCAGCTGACGACCAGAACTAACAGTGGCTGTTATCTGCAAACTGTCATGACCCCCCTCGTTAGCTCAGGAAGTGCAAAAAGCGGCTCTTCTATAAATATTCCCTTCCAGATTTCTACGGGTTGCACATTTACATATGTAGTAAACGATGGTTCAGATACAGTCTCAGTCATTAACACTACTTCCAATGCCGTGATAGGTACAATAGATGTCGGTTCCGACCCATATGGGATATCAATGAGTACTGTGGATTCTACATAGAAACTACTCAGCAGGCTCTAAACGGAGTAATCCATCCTATACGCTTTAGATTACTCTCATAATTAATACTATAAGCGCAGCAGATTATAAACAATTTTATCAAATAAATTTAATTTATACGAAGAATCGTTAGAGTTTTTATCTAATAAGAACCTTAATTATCACAAAATATCTATATTTGTGTGGCAACATTGTTAATTTTTACTTTAGTATGAGTATAATACTATTAAAATTTGAAGAGTTATACAGTAAAGATGTGTCTTTTCAAATATTTGATTTTTGTCAATACAAAAATAAATGAGAGAAACATTTAAAACTCAATAAATTATTATATTCAAATAAATACATTATAAGAAATGGTTAAATGGTTTGTTAATAAGGATGTTTTGCTTTTGTCATTTTCTGCGTTTTTCGCTGATTTAGGCTATCAATCCGTGTTAGCTTTTCTTCCGATTCTGTTCGTGATAATATTGCATGCTCCTGTTTATATTCTTGGTTTATTGTATGCTTTGCAGTACGGGGTAGGGGCATTGTTTAGTTATCTTGGAGGGATAATTGCAGATAAATACGGCGCTAAGAAGACAGCTATAATCGGTAACTCCTTAATTCCTCTGCTTTCTTTTATGGGATTAATCAGTAGTTATTTCGTTGCAGGAGCACTTTATCTTAGCGGGTGGTGGAGCCGAGATTTTAGAAGCCCTCCTAGAAGAGCTATGGTCTCAGAAGCAGCTGAAGGCAAATACAAAATAAAAGCTTATGGAGTTCTGCACGCTTTAGATCTGGGAGGCGGTGCCGTGTCTTTGGTTTACTTAATCATTATGCTCGCTTTGCATATCAATTACAAATTTATAATTCTTTTTACCCTTCTCCCATTAATAATTTCTACTTTATTGATTAGTAAATCTTCAAAAGGTAAAAAAGTAGCAAAGAAAGTTAAAAAGCCGCTAGCCATAACTCAAAATAGTAAAGTATCTATGAGTGCTGTACTTTTAGCGACTTCTCTTTTTGGTTTTAGTTATTATAGTTTAGGTTATCCCATACTTACTATCGCCCAAAAAGCAGATAATAATATATTAGGCGTAGCTTCCTATCTTATTTTTCTTCTGGTTTCAGCCGTTACAGGTTATTACCTTGGTAGTATGACAAAGAAACTCAATTTGTTTAAAAGCCTGTCCGTTTTGGGTTACATGTTTGCTGCCTTTGGTTCATTGCTTTTAGGCATCTATTACCTATTTGCACTGAATATAGTTATTTCTTACCTGGCTGTGGCTATAATAGGTTTTGCATTAGGGGCTATAGAAACGTTTGAGCCATCAATAATCTCCATGGCGAGCAACAAGGAAAACGTTGGAAAAGGCTTGGGGTTATTATCCTCTTCTAGGAGTATCGGCCTGTTTGCAGGTAACATACTGATGGGTATACTATACGTTTTTAGTCCTTTTTACTCCTACACCTACGCGTTCGTAGTTTCTTTGGCTGCGGGACTTATAGTGTATTTCTTTGCACGCGGTTTTTGACACAGTAAATGAAGAACCATGTGTTCTTTAGTGATAAGATAAAAGTCACAAGAGCTGTATAAATGCAGAAGAAACTAATGACACTTGCGGACGGATATATATATCCTAAAGTATATATATTTAGAATTGCTAATTAAGCTGTATGGAAAAAGACCAAGCTTTAGTTTTATCATTTAAGGAAATAGACAAAAACGATACGCCTGTAGTTGGGGGTAAATCTGCCAATTTGGGAGAAATGTTCAATTCAGTTAAAGTACCCATACCGAATGGTTTTTCTACTACAGCTTATGCGTATACGCAATTCATTTCTAAGAATAACTTAAAAAAGATAATAGATGACTTCCTAAAAGATTTAAACGTAGAGGATACAGCGGCTTTAGCCGAGGCAGGTAAAAAGATAAGAGAAACTATAACTAATGCAACTATCCAAGAAGATCTTAAAGCTCAGATCTTGGAACATTATCATCAACTTGTAAAAGAAAGTGGAGAAGAATTCGTCGCCGTTAGATCTTCAGGTACGGCAGAAGATCTTCCAGATGCAAGTTTTGCGGGGCAGCAAGACACCTACCTTAATGTACATGGAGATGATGAATTAATCCAAAAAGTAAAAGAATGTTATGCCAGTTTGTTCACTGATAGAGCTATATACTATAGATCTAGGATGCATATCCCTTCTTCTTCTGTAGCATTAGCAGTAGCGATTCAAAGACAGGTCTTCTCGAAGGTTGCAGGTGTAATGTTCACCATAGATGTTAGTACCGGTGAAAATAACGTCATAATGATAGAGGGAAGTTATGGATTAGGAGAATACATAGTCCAGGGGACAGTCACTCCGGATACCTTTTATATAAATAAAAAGGATCTATCGATATCAAAGAAATTAATCTCTCCAAATAAAGATAAAATGCTGATAAGGTTAAAAGAAGGCGGCACACAAGATATAAAAATCGACAAAGAATCGGCTTCAAAGCAATGTTTAACTGATGAACAGATAAAAAAGTTAGCTTCTTATGGTTTAGAGATAGAAAAGCACTATAATCATGCGATGGACATAGAATGGGCCATGGATGAGAGAAAGGATGAATTATTCATAGTACAGGCAAGATTTGAGACGGTTTGGGACAAGAAACAGAAACAAGTTGAGAGTAAACCTGTAAGTAATATTTCAAAGGAAGCATTGATAAGAGGTTTGCCTGCCTCACCAGGTAGGACAAGCGGCAAAGTCCACGTCATACTTGATGTAAAAGACATTGACCAATTCCAGCAGGGCGAAATTTTGGTGACTAAGATGACTGCTCCAGACTGGGTGCCCGCAATGCAAAAAGCCAAAGCAATAATAACAGATGAAGGCGGGATGACATGCCATGCAGCGATCGTTTCGAGAGAATTAGGAGTTCCATCTATAGTAGGGACAGAATCATTTGGTAACAAAGCTACAAATGCTTTGAAAAGCGGAGATGAGATAACTGTAGATGCTAAAAATGGAGCTGTCTATTCAGGATTAGAAGAAGAAAAACCTGCAGAAAAGCAAGAAAGCGAAAAAGTAGAAGTTGAAAGTACAGAAGTGATAACAGGTACTAAAATACTAGTTAATTTAGGAGAACCAGAACTGGCTGAAAAAGTCGCTAAACTGCCGGTCGACGGTGTTGGATTAATGAGAGAAGAATTTATATGGGCTATTATAGGAGAACATCCCTTGTCGCTGATTAAAAAAGGAGAGTCAGATAAACTTGTAAATCTCTTAGCAGATGGAATATCAAAGGTATGCGCAGCATTTGCTCCAAGGCCTGTAATACTGAGATTCAGTGACTTCAAAAGCGATGAGTATGCAAATTTAAAGGGTGGAGAAGAATTTGAGCCTAAAGAAGACAATCCTTTATTAGGTTGGAGAGGCTCCTCAAGGTATTACGATCCTAGGTATAAAGATGCCTTCGTTTTGGAATTGAAAGCCGTAAAGAAAGTCAGAAATGAGATGCGTCTAAAGAATCTATGGGTTATGGTGCCATTCACTAGGACAGTAGAAGAATTAGAAAAAGTTCTAGAAATAATGAAGGAAAACGGTTTGGAACGTACTGATGACTTTAAAATTTTCTTGATGGCAGAGATCCCAAGCAATATACTATTAGCGGATAAATTCAATAAGTTTATAGACGGTTACTCTATAGGGTCGAATGACCTTACCATGTTGATACTCGGAGCAGACAGGAATAACAGCGAGATGAGTGCCAGATTCGATGAAAGAGATCTAGCAGTAAAAAGAGCGATCAAGCTGCTGATAGACACCGCACATAAAGATGGAAAGACAGTTTCTATATGCGGACAGGCTCCTTCTGAATACGATGAGATAGTCGATTTTCTTGTTAGAGCGGATATAGATGATATATCGGTAAATCCAGATGCTGCAGTTCATGTGCGTGAAGTAGTAGCATCTGTCGAAAAAAGGATAGAATTGGAATCAGCTTTAAATATAAATAGAAAATACAATGATTTAGATCTGCATACCAAGTAAAAGAGAAAACATCGGTGATTCAAGGTAACCTGCTTCTATGACTTGGTTTTCTCACTAAAATTTATAGTAAGTCAAAGAAATTTTACTAAAAATCGGCTTAAGGTTTGCGTCAGAATCTCTTTAGTGTTATTTTTTAAGAAGTTTGCATACCAATCCATAATGATTCGAACCAGCATCAATGTTCTTCACTATCTCAAATCCATTCTCTGAAAGTATCTTTTCTGCTTCTTTCAACGGTATGCGCAACTGGAAAGGCGGTCCCTGTAAAGTATCAACTTTGTCCCAATCTACATCAATTAATTCTGCTTCCGGCTTGCTGATGCGCTTTGCTTCCTTAAAGAATGCCTTCTTATCTTGTATATCATGGAAAACATTTGCTAGGAAAATTACGTCTATGGAATGGTCTGGAATAGCGGTACTTAACATATCTGCTTGCATTATCTCTATTACTTTTTCACCGATATTTCTCTTTTTTATCTCACTTCTTAAATAATCTAAAGCTTCAGCGTCGGAATCAACAGCATATACTTTTCCACTTGTTCCAACGATTGAGGCAATCGGAAGGGTAAAAAAGCCAGAGCCACACCCCAAGTCTGCTACTACCATGCCTTCTTCAATGCCTGCGCTCTTAAGAAGCTTCTCTGAATCAAAAGTATCTCTCATATGGCCCATAGCATTGCCATAATGCTTGCCTTGCCAATAGTTTGTCATCAAAGCATATCTCTTTACATGTATATAAATTTTCGGTTCAAAAAGAATGTATAAGCACATCAAAAATCGCAACTGAAAATTAAATGTATGTTCATTGAATATAAAATAGCGGGTTATCAAAAGAGAGACTTATAGTAAAGTCTTATAAAAATAGTAAGCTTTTTTAATTAAACGTTTAAATATTCGAATACCAATGGATAATACTTTCCGTCTTTTTTATAGAATTTAGGTGCCAATCCCCACCTTACAAAACCCAATTGTTCAGCGTATTCACTTTCGAGTTTCTTTAAAGCTTCTTCATCTGTTGTAGATATGACCATAGATATAATTTCAAATCTGCCCTTTGATTTTTCTTTTATCTTTTTAATCATCTCTTCTCCAGTATTTGTATTAAAGTACTCTCTCTCTATTATTGGAGATCTTAACTCTGCCACATGATCTGCTTCTGGCCACTTGCCTCCAACAGCATAACATAAGCCTACAATTTTATCATTTGATTCTGCAACTACTGCTATCGCGTCTCCATTTATTATCTCTTTATACAAATTTGAGAACCTATCAAATCCAAAACTTGCTGTGATCTTTTCAGGAACCGTCTCCCCTAGTATAGGGTCTACTCTGTCTAGTCCTACGAGTTTGGACCTATCAGAGAACATGTTTAAAGCTCTTTCAAAATCACCTACTTTTAATTCTCTTATATTTATTGTTTCATCCATGCAATATCTAGTAATCTCCATAATAAATACCCTTTAGTGTTTTGTCTATTTTGTATCTAAATATAGAGCGATCTTGTCAATGTAATCCGGGATTAAAGACTTTTTAAATCTTCAATTCTTCGAGTGCTGCTTCTTATATTACCTCTTTTATGACTGCTGTCTTCTTTTATTTAACAACTAAAGCATGCTGAATTTACTGATTACTGCGCTAAAAAAGTTATATAATCCTTTGATTGAAATGTTTTTAGTCTTATATAAAACGATAGGATACAAACATATATCTCTACATCATATAGATTTAATATGGACAAAACCGACAATAGCTATAGGGTAATGTATATCATAGCATATCTCGTTCCTCTAATCTCAGGGGTTATTGTGTTTGTAATTTATTACAAAAAGGATAAAAGGCTTGAATTTCATGCCATCCAATCAGTAGTATACTGGCTAGTCTTTGCGATTTTTTTATATCTTTTAGAGTTTGTAGGGACTGCTATAAGCATGTTAGCCTTTGTTTTGGTCATTATAGATATTCTTTATGTTCTAGGGTGGCTTTATGCAGTCTACGTAGGATACAGCGCAATGTTGGAAAAGGAAAAAGATATACCTTTTATAACGGATCTGTCAAAATCAGTAAACGACTGGATAAAAAATTACATAAAGCAATAACCACAGCAATATATTAAACCATAAAAGATTATACTTTCAAATGAAAAATAAGGAGAAAAGCTCAGCTAGTTATCCTTTTAGAGTATTCAAATATGCGTTAATATTCTCCGTCTTATACATTTTATTTAATTTTTTAAATAAGTTTTTTCTTACGTTTGGAAAGATATGGGTCTTTCTTTCAAGTCCTTTTAGTGATTTGGAGGATTATCTACCTTTATATCATGGCGTCTTATTGGGCGTTGCATACAACTTCCTATCTGTTTTTATACTGTTTTCAATAGCCGGTTTTCTTTATACTAAAAGGAATAAGCTTAACTCCATTGTAAGCCCATCGATAGTTCTTTTTATCGGTGTAGCGTCTTCCTATACTACATCTGCTATAAACTGGTTCGTTAATAAAGAACCGTCAAGCGGCACTTCTATCATTGGTATAACGGTTGCAATCTACCTTATTTTCTATTTTTTTACATTTGATTTTTACAGCAGGATTAAGACAAAGAATAAGATAAGGCTGAAAAAGGGAACGATAGCGTATATTCTAAGGTACCTTTCTGAATTTGCATTTCTGCTCTACATTTTTACATTTTATTCCGCGACTTCAACGCATATTTACGGCGGGCTTATTGCATTGCTTCTGCTTCTATCGTTCATGATAATAAATAAAAATAATCTTAGGGTATCTGGTTTTCATTGAAAGCTTTCTATGAATCAATAATCTTAATGGAAAATTATTTTTTATACAACAGATTTTTATCCTTTAGCTTGCTATATCTAGAGTGAAAGAGAAAATAATCGGGGTAATACCAAATGTCGTACTGGAAAGCAGGCCTAAAATCAACTTTTACCTGGTCTTTATGGAGAGTCTTATTTTGGTTGCGACCGACAGAGAAATGGACAGTATGTCCATTAACTCTCCAGTCGGGATGTGGCCGGCAAGCGGGGCAGTTATCGATTCCGTGTCACCTGCCAATAGATTAGGGGATTTTACAAAAAAATTGGAAAAAAGGAAAGGAATAACGGAAATCGATCTTGAAAATTTAAAGGATATCGACATGCAGATAGATTACAATGACATAAAATCAATAGTACTAGAAAACGGAGATGACTCAGCGTCCATAACCATAAACTACAAAGAAAGCTTAAAATTCATTGTTTATGAGGTTGATAGCGAGCTTATGGAAGAATATAGAGAAATGTTGTCCTCTTTGTTTGGCAAAAGGCTAACAATCGATTAATGGTTTATCCTATTATATTATTTCTAAGTAAGTTATATGATAAAGCACTTTGTAGCAACCTAAGCAGTACAAGGAAAAGGATTCATGTGACAGCCAAGTGGGAACTTTGGCCATGCTAATGCGTTGTTTAATTATCATACCTCTTTCAATAAGAGAAGATATAAATCAATTTATTTAAGAGGAAGATGCAATCAAGAGTAACAATCTATCCTTAAGGGCAGCAGAGGATGTCAATTTACGAATAGCAATAATATATAAAACACTAAATTATTTATTAATATGGCAAAAAAATCAAGCGATGATACTCCCTATATTGGTTTCTCGACCTGTTATATGGACTTATCAAAAGATCCATTTAAGGACTTCTATAGTTATGCATGCGGGAAATGGAGGAAAGACTACCCGATCCCGAAGGATAACAGCAGGTATGATTCATTTATCCAACTTCAAGACAGGAATTTTGATATATTAAAGAAGATAGCCATCAGGTGCTCGAAGGAAAAACAAACTGATGACAATGAAAAAAAGATAAAAGATTTTTTTCTTTCATTTATAGATACAAAAGAATTGGAAAAAAGAAAGTTCACGCCAATAAACCAAATAATGGAAGAAATTTCAAGCATAAAGGATTTTGATGGTTTAAGGAGGGTGTTAGTAACTTTGTTAAAACACTCCGTATCAGCATTTTTTGAGGTTTATTCAGCTGAGGACAAGAAGGACAGCAAGATATACTCTTTTTATATAGAACAAGGAGGGCTTTCTCTTCCGGATAGGGATTATTATCTTAAGAAAGAGCACTCAAAAATCATTCAAGGATTCAAGGAGTATATTAGGAACATAACTAAATTGTACGGTATGAACGAAGGCGAATCTTCTTTTCATGCGGATTCTGTCATTAAAATAGAGACTTACCTTGCTCGAAACAGCAGAAGCAATGTCGAATTAAGAGATGAGCTGAAAAATTACAATAGGTTTACTCTGGATGAAATAAAAAAAGAGTTTCCTTCTCTGGGTCTATATGAGCTTTATTTTGGAATCGGGGGTAAAAAGGCGCCTTTTGTTGTGGTAGGCCAGCCGGATTTCCTTCACAAAGCAAATGAATTTGAAAAGTATTTTACATTGGAAGAAGTCAAGGCTTACCTGAGGATAAGAGTAATAAATAGATTTTCACCGCTTCTTCATTCCAAGGCGGAAAAACTACATTTTGATTTCTTTAGCAGGAAGATAATGGGCAAAAAAGAGCAGGAAAAGAGGTGGAAAAGAGCGATTAGATTGATAGATTTCGCAGTTGGTGAAGCTTTAGGAAAGGCCTATGTTGATGAAAACTTTACTGAAGATTCTAGAAAAACGGCGGAAGAACTAGTGGAAGACATAAAAGATGTATTCCTTGGTAGACTTAAGCACGTTAGCTGGATGAGTGGCAAGACAAAGAAAAAAGCATTAGAGAAGTTTTCCGCCTTATCTGTAAAAATAGGCTATCCAAAGAAATTCAGGGATTATTCTTCTTTTCAGACTGACAGTAAGGACTTTTTCGGCAATTTTGTAAAAGCAATGCAGTTTGAACTAGATAGATTAATAAAAAGAATCGGGAAACCCGTCGATAGGAAAGAATGGCTAATGACACCTTCGATGGTGAATGCTTATTATAATCCCAGCGCCAATGAATTAGTTTTTCCTGCGGGGATACTGCAACCACCATTTTTCGATGCAAGCAGAGATGCAGCCGTTAATTATGGTGGTATAGGTGGGGTTATAGGCCATGAAATAACGCATGGTTATGATGATCAAGGCAG
>JABEBX010020219.1_pt1 | contig 13857 bp, 10 predicted proteins | sample 7245971 | NCBI WGS metagenome assembly JABEBX01 (sample SAMN14506365, study PRJNA622280) | hot springs metagenome | biome: hot spring [ENVO:00000051]|acidic hot spring [ENVO:00002120]; feature: spring [ENVO:00000027]|sediment [ENVO:00002007]; material: sediment environment [ENVO:01001048]... | reverse complement strand
TAGTAACACTAAAAATGCTCTAAAGCCCCGCTGATTCAATGAGCCTTACGGCACGGCTAAAGCCGTGCCCCTTCAAGACCGTGGGCGGCAGCATGAATTTTGCAAGTGGCTCTTTGGCTGGTGCTAAAATTGCCTCTTCCTTCATATCCAAGGAAAGGTGGCGCATGAAGGCAGCCTTTGCCGCTTCTCTTCTCCTGATGCTTTTCCTCGGCGGGTGTCGAGGCAAGAGCTCAACGTCCTCTGCTCCTTGGCCTTCATCCACATCGCGGCTTACGGCATCCGTGACCTCAATCGTCTTTCCAAACGCGACCGTGGGCCGGAAGAGCGCCTCCCAGACGGTTACGCTCACCAACAGCGGCAGCGCCGCGATGACCCTATCGGGCATTGCTCTCCGAGGCGCCGGCGCCACCGCGTTCAGGGAGTCGTCCACCTGCGGGGCTACGCTGGCCGCGAGCGCCAGTTGCACCGTCTCGGTGGCCTTCACGCCTCCCGCCGCCTCCACCTATAGCGCGGCCGTCGCGGTCACCGATAACGCCCCCGGCTCGCCCCAAAGCATTGTCCTCAGCGGCTGGGTTGCGCCGGCAGGAGTCGAGCACACGCTGTACATCTTCCCGGAGCCGGATCGAAGCGTTACGCCGCTCTACGCGTTGATCAACGGCGCGCACCGCACCATCGACATGACCATGTACGCGCTCAAGGACAGAAAGTTCACGGCCGATCTGGTTGCGGCCTGCGAACGCGGGGTCAGGGTGCGCGTCATTCTGGACCAGAACCTGAAGATGGAAGAAAACACGCCGGCTTTCAACAAGCTGAACGCCACGGCCAACTGCAGCGCGGTATGGGCCAATCCGGCCTTCCAGGCCACGCACCAGAAGACGATCGTTGTCGATAGGAGGCAGGTTGCGATCCTGTCGCTGAACCTGCAAAGCCGGTATTACAGCACGACGCGCGATTTTGCTCTGGTGGAAAACGATGCCGCGGACATCGCCGCCATCGAGGCCGCGTTTAACGCCGACTATGCCGCAGGCACGACTGCCTCCGGCACTTCCGGGGCGAGCGATTTCAGCTATGCGCCGGGCGCCGGCGACGACCTTATCTGGAGCCCTACCACCGCGCAGACAGATATGCTGGCGATCATCAACAACGCCACCAAAACGCTGCTGATCGAAAATGAGGAGATGGGCGCCGCCAATATCGTGAGCGCGCTCGAGGCCGCGTGCCGACGCGGCGTCACCGTACACATCACGATGGTCAACTACGATGCCACGACCGCGTGATTTCGTAATCGTGCCCAGAACATTGGGTGCCCCAGGTCCCGATTTTGGGACCTGGGAAACCACGAATCTTCGCGGTCACGGTACTAGCCGCGTGCTCACCGGCGAGGCGGGATGTAGTGAAAACGAATTAAGTAGATCTTCTCGCCTCTGCCGTGCTTGGCCACCTTGAGCAGATCGAGGACGCCGAGGAATCCCGACTCGCGAGCCAGCTCCGGCGTGATATCCGGAAACCCGATCGGCTCGATCGAATCCACCTCGATCTCGCCTTCCTCCATGCGGTAGCGCCCGCCCACGCGCACATGCGGCCGCACCCAGATTCGCACGCTCGACGTAATCTCCCCGCGCCGAACCCCCTCCCGTAGCCGCTGGGCAAACATCATGCAGAGAGTGTACGCCGCACGCACACCCCGGTTGGGCGGGGGCTCTATCGGGAGTGGGACTCAAGATACTCGCGCACGGCCTTAGCGAGGGGCTCAAGATCGAGCGCGATGGTATCCCATGCGACTTGAAGATCGATCTGGTAGTAGTCGTGAATCGCACGATCACGAAAGCCGGCGATTTCCTTCCAAGGGACTGCGATCGAGGATTTTACCGGAGCAGAAATTCTTTTGGAGAGTTCGCCGATCAGTGCAAGCTGCATGACCACGGCGCTTTGCGTCTTTCGATCTTTCAGGAAAGCGGCATTATCCACTCCCTCCACGAATTCACGAACCTTCTCTGTGGAATCCAGAATCTGCGCGAGATAGACGCGGTCATCCTTCATAGATCGTGGCCAGATCGCGCGTCACATAGGGTTGCAGGTGCTCGTTGAGGCTCTGTTCAGTGACTAGATCGACTTTTCTTTTGAGCGCGGCCTCCAGATTCTCGATGAGCCTCATGTAGCCGACCATGCCTGTCGGACGGCCAAGACGCACCAGGATGTCAACGTCGCTTTCCGGCCGGTCCTCTCCGCGCGCAACACTGCCAAACACGGCGGCATAGCTCACCCCGTATTGCCGGAAAACCGGCGTCGTTATCTGTTGAATCTCTTCGATCGTCACTCCTCATTTATACCTCCGGAGTTGGCAAAAGCAACCATTCGTCCCACTTCAGGGGTTTACCCTGGAGTCACCCCATGCTGCTCGAATCCCTTCGCGAAGAAGTGCTCCGCGCCAACCAAGAGATCGCCCGGCGCGGCCTCGCGCCGCACACCTTTGGCAACGTGAGCGGCATCGACCGTTCCGGCGCCAAGCCGCTGGTGGTCATCAAGCCCAGCGGCGTCGAATACGCCGCGCTGACCCCGGCCGATCTGGTCATCGTCGGTCTCGACGGCACGGTCGCGGAGGGCTCGCTGCGGCCTTCGAGCGACCTCGACACGCACATCCTGCTCTACCGCGAGTTCCCTCAAATCGGCGGGATCGTACACACGCACTCGGAGTTTGCTACCGCCTGGGCTCAGGCCGGCCGCTCTATCCCGTGCCTCGGCACCACCCACGCCGACTACTTCCATGGGCCGGTTCCGGTCACCGAGCCGCTCACCGCCGAGGAGGTTTCGGAGGCGTATGTTCGTAATACCGGGGAGGTGATCGTGCGGCGTTTCCGCTTGGGCGGCCTTGACCCCATCGCCGTGCCAGGCGTGCTGGTGGCCGGCCACGCTCCGTTCGCGTGGGGCAAAACCGCGACCGAGGCCGTCGAACATGCGGATGTGCTCGAGTACATCGCGCGGCTGGCCTACCGCAGCGTGCTTCTTGGAGCGCCGGAATCGGGAATTCCGCCTTACGTCGCCGAGCACCACTACCTGCGCAAGCACGGCCCCAAGGCGACCTACGGCCAGCGTTGACGCCGCCATCTCCAACAGAGGTGGAATGCCCCTTTGGCCGGCCCGGACCGCAAAAAACCGCTTCCGCCATCCGGCATTTTCCAGAATCGGACGAGGATCCACCTAATTTTCACAACCTTCCAATTTTCATAGGTGTATTCTTTTCTCTGGAAAGCAGTTTCTGCTTTCTAGGTTCTCGCTGGAGATTTGGCCTCCGGCACAGTTGACGTTTTGGCTGGCGAGAGGTCCATATGTTGAGTATTCTCTATGAATTACCGCGTCCCGGCGGGGATTGATGGGCGTTTCTCCTCGATGGCAATTGACGTGCTAATAAACGGAGAGGTGTAAGGTCCACCCTCATGGAAGCCAGCCTCTTCAACCGGATGCAGGCCACGCTGCTGGCTTTGGCCACGGCTGCGCTCTTCCTGTTGGCGGTGATGAACGTGGCTCAGGAGCGCCACTTCCAGGAGCCATACATCGGAGTTTGGTGGCGTGAGGCCGCGGGTGGACTGCGCGCCGAGAAGGTGATTCCGGACACGCCGGGAGAGCGCGCCGGCATTCAGGCGAACGATCTGCTGACGGCGGTGGACGGAGCTCCAGTGACCCGTCTGGCCGACTTCGAGCGCGCCCTCTACCGCGCCGGCCCTTACGGCCAGGTTCTTTGCAGCATCACCCGCGACGGCATTCCCCTGGATACGCCGGTCAAAGTGATTCCCGTGCCGCTGGACCGCAGCCTGCAGACCGGCCTGCGCGTGATCGGCCTCATCTACCTGCTCATCGGTTTCTACGTTCTGTTCCGACGCTGGGGCGCTCCGCGCGCCACGCACTTCTATCTCTTCTGCCTGGTCTCGTTCGCTCTCTACGCCCTCCATTCCACCGGCAAGCTGGACACGCTCGACCAGATCGTCTTCTGGGCAAACGTGTCGGCGGAGGCGCTGCAGCCGGCCCTTTTCCTGCACTTCGCGCTTAGTTTTCCCGAGGAACGGCTCAAGAATGTGCGCCGCCGCTGGCTGTTGCCGCTGGTCTACGCGCCGGGCGCCGGAGTGCTCGGCCTGTGGATATGGGCTATCCATTTTTGGCAGGCGACCGGCCTGCTCCTGCACCGGCTCGATCAGACCGCGACCGCCTACGAGGCGCTCTTCTACCTGCTGGCCGCGCTGTTCTTCGTGCTCGGCTACCGGCAAGCCGACTCGCCCTTGCTGCGCCAGCAGTTGAAGTGGGTGACCCGCGGGACGCTGCTCGCGGTGCTGCCTTTCACGTTCTTTTTTGCCGTCCCTTATCTGCTCGATTTGAGCCCGCCCCGGCTGCTCACCACTCTCGCCGGCTTGTCGCTGGTCTTTTTGCCGCTCACCTTCAGTTGGGCCATTGTCCGCTACCGGCTGATGGACACCGATTTGATCTTCAAGCGCGGGGTGGCCTATACGCTGGCGACCGTCCTGCTGTTGGGGGCATACTTCGGCATCATTGCGCTCATCGCCCTGGTGGTTCACAACGGCATTCCGCAAACCGTGCGCGCGTGGGGTTTGGTGCTGACCATCCTGGCCACGGCGGCCCTCTTCGAGCCTCTCAAGCGCAAGGTGCAGGGCTGGGTGGACCGCGCCTTCGACCGGCATCGTTACGACTACCGCAAGGCTTTGGTGGAGTTTGGCCGCGGGCTCAGCTCCGAAACCGATCTTAAGGCGCTGCTGGAGTCCATCGTCCACCAGTTGCCGCGCACGCTGCTGGTGGCCCGCGTGGCCGTTTTCCTGGCTGACGGCTCCGGGCGCCTGCGCGTAGCCGCCTCGCACGGGCTGCCCGCGGAAGTGAGCGCCGCCCACGGCCGGCCGGGACAGGCGCCGCTCGGGCAGGACACGATGGATCTGGGCTTTCTGGACTTCGACCGCGCCCAGGACCACTCCCACATCTTTTTTGAAAACGCGCAGCAGGTTCTGCACCTGCCCGAAGCGCAGCAGCGCACCGCCGCGCGGCTCGACCTCAACTACTATCTGCCCTGCCGCGTAGCCGTAAACAAGCAAGAAAACGGGCGGGTTTCAGAAAACGGGCGGGCTGCAAGCCGCACCATCGCCGTCATCGGCCTGGGCCGCACGCTCGGCGGCGACTTCCTGTCCAGCGAAGACGTGGAGCTGCTCGAATCCCTGGCCAGCTACATCGGCATCGCTCTCCAGAACGCCAGCCTCTACGCCCGCCTGGAAGAAAAGGTGAACGAGTTCGAGCGCCTGAAGGAGTTCAACGAGAACATCGTCGAATCCATCAACGTGGGCATCCTGGCCGTCGATCTCGAGGACCGCATCGAGAGCTGGAACACGCAGATGGAAGCCATGTACGCGTTCAGCCGCGCCGAGGCCATCGGCCAAGAGTTGCGCTCGGTCTTTCCTGCGGAGTTCGTCGAGGCCCTGGAGACCTTCCGCCACGAGCAGGGGGTTCACAACCTGTATAAGTTCCGGCTGACGACGCGCGCCGGCGAAGCGCGCACCGTGAACATCGCCGTGGCGCCCCTTCTGTCGCGCGACTTTGTTCCGCTGGGGCGCATCGTGCTGGTCGACGACATCACCGAGCGGGTCACGCTCGAGTCCCAGCTTGCCCAGGCCGACAAACTCAGTTCTATCGGCCTGCTCGCGGCCGGCGTAGCGCACGAAATCAACACGCCGCTGGCGGTCATCTCCTCTTATGCCCAGATGCTCTCCAAACAACTGCGCGGCGACGCGCGGCTGGGTCCGGTGCTGGACAAAATCAACCAACAGAGCTTCCGCGCCGCCGAGATCGCCAACGGCCTGCTCAACTTCTCCCGCACCTCCTCGACCGAGTTTTGCTCGACCGACCTCAACCAGGTGATCCGCGACACGCTGGCCTTGCTGGAGCACCAGTTCAAGACCGCGCAGATTCTCGTCGATCTCCACCTGGCCGACGATCTGCCCGCGATCCACGGCAACCCCGGCAAGCTGCAGCAGGTCTTTCTGAACTTGTTGTTGAACGCCAAGGAAGCCATGCCCGGCGGCGGCCGGCTGCGCGTGGCCACCTTGGTCAGCGGCGAAAACAGCCACATCACCGCCTTGGTTGCCGACTCCGGGAGCGGCATCGCTCCCGAGCATCTCAAGCGCATCTACGATCCGTTCTTCACCACCAAGACCGCCCCCAAGCCGGGCGGCAAGCGCGGCAGCGGATTGGGCCTGGCCGTCTCCTACGGCATCATTCAGGAGCACGCCGGCAAAATACACGTGGAAAGCGCCGTGGGCGCCGGAACCACGTTTCATCTCGAATTTCCCTTGCTGAGGAATTCAGTTCATGCCTGAGGTAGAAATTCCCTTGAACGATTCCGTCCCGGCGCCGGCGAGCAACGGCAGCTCCCATGCCGGCGCCATCCTGGTGATCGACGACGAAGCCGGCATCCGCGAATCGCTGGAAGTGCTGCTCTCACTCGAAGGGTATCAAGTAACTACGGCCGGCGACGGCGAAGAGGGTCTGCGCCTGCTCGAAGGCCGAAACTTCGATCTGGTTCTGCTCGACCTTGCCTTGCCCGGCCAGAGCGGCCTGGAGTTGCTGCCCCACATCAAGGATCGCCAGCCCGATCTGCCGGTCATCATGATCACCGCCTACGGCACGGTGGATAACGTCGTCGATTCCATTCGCGCCGGAGCCGAGAACTTCATCCAGAAGCCCTGGGACAACGAAAAGCTGCTGGCCGACATCCGTTCCGCCATCGCCCGCCGCCGCGCCGAAGAGGAAAACCTGCAACTGAAGCGCACCCTCAAGCAGCGCTACAGCTTCTCCAACATCGTGGGCAAGAGCGAGGTCATGCTCAAGGTCTTCGATCTCGTCGCCCAGATTGCGCCCAGCCGCTCGACGGTTCTCATCCAGGGCGAGAGCGGCACGGGCAAGGAGCTCATCGCCAAAGCCATCCACGCCAACTCGCCGCGGCGCGACAAGCCCTTCGTGCCCATCAACACCGGCTCCATGCCGCCGGAACTGCTCGAATCCACGCTTTTCGGCCACGTCAAGGGCGCGTTCACCTCGGCCATCGCCTCTAAAAAAGGGCTGTTCGAGGTGGCGCACGGGGGCACGCTCTTTCTCGACGAGATCGCCACCATGAGCGTGGAGACGCAAGCCAAAATTCTGCGCGTTCTGCAGGACCGCCGCTTTATGCACCTGGGCGGCATTCAGGAGGTTCAGGTGGATGTGCGCATCCTCGCCGCCACCAATGTCGATCTGCAGAAGGAGGTCCGCGAGGGCCGCTTCCGCGAAGACCTTTTCTACCGCCTCAACGTCATCGTCGTCGATCTGCCGCCGCTGCGCGTCCGCCGCGAGGACATTCCCCTGCTCGCCCAGCACTTCCTCGACCTTTACGCGCGCGAAAATGGTTTCGCGCCGCGCAAGCTTTCGGCCGACGCCATGCGCGCGTTGATAGATTACGACTGGCCGGGCAACGTGCGCGAACTCGAGAACGCCATCGAGCGTGGCGTCGTGCTTTCTTCCGGGCCGGTCATCGGCGCCGAACTCCTGCCCGGCCACATCACCGGCCGCAGCTTCCAGGATGCGCTGCTGGAGCACAACCCCAACTCCTCGCTGTTCGACATCCTGGAGATGATCGAGCGGCGGATCATCATGGAGAAGCTGGAGCGTTGCAACTGGAACCAAACCGACGCCGCGGAGCAATTCCGCATCCCGCTCTCGACGCTGAACCAGAAGATCAAGCGGTTGAACATCGAAATCCGCAAAAAGGGCCGGGAATAGGCGATAGAGCAGAATGCGGAGGGTGGAAAGAGCTTTTATGGCGGGATCGGGTTCGATGGCGTCCCAGTCATTTTCATAGCGTTTCTTCGTCTTGGCGCATCAAGAAATAACCGTGAGGGAACGCCATGCGAACCACGATCGACTTGCCGGACCCGGTCTACCGTAAAGGGGAGCAGGCTGCGCGCGCTCAGGGCGTGACGATTTCGGGAGTCACGTGATCTTGCGGACCCAGAAGCCCACCATCGCGTCGCTGTTCCGGCGCACAATCCTCTGAGAGTTGGGACGCTCAATGCGATTCTCGCTGCCGTTGCAGCGCACAAGAACGCGGCTAAAGAGGAAATCCTTAAAGACATTTGACGGTTATTTCGGGCCAGAATGGGGACCTGGGGCGCCCGGATTCGGGTGATTGCTCGCTAGGCGCATGCGTTGGGCTTGGAATAGAGCATGCCGAGAGGGACAGGCTTATCGAAAGTGACGGTGGGAGCGCCGGGATTGAGATCCTTGAGCCGCTGATTGAATTCTTCTTCCTGGGTTTTCATTGTGCTGTCGAGTGAAGCGCCGAATTGACCGGCCATGGCATGAGCGACTTGGTGCCGGAACAGCAGGTCCTTCGACGCCTCGCTGCGCTCATCGCTCAGGATGACAAATTCAAGGCCGAACGCGGACCTTGCGGTCCGCGTTCGGTGTTTCTGGGGCGTTTTGGGGTGGGTTGATGTACGGGCTGAAGCCCGTACCCTTCAGATAGCTGAAGGGCTTCTTGCGGCACGACTAAAGTCGTGCCCTTTCAAAGCGGCTCAGTATTTCGGCACGGAAATGTGCGGGTCGGGAGACCCACACGACAGCCGGTCAGGAGACCGGCGCTACGGCACCTTAGACTATGGCACTTTACGCTTTCGCCGGCACGGCGTTGCCGAGGCGCTCGGCCATGATTTCGTGGGCGTGGGCGAAGAATTCGTCTTGGCGGGGCTTGCCGGAGTCTAGGTCAGCGAGGATGGCCTTTTGGGCTTCGTACTCGCGGTTCTTGACGCCGGCTTTGGATTGCAACATGCGCCAGGCCTTGCGGCGCTCCACGCAGAAGAGGACCAGTTGGCGGGAGATGGCGCGGTACTCGGTTTTGCCGCCTTCGTCGAACTGGATAGAGACGCCGAAGTCGGGGATGAAGCTCCGGTGCTCAGGATGGAGGTAGCGGCGATAGACCACGTCCTGCTGGGTGATGCGCACCAGCATGTTATCGAGCGGGATGAGCTTGGCCGCGGCTTCGGGCTTGATCTTCTTCAGGTGGTTGCGGAAGCGGGCCTCGGTCGCGGCCCAGTGGGCGACGGTGTAGCGATAAGATTCGCCGCTGAGCTTGGACTTGGTTTCGTACCAGTCCAAATCAATCGACGGATTGCCCTTGATGTCGAGGGCTTCCTGGTAGCTCTCGCCCTTGCGGGGATCGAAGACGAATTCGGGAACGCCGCGGGAGTCGCGGGCGCGCTGGGCCTGGATGAGGGCCATGTCGTCGGGGACGCCGTGCTCGGGCTGGCAGGTGGTGTAGGCCTGCAGGAACATGGTGCCGCGATACTCAAGGCCGTCGAGGATGGCGCGGTAGAGCTTGGGCGCGTTGGCCATGGAGACCTGCGCGACGAAGGGCGAGCCGTGGCCGGCGAGGAAGGTTTCGGCGACGGTCTTCTTCTCCGTGTTCTTGCCCTGGGTGGCGGCGCCGAAGACGTTCATGTCGTTGCCGCCGAGCATGGGCGTGGAGTCGGAGTTCTGGCCGCCGGTGTTGGAGTAGACCTGGGTGTCGAGCATCAGCACCTTGACGTTGGGCCGGTTCTGCAAAACGACCTTCGAGGTGTTCTGGTAGCCGATGTCGCCGATGCCTCCGTCGCCGCCCACGACCCAGACTTTGGGCAGTTCCCTGATCTCCTGGTCGGTCATCAGCGCGTCGGTGAAGTGCGTGAAATGGTAGTACTCTTCCTCGGTCACGCCCTTCCCGTTAAGCACAATGCCGGCCAGGCGCTCGGGAATGACCGAACGGCGCGCGTGATCGACGATAAAGCTCTCACCCATCAGCCAGCCCACGGTCACGCCGTCCTGGAAGAGCGAGTTCATCCACGGATAAGGATGCGGATTGTTGGGCGAGGTTGAGCCGTAGACCGTGTTGCAGCCGGTGTGCGCGGCCATGGCCATCACGCTCATGCCGTTAGCCATCCGCCCGTCGACGGGCTGCAGGTTCTTGTGATTGAAGGCTTCAGTCAGCAGCACCGCGGCGACGGCCTCCACAAGCTGCGCGTCAGTCACTGTACCGTGTTCCTTTTCGTAGGCTGCGATGCGCGCCTTCGTGTCCTTCTCATCCTCACCGCCCAGGCCCATCACCGCGTGCAGAATGGTCTGGCGCAACAGCGCGTACTCGCCCGCGTTCGCCGCCTTCAACGCAGCCAGCCTGGCAACGCCGGCCTTTTCAAGTTCGCCGGCCTTGGCCAGCAGGCGGTCGCTCTTGGCGTGGTAGATGGGGCGCATGTAGGCCTCAGTGACGGCGGCGATGGAGCGCAGGACGCTCTTTTCGCCGCAACCGGCGCAGGCGCCGTCGCCGGCAACAAACGCGTCGTAGTTCGACCGCACCATGAGCATGTTACGCAGCGTCGCGGTCTTGGAGTCTGCGGGGTTGGCGTTGTTAAAAAGGCCGAGGTACTTCTGCGCGGTGTCGGGCAGCAGGTTCAGGAAAGCGGTGCCGGATTCGTGCTCGGCGTTGATCTCTTCGGTCTCCTGCACCATCTTCAGCGCATGGTGATCGCCACACGCCGTAACACAGGCCGCGCAGCCCTTGCACAGGTCGCTGACGAAGATGGAGAAGATGCCGCCCGAGCCGGGCGTCTTGCGCTCCGGCGACGAGAAGATGGCGTTCACCTTCTGGTAGGCCATCGGCGCCTTCTCGATAATCGCGAAGAACTGCTCCTTGGCCTTCGCCGAGAAGCCGCCGACGCTCTCCGTGACTTCGCGGATGATCGTCGGCAGGGGAGTTCCATTCTTGATCTCGGCCAACATGCGCTGACGCGCGAGTTTTTCGATCTCCGGAAGCTTCGCGAGCAACTTGCGGCGCTCCTCTGCATCGGAGACGTAGTACGCAACAGCCGTGCCGAGAACCGTGCTCAGGTCCTGAGAACAGTTGGGCAGGGCGGTGTCAGGGCAGGCGGAGATGCACTCCATGCACTGCGTGCAATTCTCAGGGATATAGAGCGGAGTCTCGCGGCGCGCAACGTACTTCGATCCGGTGTCGCCGGTGGCGGCGGCAACCACGCCCATCGCCGTGAGCGGCGTAGACGGCTGGTTGAAGCCGAGGCGCGCGCGGAACTCGGCGTCGAAGACGTTGATCGACGAGATCGGAGGGCGAGGGCCTTGTCCCGCGGGAGCAGGGGTGCTGCGCCGCATTCCGCACACCGCGCCCGCAGCGGCTTCAACGAACGCCGGTTCCGGCTCCAAAATCGGCAGCAGCGCCTGGCCGCGCAGACTGGAGTGGTCCGCCGCGGCGACATCGCCGATGGCAATCTCCTTCACACGATCAAAGCCCTGCGTCATCACTTCCATGTTCGACTGCACCACGGCCTCGCCCAGCTTGCCGAACTTCTTCACGTACTGCTTGCGGACCACCTCGCGGAACTGCTCCTGGGAGATGCCAAACTCCCGAAGCAGCGGGCTGACGGCGAAGAAGGCGCCCAGGAAAGCATTGCCCTGCATGCGTAGCTGCAAGTCGGCGCGATCGGTGGCCTTGCGCGCAATATCGAAGCCGGGCAGCGTAAAGACGCGAATCTTCTTCTTGATAATCTGCTGACGCGCCCAGATCGGCAGATTTTGCCAGGCGCGCTCGCCGTCTACATCCGACTCCCACACCAGGCAGCCGCCCTCTTCCATGCCGTCGAGAGGATTGGTGTGCGTGAAGGCCTTGGGATCGCAGCAGAGGACCACGGTGACGTGGCGGAGGTCGCAGTTGACGCGGATGCGCTCCTTGGCCGCAACCATAAAGTAGGCGGTAGGCGCGCCTTTTTTCTCGGAGCCGTACTTGGGGTTGGCGCTGACGTGGATGACTTCCTTGGGATTGCCCAGTTCGTCGCGCTCCCCATCACGTTCAAAGAGCAGGTCGTTGAGGTCGCCCAAGATGGCGCCCAGGTTTTTGCCGGTGGTGATGGCGCCCCAGCCGCCGATGGAGTGGAAGCGCACGGCGACCGCACCCTCGGGGAGTAAGGAGGGCATCTCATCGGCGATGACGCTGTAAGGGTGATCGACGCCGAGCACGAAGAAGTTGGCGCCGCCGGCCGCGGTTTTGCCGTCCTTGCGGGCGCGGCCCGCGGTGGCGAATTCGTAGGCGCCGATGACGTGCTCGGGGCGGAAGTCCCGCGAGCCCAGGCCGTAGCTGCCGCCAAAGAAACGCGGAATATCGGCGAGAGTAATCGCAGGCAGACCACTGACGCCCTGCACGGCCTTGGAGAACGCAGTCCGGATGTCTCGCCCCATCGGGTTGTCGCCCGCGAGAGCTTCGTCGGTCCGCTCCAGGATGATGACGTTCTTCTTGCCTCGGAGGGCTTTTATGACCGCGGCCTCAGGGAAGGGACGGATGACGTTGAGATGGATGGAGCCTACGCTCGCCTTGCGCGTTTGGCGCAGGTAATCGACGGCGGCTTCGATATTTTCAGCAGCCGAGCCGAGCGAAACAAAAACGGTTTCAGCGTCGGCGGTCCTGTATTCGCTGATCAGGCCGTAACGGCGGCCGGTGAGCTCGGCAAATTTTTCGTAAGCTTCTTCGAGGAAGCCGAGGATGGGCTCGGCGAAGTTGTTACGGCGCGCGACGACCCCCTGCATGTAGTGTTCCTGGTTCTGGACCGGGCCGAGGAGGACGGGGTTGGCGAGGTCCACCATTTTGGGCACGCGGCGGCGGGTGGGGCCGAAGAGCGTGCGCTGGGCCTCGGTGGGACAGTCGATGATGTCATCGGGAGCGCCCAGGAACTCGCGGATCAGCTCGGACTCGTGCTTATAGAAGGTGCGCTCCAGGTGGGTGGTCAGGAAGCCGTCCATGATGTTCATGCCGGGCGTGAGCGAGAGCTCGGTGACGTGGCGCAGAATCAGCGCCTGGTCGGCGGCCTGCTGCGCGTCCTTGGCGAAGAGCATGATCCAGCCGGTGTCCAGCGCGCCATAGATGTCGTCGTGGCCGCAGTGCACGTTGAGGGCGTGCTTGGTGAGGGCGCGGGCGCCGACTTCGAGGACCATGGTCGAGCCTTTGCCGGGCGCGTGATAGTCCTGCTCCACGCCGTAGACCACGCCCTGGCCGGAGGTGAAGTTGACTACGCGCTTGCCGCAGACCGAGTGGGCGATGGCGCCGCCCTGGGCCGCGTGCTCGCCTTCGGCCTCGATGGCGATGGTGTTGCCGCCGAAGACGTTCAAGTGACCCTCGGCATAGGCCTGCTGGAAGAGCTCGCCGCCCTCCGTGGAAGGCGTGATGGGATAAAACACGCCGGCGTCGGCAATGCGCGTCTCAGTATGGTAAGAGACGAGCTGGTTGCCGTTGGCTGTAACGCGAATGCCGGGGTAACGAGCGGCAGATTTCATAAATCCTTCTCCATGAGCCGGGTATCTACTTTCGTTTCTATCATCGTTCAGCGCAGTGAGGAAGCGAGAGGCAAGCAGCCGGCGGCGCGCCAAGTTCCGGAATGCATTTCAAGCCGCGCGGATGATGCGGCTGCCCGCGTGCCTATACGTGTCGTTTTGGCCGCAGCCAGTAAGCGGTGAACCACAGGGGAAGATCACCCCAAATAGAACGGCCTATCTACAAGTATGCACCCATAGCTGGAGACGAAATCTCACGGAATGGGATGATCGGAGGGGTTTGCGGCCTACGCGAAGCGCATCCCAGATAAAAACACATCAATAAAAACGCATTCTGAATCAACTATCGATCAACATCCTCGCTAAAATGGATTTGCCATGAACAAAGCGGAACTCGGCGGCTGGGTGGGCCGGATGGTAGACGGACGGTATCCACTCCTGCGGTGGTTGGGGGGTACCGAGAGCGGCGGAGTGTTC
>JABEBX010017921.1_pt1 | contig 13859 bp, 13 predicted proteins | sample 7245971 | NCBI WGS metagenome assembly JABEBX01 (sample SAMN14506365, study PRJNA622280) | hot springs metagenome | biome: hot spring [ENVO:00000051]|acidic hot spring [ENVO:00002120]; feature: spring [ENVO:00000027]|sediment [ENVO:00002007]; material: sediment environment [ENVO:01001048]... | reverse complement strand
ATTACGCCAAACATCAGCGTCTACGGTGACGAGGATGATCTGGGCCTTTACCTGGCGAGCCTTAAAAAAGTTAGGGACATGGATATCAGCACTATATATCCTGGCCACGGCCCTCCAATAAGCAATCCAAAAGCCAGGATATCTGAAATTATAAAGCACCACGAGTCACGCATGGGAAATATAATATCGGCCATGGATGGGTGGACGACAGCCTACGATATTGCAAGAAAAATACCCTGGAGCAAGGGAAGGACAATGGATACAATGAACTTCATGGAGGTTAATTTTGCAGTTATGGAAACGATATCACATTTAAAGCACATGCAGAAGGAGGACATGATCGATGAAAAGGATGATAACGGAATTATAAAATATAATAACATAAATTAATAGCATTATACATATATTTACTACTTTAATGTGTATTATCCTGTGATGATACGAACAGATTTGAAACAGGATGATATACCGCAGACCTGGTATAACATAATTCCAGATGCGCCCGGGGAACTTCCGCCTCCAAAGGATGAAACCGGAAAGGCACTAGAAACGCTGAAGCTTGCGATGCCTGCCAGAGTTCTATAATATGAGCTCTCAGGAGAAAGGTATCCAGAAATACCTGATGGAAATGTATGGCGCGCGCTGCTACTTTTCATGCCCGGTCTATCACATACTTGGAAAGGACTGGGGACAGCAGCCATATGGAGGATCAACCGGAGCAATGTGGACAGCCATCGTCAATAAGGATTATATGACAGCCACTTATTGCACGCATTCCGGCGGCTGCAAGGAAGTTTGCCCGATGAAGATAGACATACCGAAAGTTCTGGAATACATAAAGTGGCAAAACATGAAGCGATAATCAGCATTTGAACGTTAATATCCTGCGATCTGCAAACAGCCTGACGGATAGTTTTTCGCCCTGCAATCGTATATTTTCATTCAATGGTAATGATTTCTATAATTTTAATAAATAAATATAGTAATTATTTTTGAATGATCGGACATTTTCAATGATCATAAAACTACATTTTTTGTAGCTGATATCGGTATTATATACTGTATTATTGAGCAATTGATAAACAAAGATGCCTGTAAATGTATACTTTCCAGCTAATTCAATGTTTCAGTAATTAGCTCTGCAGAAAACAAAACAGTTTTAATACTTATAGCTTTTATAGTTTTTGGTGACTAATAAAGATGATCTCAGTTGAAAAAGAGAGATATCCGAATATAAGATTCGCAAGTGATTTTGACATAAGTGAGAATGCTCCGTTCAAGAGTGTTGATGAATTCGTGAAGGATATGGGGCATCTGATAACGGATGATATGCTCGTAATACGTGTTACTGAAAGCCTGTGCCCTGGCTGTGTCGACGAGGAAAAATTCGACCAGATGAGGATACCTGCAATAATATATGAGGAGGCAGGCGAGGTCAAGCAGATAAAGGAATGCCCGGAGCATGGGGTTACGATCGAAAAATACTGGGAAGATTACGAAATGTTCGAGGAAGCAAAGAAATGGCAGGATCCTGGCGTTATAATAACGAACCCCCAGATTGCCTATGCAGCATCAAAGATAGTATGCCCGACACATTGCGGGCTTTGCGTTAAGCACAAATCGCATACAGGCCTCGGGAACATCGTGGTGACGAACAGGTGCGACCTGTCGTGCTGGTACTGCTTCTTCTATGCAAAGGAAAACGAGCCCATATACGAACCTTCGCAGGATCAAATCAGGATGATGCTCAGGAGGATGAAAAATGAACGTCCGATTGGGGCAAATGCTGTTCAGATAACAGGAGGGGAACCGACGATGAGAGACGATATAGTAGACATCGTCAAGATAGCCAGGGAGGAGGGATACGATCACGTGCAGCTGAATACCAACAGCATCAAGGCCGCCTTCGATCCTGATTTCGTCAAGAAAGTAAGGGCCGCCGGATCAAACGTCGTCTATACCAGCTTCGATGGGCCCACGCCAAGATCAAACCCTAAGAACTTCTGGGAGATTCCTGCAGCACTGGAAAATTACAAAAAGGCTCCGATTGGAGTTGTCCTTGTGCCTACGGTTATTGGAGGGGTTAATGATCTTTATCTCGGTGACATAATAAAGTTCGGGCTTTCAAATATAGATATTGTCAGGGCGGTAAATTTCCAGCCGGTTAGCCTGGTTGGAAGAATGCCTGACCGGGCAAGGCAGAAACAGAGGATCACGATTCCAGGGGCAATAAAAAAGATAGAGCAGCAGACTGACGGGCTCATAGGGAGAGAGGACTTCTTTACAGTTCCGTCCACAGCATCCGTATCCAATTTCGTTGCCGCTCTTAAGGGCCGGCCCACATACAAGCTGTCAATACATTATGCATGCGGAATGGGAACGTATCTTTTCAAGGACAATGAAAAGGTTGTACCTGTAACGAGATTCGTAGATGTAAGGGGGATGTTCGAATATGTCCAGAAACTGGCCGATGAGATAGACGATGCTTCCTTCAAGATACTCAAGAAGGCTGAAAGCGCAACAAAACTTTACATGAGCCTCAAGAAGTTCGTTGACTACGAGAAGGCCCCAAAGGACTTCAAGCTCAAGGACATGGTGTACAATGCGTTTACAGAAGGCGATTACCACGGCCTAAAGGCATTCCATTACAAGTCTATGTTCATAGGGTTCATGCACTTCCAGGATCCGTACACATACGATGTTGACCGTGTTGAAAGGTGCGATATACACTATGCAATGCCCGACGGGAGAGTGATACCGTTCTGCGCATTCAACGTAATTCCTGAGCTATACAGAGATTCAACACAGAGAAAATACTCCATACCGGCAAAGCTCTACGAAGAAAAAACTGGAAGAAGCCTCAAGAGGGAGAAATATTACAGGGAATACAGCATGGAAGACAAGAGAAGAATCATCGACTTCTATGAGAGAAGCATTGGAAGAAAGCTAACAGAATTTGAAATAGGGCAGAAACTTGAAGATCCGGTTCCGGTGATATCCTCACAGAACCCCGATCTCTAATTTTTTGTAATAATTTCCATCGGATTGAAGCTGTAATTTCAAATATTTTTTCGAATTTCATTTATCTTTATATTCTCAGGCTAAGAAAATTCTTTTATTCTTTCGAAGTATTACCTTGTATTGACATACAAAATAGTCGACCATGAAAGTGATGTTGGCATCCTTGTGTACGGTAAGACATATGATGAACTTTTTTCAAATGCGGTATATGCTATGGCCGATATTATTGTCGATGTTTCCACGCTGAAGGAAGACAAGAAAATGCATGAGATCATAACCGGGAAGACTCCCGAGGAAGTTATGGTAAACCTTCTTTCAAGGGTGCTGTTTTTTATAGATACGTATTACGTTATATATTATCATGCCTCTTCGAAGTACCAGGATGGAAACCTTGATGTTTATCTGTACGGTACGGACATCCCGGAAAATGTAGAGTATAAAAATGTGATAAAAGCCGTAACCTATGATGAAATCACTGTAAAACCAGAAGAGGGCTTTGCCAAGATAATATTTGATCTTTAAGCAGGAATCTTTATGTTTCAGCATTCCCCGGTTCTTTCTCCTGATTGGATAAATATAAGACAGGAATTTTCCAGTATACCCTGCGGATTCAAAAGCTGAACGGAATGAAAAATGCAAAACAATATAAATAGATTTAATATGAACTTTTATGCCAGGTCTACTTCCAACGGAGATATTCTTTACACGCGGTGTAGGGAGAGGTGAAACGCAATTAGAATCCTTTGAAGCTGCACTGAGGGATGCAGGTATCGCTAAGTTCAACCTTTCAAGTATAAGTTCGATTTTTCCTCCTTATGCTAAGATGGTTGACAGGGACGACGGTCTCAAAAAGATGAGTCCCGGTGAGATTGCCTTTACTGTTCTGGCAAGAAACACATCAAACGAGCTGAACAGGATGATATCCTCGGCCATAGGATATGCCATACCGAAGGATAAGAGCAAGTGGGGATACCTGAGCGAACATCATAGCTTCGGGGAAACCGAAAAAGTTGCAGGATCTTTTGCTGAAAAACTTGCTGCCGAAATGCTGGCAAGCACATTCGGGCCCGCGTCAAACCTGAAATATGACAAAGAACGGGAGGAATACGTTCTTGAGGATAAGATACTCACTACTGGGAATATATGTGCCACAGCAGTTGTTCTGGACCCCGGTGAATGGACAACTACCGTAGCGGCTGCAGTGCTGATAGTTTAATCATTATTTGAGTGATGAAATGACCGACATAGAAGAAAAATGGGAGAAAAAATGGGAAGAAGCGAAGATATTTGAACCGAAGGTGAAGAACAGGAAAAAATTCATGATAACTGTGCCATGGCCTTACACAAACGGATCACTTCACGTGGGCCATGGCAGGACATACACCCTGGGGGACATCATTGCAAGATACAAAAGGGCAAGAGGTTACAATGTTCTCTTCCCGATGGGATTCCACCAGAGCGGGACACCTATCCTTGCATTCTCGGAAAGGATACGCAGCGGGGATAAGGCCACGATCGATCTTTACAGGAGTTACGTTGGCGAATACGATGACCAAAACGTTGATTCCCTTATAGAAAGTTTCAAGGAACCGAAGAATATAGCAGATTATTTTTCAAATGCGATCGTTCATGATTTCAAGAGGCTCGGGTATTCCATCGACTGGAGCAGGCAGTTCACATCCGCAGATGAATTCTACCAGAAATTCGTGCAGTGGCAATTCAGGAAACTGAATTCTGAAGGACTCATTAAACAGGACAGGTATCCAATACTCTACAGTTTAAACGATGAGAATGCCGTCGGTGAAGATGACATAAAGGATGGAGACACAGACAAGGTTACGGTTGAAGAATTCACGGCAGTCATATTCAGGAACGATGCTTTCTGCCTTGTCGCCGCCTCTCTCAGGCCGGAAACGGTTTACGGCATAACAAACCTCTGGATAAGCGAACAGGGCGAATATGTCAAATTCAGGATGCACGATAATGTTCTGGTATCATCAAGGGAAGGATTCCAGAAAATTTCACTCCAGAATCCCGAAGTGGAATTCATAAACGATGTCAGCAGGGAAGAGATACTCAGCAGGGAGTTTATTTCCCCGGAAACTGGTCGCAGCCTGAAGGTATACACGGCCGGCTTCGTCGATCCTGACAATGGTACAGGCATAGTTTATTCAGTCCCTTCACACTCGGTATATGATCGCATTTATTATGATAAAATGTTTAAAAACCAGGATTCGCCGGCTGTCATAAAGTCAAGATCGAACATATCCGGGGTTATGTCGTCCTACAGCATGGAAACTGCCGAAGGGCGCGATTCCGCAACAAAGGATCTTTACAGGGACGAGTTCTATTATGGAAAGCTGATCAATTCAGGATCGTATACAGGCCTTACCGTTCAGGAAGCCAGGGAGAAAATGGCCTCGGATATGATCGGGGCCGGCAATGCCTTTGTATTCTACGAGACATCGCGCAAGGCTGTCACAAGATCCGGATCCAAGGTCATAGTTGCAGTGCTGCCCGATCAGTGGTTCATCGATTATTCGCAGAAGTGGCTGAAAGAGGAATCACACAGGATGATCGACGGAATTACAATATATCCCGAAATGTACAGGAAGATCCTTCATGATGCCATAGACTGGCTGAAGGAAAGGCCCTGCGCTAGGAGGAGAGGCCTCGGAACTAAACTCCCGTTTGATGAGAGATGGGTCATAGAATCGCTTTCGGATTCAACAATATATCCGGCAGTTTACACATGTTCCAGAAAGCTTGAAGGGATATACAGGAATGGGAATCTGAACGAGAAAGTTTTAGATTTTATTTTTGATGGTGGAACTGTACAGCCATCAGATGATTCTTCGACCGCAAAAGAAGAATTCAACTACTGGTACCCTGTGGACATACGCCTTACCGCGATACCGCACGTATCAAACCATATATCGTTTTACATAATGAATCACGCAGCCATATTCCCTGAAAAATTCTGGCCAGGAGGCATCATCATATCCGGCCTTGTGGTTTCAAACGGCGCAAAGATATCCAAGAGCAAGGGAAATGTGATATCGCTTCTTGAGATCACGAAAAGATATTCGGCGGATGTGTACAGGCTTTACGTCGCAGTGCAGGCAGACATATCTTCAGCCATGGACTGGAATGAGGATGATCTGTCATCTGTCGTTAAAAGATTCAATGAGTTTAAGGAAATAATGTCCGCACATAAGAAAAGCGAAGAGGAGATAAATTTCATCGATGCATGGTTCATTGCAAGGTTCGCTGTGAGACTGAGAAGGTATATGTCTGCAATGGATCATTTCGTTATAAGAGATGCTTACATCGACATATTTTATGGCGTTCTCAATGATATAAAAACCCTTGAATCAAGGGGTGGAAACCGCGATTTAGTTATCGGTTACATAATCAGGGACTGGCTTATTGCCTTAACCCCTGTGGTGCCGCATACAACGGAGGAATTATGGCATAGTTATATCGAGGACAGTTTTGCCAGCATCGCCTATATCGATGATAACCCGGTCACCAGATATGAAAGCATAATAGAAAAATTCGGTATGTCCGTTGATTCATTTTATGGGGTCCTGGATTACGTTGACCAGGTAATCTCCGATATAAAGGAGATTGCTGACGTAGCGAAAATAAAGCCTAAGGAAATCACGATAATTACCGCTGATAGATCCGTACTTAAAGCCTGCCACAACTTCATTGACGGAAAACTGGACGAAGAGGATAAAAAAATTGTACCGTTTATAGCAAAGCACAGAAGGGACATAAGATTTCAGGAATTCAGCGAATATGACATGATAATGAAAAATAAGAGTTATATTGAGAATACATTTGATTCAAGGCTAAACGTTTCCGAGGGCAGCGTTTATGAGAAAAAAATAGCACTCCCGGGAAGACCCGTGATCATCATAGCATGATAAATACTCTCAAATAAACTTAAATTATGTCATTGAGATTAGGAGTTGCCTTAATAGGCAGTGGTTTATATATGGCAGAAAATATGGACCCATTTGAAATCGCACTTGAGCAGCTTAACAAAGCAGCCAAGGTTATGAACCTGGATAAGACGGCTCTAGAATTGCTCAGCCAGCCGCAAAAGATATTGCAAGTAAGTATACCGATAAAGATGGATAACGGGGAAACAAAAATTTTTACCGGTTTCAGGGTCAGGTATAACACGGCCAGGGGACCGGCAAAAGGCGGAATTAGATTTTACCCGACTGAAACCCTTTCCACAATAAAGGCGCTTTCAGCCTGGATGACATGGAAAACCGCAATTGTAGACCTGCCGTTCGGAGGATCCAAGGGAGGAATCATCTGTGATCCTGAAAAACTCAGCAAAGCCGAGCTTGAAAGGCTCAGCAGGGGTTACATCAGGGCAGTTGCAGATTTTATAGGCCCTGAAGTGGATGTACCGGCGCCCGATGTGAACACGAACCCCCAGACAATGGCCTGGATGCTCGATGAGTATGAAAACATCGTGAGACACTCAGCACCCAATCTCATAACAGGAAAACCCGTTGAAATCGGAGGATCCCTCGGAAGAAATGATTCCACCGCAAAGGGAGGAATGTACGTTCTACGTGAGGGAGCGAAGAGAATCGGCCTGGATCTTTCAAAGGCAACCGTGGCAGTGCAGGGCTTTGGAAATGCCGGTCAGTTCGCAGTAAAATTCATGTCTGAAATGTTCCACGCAAAGGTAATTGCTGTTTCGGATATAAGGGGCGGAATTTACAGCGAGAAGGGATTCAAATTCGAGGATCTTCTTGCCTATGCAAAGAAGGCCGGAACTGTTGCCGGATACCCTGGGGCGAAGGCAATAACAAACGAGGAACTCATAGAGACAAACGTTGATGTGCTTATACCGGCCGCTATTGAAGAACAGATAACGGAAAAGAATGCCGCAAATGTCAAGGCGAAGATAGTGCTTGAGCTTGCAAACGGGCCTACAACACCGGATGCAGATGAAATACTTTACAAGAAAGGCGTTCTTGATCTCCCGGACTTCCTTTCAAACTCCGGCGGTGTTATTGTATCGTACTTTGAATGGGTACAGAACAACTATGGGGAATACTGGACAGTCGACGAGGTATACAACAAGCTTGACCGCACGCTTACAAAGGCAACTCACGAAGTATTTGACGTAATGGACAAATTCAAAGTGAACCCGAGGACGGCGGCATACTCCATATCTGTAAAGAAAGTCGTTGACGCAATGAAACTGAGAGGATGGTACTGAAACCATTCCCATTTTCAATTTTTTTTTCAGTCGTTTAATTGAATTCAAGTGTTTATGTTCCTTTTCGCATGATTTATAGATTTTCAATAAGCGTCCTGATTCCGGAATCATGAATAAAAAGAGTGAAACACAATGATCAGGATTCCCAAAGTGTTCCTGATCACCATCATAAAAATACTGCCTTTCCCGTTTAGATCAGGTTTCGAACCTTGCCTGCTTCGTTATCTTTGAACCGTTGAACATGGAAAGGTTCTCGTCCTCAATAAGGTATTTTTTCATTGAACCGAGTTCCCTTGTAACAGATATGGAACGGGTCCTTCCATATTTTCCCATATTTTTATCGTTTATTATTATCAGTCCGTAATCAGCAAGCTCCGTGAGAAGGTCACTTATTCGCCTGGGGGTAAGGGGTGAAAAACCAAGCTCGGAGCAGATGCTTCTGTAATTCTCATATATCTCCCCGGTCACCGTCGTATTCGGTTCAATTTCCTGGGTTATTATGGCACTCAAAAGCACGATTTTTGACTGCAGCGGAAGTGTGTTGATGGCCTCGCGGAGAACGTTCATTTCATATTTTTCCCTTGCCTCATATACTTCTCTTTCCGAGACTTTTTCCTTTCCGTTTCTGATGGCGATCTCGATTGATATCCTTATAAGTTCAAGGGCTTTCCTGGCATCACCATGTTCCTGCGCGCCTATAGCGGCACATAGATTGATGGCAGTTTCGTCTATGATATTAAAATCCATGACCTTCTCAAGCCTGGATGTTATTATATCCTTTATTTCAGGTGCGTTATAAGGAGGAAATATGATACTCTCCTGGTTAAGCCTGCTCTTGATCCTTGAATCTATGTTCTCTAGTAATGTTGTATCGTTTGTGATGCCTATAAGCGATGCCATCACATCGTTTACGTCACTTATGAGTTTCAGAAGCACGTAAAGGGAATCACCTCCGCTTTTCTTTATAAGCCGATCCATTTCATCAAGCACTATGATCAGAAATTTTCCGCTTGCGCTCAGCCGTTCAACTATCTCCCGGTATATTCTGTCAAGAGGCCAGCCTAGTTCCGGTACCTTTTCCCCCTGAAGCTCATTCGAAATGTAAACAAGAATTGAGTAAGGAGAATCATATATTTCACAGTTGACATAAAGCACCTTCACTGAACTTGTCGCATCGGTAAGCATTTTTGTTACATACTTCGCGGTGGAGGTTTTACCCGTGCCTGTTTTTCCATAGATGATTATATTTGAAGGCCTTGAATTTCTGATTATGCTGCTGAGGACAGTTACCATGGATTCTATCTGTTTTTCTCTGTGCGGAAATTCATCCGGTATATAATTCTCTTCCAGCATCGAAAGATCGGCCTTGATAGTCTGGGTTCCAGAGAATTTTGAAAAGAGATTGACCATAAGTATTCATGATCAATGATCTACAATACTAAAATCTTTTGAATTTTAACCATCAAAGCGATTTTTAGGGCTTCATAATATATCTGCCATCCAATTTAATGGTATTTAAATATATCGGTCATATATAACTATATACATCATTATGAGTACATTTCAGGCGTAAATCATACGTTTCATCGCCTTGCTTTATAAGATAAATGGCATGACCTCATTTGTGTATATCCCTTTTATAGTACCTATCAGATAAATTGATCCTGTTACAAACACGAAGTCACTTTTTTCTTCGGCTTTCTTCAGGGCTTCAACTGGATCATTTACGACGGATGATTCAGAAAAGAGATGGCCGTAGAGGCGGTTCAGTTCGTTTGGATCCATCGCCCTTTCCTTTTCATCCGGCGTTGTGAATATGATCCTGTCTGATATCTGCCTCAGAACGTGAAGATATGAATAGGAATCCTTGTCTGATAGCATGCCTATAACCAGGATCGGCTTCTTTGCAAAGACACGCCTGAAAGATCTGACCATCTGGTTCGCTGCAGGCGGGTTATGGGAAGCGTCTATAACAATGAGCGGATTCTTGCTGAGTATTTCCAGCCTTCCCGGCCATATGGTCTTTGAAATGCCGTTTTCAATGCCCTTTCTGCTGAAATTTACTCCGGAATTCTCAACTGCAAGTATAGCCGTTGCCGCATTAAGCGCCTGATAGTCCCCTATGGCCCTGGTGCTGAGATGGTATTCGTCATGATCTGTTACGAAGTCAAAAGTCGTACCGTTTTCGTCCGTGAGCAAATTTTTTATTTTAGATCGATCCAGCCTTATCATCTTTGAGTCCTTCAGTGTGGCCATGCGCTTGACCGCCAAAATAACTTCGGTTTTATCGTCCTGGAGTACTACCGGCCTTCCCTGCTTGATTATCCCGGCCTTTTCAGCTGCTATGGCCGACAGTGAACAGCCGAGTTTGTCGGCATGCTCGTATCCAACCTGTGTTATAACGCTTACAAGGGGGTTTATTATGTTTGTAGCATCAAGCCTGCCTCCGAGGCCGACCTCTATTGATCCATACTCTGCCTTCATTTCTGAAAAGAACCTGAATGCCATCATTGTGGTTACCTCAAAGAATGTGGGGTTCCGGTTTTCCTTTGCCAGTGATTCAATGGTCTCTTTAAGGTTCCCGACAAACGAATCCATGTATTCGTCCGGTATCTGCCTCTCGTCAAGTATTATCCTTTCATTGAACCTGACAAGATGGGGAGAAGTGTACAGCCCTGTGCTGCCATATGATCGCATTATGTTAAATATGAACGCTGAAACCGAACCTTTTCCATTTGATCCGGTCACATGAAAGCTTTTAAAATCGTTCTCCGGATGATTCATTTCATCGGCAAATCTTCTCATTATTGAGAGATCGTATTTGATTCCTTCACGCTTTAAATCATACAGGTACTGAAGATTTGAAAACACAAAGATTGAATATCTAAGTAATATATTACATTAATCAATGTTCGGGGCATCTTTTCATTGTATCTTATTGATTTTCCTTATTTCCGGTATTTCAATGTAAGAATATATGATCTGTTCCAAATTTCCGGGCAAATGGCGAGATAAAACATAATGCAGAACCTGCCTTTGCTAATGCACATATTGTCAATGGACATAAAAACAGTTTTTAATATCCTGCCATACATTATGCTTTACCTTTTTACTGGCCGGGCGCTTATGATGGGACTTATTTTTCATGGACCACTGGCCTTAAGTAGACCATGATTCAGGATTCTGCCATAATGAAGAAATAAATAATAATTCTGAAATTTGGCTTTAAGCGAAAGTTTTCTTTATCTACAACCTGAAATGGGGATCATTAAGAACTTCTTTAAACTAAATCCGGGATACTATCCAATGAATGTTTATGATAACTAACTTTTATATAATCAAGGGATATCGTGATTCAAACGGTTTAATCAATCGGTGGCTATCATGAAGACACAGGCATTGTATCTTGAAGATTCATATTTGAAGGAAAGCGATGGAAAAGTTCTATTTTCTGAATTTACCGATATGACAGTTGATCGGTCCGTATTTTACCCTACGACCTATGGACAGCCAAATGACACGGGGAAAATAATAATCGATGGAAAGGAATACGGCATAGTTGATGTCATATATGATGGTGAATTTATACATCTAATATCACTTGACACGTATCCAAAGGATACTGCCGGCAAAACCATACATCAGGTGCTCAACTGGGATACACGTTATATCCATATGAAGTTCAGGAGCGCATTGAAGATAATATCGGGAATAGCATACAAAAAATTCGGAGTCCCATCGAGAATCAATGAGACTTATGATGACAGGGCATGGATAGATGTGGAAAAAGATGATATGAAAGACGATGAAGTCAAGGAGATAATGGAAGAGGCAAACTCAATAGTAAAAAATGATCTCGAAATAAAGATAAAATACGTAACCCGCGAAGAATATAACAGTGATCCGGACCTGAAAATTCTCGGAATCCATGAAGATCTTGACACGGATAAGGTAAGGCTCGTTGGCATAGGTGATCTCCCGTATCAGCCGGATTATGGAACGCATGTGAAAAAAACCGGGGAAATTGGGGAGATAAAGTATAAAACAAGCAAGATTAAAGGAAAGGTCAGTAACAGGATAACGATCAATTTCTGACCGTATCATTCTTAACAGAATCCGGTTTAATCAAATATTTGTTATGCAAATGCCTGTATTTTTCTTTCCTGCCTTACTGAAAAAATACGTTCCTGCAATTACCGGAATTACCTGATACATTGCAGGATTCTTTCCATGTCATGTACGGGCCCTGAATATTTGCCTTGCTATTTATTCCTGGATTTATGGAATCTGCTCAATGCCCGATGCTCTGTGGTTGAAATTAATATTCCTTCAGATCAATATCGTCACGATCCTGCGCTACCGGATAGAATTGTAATTTCCTTGACACCTTAATTGCACACATCGACAGATCAGCCTTCGGATAGATCCGCTTAGTCTTATGTTCTATCCCGGCGATCATTAAAAATTGTCATCCAGTTATAATTCAGGAGGAATGCGGTTACTTCCTCTAATATTTGGTGCTGTTTTATGTAATTATAAGATTTTTTCCATAATTTTTTTATTGATATCAAGATCGTCTCTCAATAATATACCTTCTTTTAATGCGTCAATAACAAGTTTATTGTTTTTTCTCTTCATTGTTATGATCTCGTTTAATGTCAAAGGTATTATTTCATAGCCGGGTGGGAAATCAAGATTTTTTAATCTTTGAACAGGATTTCCATGAAAATCACCTATGATTATTACATCTACATCACTCCACAAATTGAAATCTCCCCTTGCATACGATCCTATCAGGAACACGGTACATGTAAAATTTAGATTTTTTGCGTATTCCTTTGCTTCCTCTATTACCTTTTTCCTTTCAATTATTCTCTTTTCAATGATTTCTATTTATTTTCAACCTCATTTATTATACTTTCAGAGGCTTTTATTGCATCTTTAGCATTGTTATCAGTGTAGTAATCAGATGGGATTCCTTCTGACCAGGCATCTGTGTATCTGGTCGGAATATAAAATTTATCGACAATTTTAGCCGTATTAATTATCTCATCATTAAATCCTGCCTTTTTTATTAATAAGGAAATAGAATGCCCGAACATATCTGAGCCAATGCCCCTTAAATATGCTCTTATTGCGTATTCTGCAGATTGCTGAGCTTTAAAACACGACCAGTTGTAAAATCCGGAAGCCATATCATTAATTGCAGATTTTAATGTTGACTTTGCATTCATCATCCATCGGTTGTATTCTTCAGTATCCAGATAATCTGTCATTGAATCATAGTTTAATTATCCGTATATTAATTATTGTATCAGTGAGAAATCATGGAGAATTCATAGATCCTGGTTGAATTATTATTTTGTTTTTACGCTTTCTTCAACTTTTTTCTTTATCTCGTCCGTGAAGTCATATATTCCGTGGGCGTATCTGAAGTGCATTTTTACAGGTGGTACAATATCTTCCTTCTTTCCCTCTTCTATTTCATATGAACAGTCAAAGCCGTAATCCTTGCATCTAAAATAATATACCATAAGCTCAGATAGTTATTTCAAATAAATACATTTGTTACATCCGCCACATT
>JABEBX010016262.1_pt1 | contig 13860 bp, 13 predicted proteins | sample 7245971 | NCBI WGS metagenome assembly JABEBX01 (sample SAMN14506365, study PRJNA622280) | hot springs metagenome | biome: hot spring [ENVO:00000051]|acidic hot spring [ENVO:00002120]; feature: spring [ENVO:00000027]|sediment [ENVO:00002007]; material: sediment environment [ENVO:01001048]... | reverse complement strand
GCGCGCTATGGTCGTTTTACGGATTTGTCCAGCGCGTCTCGCTTTTTGGCGCAGCAATCCTTTCCCACCGTCATCAAGGCAGACGGCTTGGCGGCCGGTAAAGGGGTGGTCATTGCCCAGGAGTTTAACGAGGGTCAGCGGGCCCTGGAGCAATTTCTGCCGTGGGGGGCGGTGGTCATTGAAGAATTTCTGGAAGGTGAAGAGGCCAGCTTCATTGCCATCGTTGCCGACGGACAGGTGCTACCCCTGGCTGGTTCTCAGGATCACAAACGCTTGCTGGACAGTGATCTAGGTCCCAATACCGGCGGCATGGGTGCCTACTCCCCCACCCCCATCCTGAATCCGGCCATGATCGAAAGGGTGCGCCGAGAAATCATGCTCCCCACGGCCAAGGCCCTGTCGCTGGAGGCACTACCGTACCGGGGATTTCTCTATGCGGGCCTAATGATTACCCAGGAAGGTCCCAAAGTCCTTGAATTCAATTGTCGTCTGGGAGATCCGGAAACCCAGCCTCTGCTCATGCGCCTGCGCTCCGATCTTTTCCCCATCCTCTGGACAGCAGCACAGGGAGATGCCCTCCCCCCCCAACTCGACTGGGATACGCAACTGGCGCTGTGCGTAGTCTTGGCCGCACCTGGCTACCCGGACGCACCCAGGCTTGGGCAGGAGATCCTTGGCCTTGACCGGGACCCCGGACTCAACGCCAAGATCTTTCATGCCGGCACCCAATGGCATGGGGGCAAGTTCCAAACGGCCGGGGGACGCGTTCTGGGAATCACTGCCCTGGCGCCTTCCATCGGGGCTGCGCAGGCGCGGGTATATGAATTGGCAAGAACGGTGTCCTGGCCCGGTCTGCAGATGCGACGGGACATTGGCTGGCGGGCCCTGGCCAGCAGGCGCTAGGCATGTTGCACCGGAGTCCTGGGCGAATGGCATTGTCCCGGGCAGCAGCCCACCTGCGCCGGGGCGGAGTCGTTGCCTATCCCACCGAAGGGGTCTGGGGTTTGGGTTGTGATCCCCGGCAGCGGCGGGCCTTTGCCAAAATCCTGGCCCTCAAAAAACGACCCCAACGCAAGGGGGTGTTATTGATCGCGGCCAAACAACAGCAAACCCTCCGCTACTGGAAGCAAGAGGTAGATCTGGCCCTGGATCCCGCGCAATACTGGCCAGGTACGACCTTGGTGTTACCGGCCACCAGCTACTGTCCCAGATGGATCCGCGGCCAACATCAGGGAATCGCGTTGCGGGTCAGCAGCCATCCTGCGGTGCGCCGCCTTTGCCTGGCCTTTGGTGGCCCCCTGGTTTCTACCAGTGCCAATCCTACGGGGAAAAGACCAGCCCGTTCCCTGACCCAAGTCCATCGCTACTTTGGCAGAAGAGCCCTGATCCTATCGGCGCGCTTGGGAGGACAACGCCGACCCAGTAGAATTCTCGATGCCCGGACCGGGCAAATCCTTCGGAGCTAAGCATGACCTTGCCGCAGATCCACATCCTCGAAGACTTTCTGACCCAACTCCAGGATGAAATTTGTAGTGCCCTGGCGAAAGCCGATGGAGCTGCTTCTTTTCAGGAAGATCTCTGGCATCGGGATGCGGGCGGCGGCGGTCGTACCCGGGTCCTGAGTGAGGGGGACCTCTTCGAAAAAGCCGGGGTAAACTTTTCCCGTGTTCATGGCAACACCCTGCCCCCTTCCGCCACCGCCGCGCGCCCGGAACTCGCTGGTCAGTCCTTTGATGCCTTGGGTATCTCTCTGGTACTGCATCCGCGCAACCCCTATGTACCCATAGTCCATATGAATTATCGTTTTTTTCTGGCAGGTTCCACCTGGTGGTTTGGCGGCGGCGCCGACCTTACCCCTTGCTATGGTTTTGTGGAGGACGCACAACACTTCCATGGCACCCTCAAATCGGCCTGTGACCGCCACGACCCAAGCTTTTACCCCCGCTTCAAGGCTTGGTGCGATGACTATTTCACGATCCGCCACCGGGGAGAAATGCGCGGCATTGGTGGCAGCCCCGAGGATCGACTCAAAGAGGAATTTCTCACCCCCCGGGACTGGGTATGAGTCGCCACAGTTGGCAACCCTGGCTCTTTGCCCTGGAGCCCGAGCAGGCCCATGCAATGGCTTTGCTTGCCCTGGAAACCCTGGCAAAAATGCCCAAGACCCGCGCCCTGCTCTGGCCCAAGCACGATCCAGACCCCATCCTCCAGCAATGTCTATGGGATCTAGAATTTTCCCATCCTTTGGGTCTTGCGGCAGGCTTTGACAAGGATGCCCGCGCCCTGCCAAGCCTTTGCAGCATGGGTTTTGCCTTTGTGGAGATCGGCACCGTCACCCCCCTCCCCCAAAGCGGCAATTCCCGTCCGCGAATCTTCCGTTATCCAAAAGAGCAGGCCATCATCAATCGGCTGGGCTTTCCGAGCGATGGCATGGAGAAAGTTGCCAGGCGCCTAGGATGCTGGGGAAAGGGTTCTGTTCCCATGGGCATCAATCTTGGCAAAAACAAGGATACCCCCCTGGCGGAGGCCCTTGCCGATTATGAGCGTCTACTGCAACACCTGCATCCCTATGCCGACTATTGGGTAATCAACGTCAGTTCTCCCAATACCCCTGGCTTACGGACTCTGCAAAGTGTCGAGAATCTGGTGCCCTTGCTCGTTGCGCTACGGAAAGTACGGGAAGATCTGGCGGACAATCTGCGCCTCACCCCCCTGTTGGTCAAGATTGCACCCGATCTGGAACGGGAAGAAATTCAGGAGCTCGGCCACTTGGCAGAAGACCCTCGGGGATTATTGGATGGCTTCATCGCCAGCAACACCACCATCAGCCGGCCCGAAGGATGGACTTACCCTCCCGAGGCCGGAGGTTTGAGCGGTAGACCACTGCGGGACCGGGCGCTGCAGACTTTGCAGGTTCTCTATCAAAGCATCCAAGGTAAACTTCCCATTATCGGGGTGGGTGGCATTTTTACGGTGGAGGATGCCTACCAGCGCATACTGGCAGGTAGTAGTTTACTGCAAAGCTACACTGGCTGGATCTACCAGGGGCCCCGTATGCTCGAAGACTTACCCCGGGGACTGGGGGAACGTCTGCGCCAGGACGGATTTACCCATATTTCCCAAGCCATCGGCCAGGGAATGTAAGCTTACTGCATGGGAATGGTTTGCTGTTGGGGTTCCTGGGCTGCCGGGGCTGGCGCTGCGCTTTGCGTCGGCACCGAGCTTTGTGCTAAAGGCTGCAAACCCAGCTGATTGGCGAGGGCGTTCTGAAAGGCCATGGAAAGCGCTTTGTCACCAAGGGTGCCAACACGAATATTGACTTTGCTGACCTGCGTAGCCATGGAAGTGATGGTGACCTTGACCCGTTGCGCACGTTGATCGCTGCCCTCAATGAGGACTTCTGATGGGGTTTTTTGGATCATTCCCTCATAATGTACGCCAATCTGTCCAAAAGCAGTCTGGGAAGCTTGGGCAGCTTGCGCTACCGTTACTGGGTAGTAGGCATAATAGTTGGCAACACCACCATTCTCCACATAAGTAACTGCACCCGCACCCGCACCTGCACCCAGCAACGCGACGCAACCACTTAATGGCAAGGTTGCCAGCAAGGCCAATGCGGCTACCCCGGCATAAGCATAACGCATAGTCCCATCTCCCAAAGCGCCTTGCGCCTACAATAAAGGCCCGGTGATGGCCGGGCCTTTTACCATAATGGTACCGAGAGTCGGAGTCGAACCGACACGGTGTCACCACCACCGGATTTTGAGTCCGGCGCGTCTACCAATTCCGCCATCCCGGCAAATTTGCCATATCCAGAAATAATAACAAGGGAACCTGCCCCTGACAATGGTAGGGAAATTACGCTAGCATTTGTACCATTCCTTTTCTAGTCAACTAGCCATGCATCCCTCCCAAACGCACCAAGATCCAGAATGTATCCAGCTGCTGCGCAAGGATTGGCCCGATGATTGGCAGCAGATCCAGGATGCAGGCAGAGCGTTGCTTGCCGCCCAAGGAGATGGGCAACAGCTCTGGCAAGCACAGGAAGAGGAACAACGCTTCTGGCGTCTCCTTGCCGTAAGTCCTTTTGCGCGTCGCCAACTACTGCAACATCCCCATTGGCTGCCCTTGCTACTTTCGGGTCAGCCCGTTCGCGAGGCGGACCTTTTCAGCGAGCAGGAAGAGACCTTTTTACAGGCCTTGCGCAAACATCGGCAACTTCGGCTGCTACAAATCCTCTGGGCTGATCTCCAAGGCCCGGGTGCTCTCGATCAAACCCTGCAGGATTTGACCCTACTGGCCGAAGAGAGTCTGCAACTCGCCTTGGAATTTGGCCAGCGAAAACTGGAGCAAGCCCACGGAATCCCGCGAGACGAAGAGGGCAATCCGGTACCCTTTGTCGTCATTGGCATGGGCAAGCTGGGGGGAGCGGAACTTAATCTGTCTTCGGATATCGATCTGATTTTCGTGTATGGCAAGGCGGGCGAGAGTGATGGCCCGCTGCCCATGGATAATGCCAACTATTTTCAGCGCTTGGGTCAGTGGTTGATCCGCGCCCTAGATGAACGCCGCGCCGAAGGCTTTGTCTTTCGGGTTGATATGCGGCTACGCCCCTTTGGCGATGCCGGCCCGCTCTGCGTCACGGGCGATGCCTTGGAACAATATTATCACCGCCACGGCCGGACCTGGGAACGCTATGCCCTGCTCAAGGCGCGACCCGTTGCCGGTGATCTTACCTTTGGGAGGGAAGTCCTGGAGCGACTTCAGCCCTTTTTGTTTCGCCGCTATCTGGACTTCACTGCCCTGCAGGGTCTGCGCCGCGTCAAAGCCCTCATGGATGCCAATGAAGGCAGCGCCAGTCAGGACCTCAAAAAGGGCCTGGGTGGTATTCGGGAAATTGAATTCATTGCCCAATCTCTCCAGTTGATCCATGGCGGAAGGCATCCCGCCTTACGTCAGCGCGCCACTCTCCCCGTCCTGCAAAGCCTTGCCGATCTCCAGATCCTAAGCCCCGAAGACGTCCATTTTTTATCTTCCAGCTACCGTTTTTGGCGTCGCATCGAACATGCCCTGCAAATGGTAGAGGATCAACAGACCCAAACTCTGCCCAAGAATGACCTATGCTGGCTGCGTCTATCCTGCGCTTTGCTAGAGAATCCCAGCATCCTCCCGGAAAAAATCGCGCGCCTTCGGCAAGGGGTACACGGCCTCTTTCTGGCGACCCTGGGAACGAACGAGGAAGTCCCCGACGATTCGGCAAGCCTCGCTTGGCTTGCCGCCCGCCACAATTTGGAAGAAGAAGAACCACCCTATTGGTCAGCCATCATTGCAGCGCCCAACCATGGGGAAAGCTGGAGCAAACTGCGGCGTTTTGCCCAAAGTCGTCGCCTGCGCAGTCAACTGTCCCAACGGGGGCAAGCGAGACTCGATGCACTCCTGCCTGCCATCCTGCGCAATATCTCTACCATGCCCAATGCCGATGCCATGCTGGAGCGCATCATCCCCTTACTGGAAGCCCTCTTGCCCCATTCCCAGTACCTTGCTCTGCTAGCCGAGAACCCAGCTTGGCGGGAGCGCCTCCTCCAACTCTGTCAAAGCCCTTGGCTCACCCAAGCACTCACTCGCTGGCCGGAACTGTTGGAAGAGGTATTGCGTCAACCCAGTCCATCCCCATGGACAGCAATGGCAGAGAGTTTCGGGCAAGGAGAAAACCTGCCAGCCGAGGAAAAGCTTGAGCAGCTTCGCCGTACGAAAAATGGTCAAGTTCTGGAATGGGCCAGCAGCTTTTGGGCAGGCGATCTCCCCATTGCGGAGCTCCTCCACTCCTTGAGTGATCTGGCTGCCTGGACTCTGCAACAGTGCCTCCCCTGGGCCGTGCAGGGTATGGTTCTACAGCACGGCCACTTACCTGGAGGCGATTTCCCCTTTGCGGTCATTGCGTATGGCAAGTTGGGGGCCCGGGAAATGGGTCTTGCGTCGGATCTCGATCTGGTCTTTTTGTACGACGCCCCCGAAGAGCTGGAAAGTGATGGCCGAATTCCACTGAGCAGTTCCGCCTGGTTTGCCCGCTTGGGGCAACGACTCATTCATCTCCTCCACACCCACAGCCGAACCGGAAAGCTCTATGACATCGACATGCGACTGCGCCCCAGTGGTCAATCGGGGCCCTTGGTGAGCTCGCTTAGCGCCTTTGCGCGCTACCAACGGGAATCGGCATGGACGTGGGAGCATCAGGCCCTGACCCGAGCCCGTTTCGTGCTCGGAGATGAGCGTCTGGGAGCCGCTTTTACCCAACTTCGTTCAGAAATCCTTAGCCAAAAACGGGACCCATCTACTTTGGCCCAAGAAATCTGGGCCATGCGCCGGCGCATACAACAGGAAAAATTCCCAAACCCAAAGGGCTTTCATCTCAAATTCAGTCCCGGTGCCCTGTTGGATATCGAATTTCTCCTCCAGTTTGCTATTCTACGACATAATGCTGCAGATCCGGCCCTGGCCAGACATACAGGGGTTTTGGAACAGCTCGCAGCCCTGGCAACAGAGGGCATTTGGTCTGCTGACGCTGTAGATAGGCTGCGGGAGCATTATCTGGCCCTGCGCAAGATGGAAAATCAGCGTTTTCTGGAACTGCGGGGACCATTGCTCGATCCCCAGGATCCTGAGACAGCGGTCTGGTTGGCAAAGAGCCAGGAAGTTTCACCGATGATTCACGAACTGGGCCACCGGCCCCATGAGGAGTAAATAATGTCCATGGACGATCGCGACGGTTTTATCTGGATGGATGGTTCTCTGCGCCCCTGGCGCGAGGCCCAGGTGCATGGCCTCAGCCATAGCCTGCACTATGGCATGGGCTGCTTTGAAGGGGAGAGAGCCTATGCGACTCCCAAGGGACCGGCCATTTTTCGGCTGGCCGAGCATACCAAGCGCCTCTTCAACAGCGCTAAGATCCTGCAAATGGACGTTACCTTTACCCCCGCAGAGATCGATGCCGCCACCAAGGAGGTCATCCGGGCCAATGATTTGGATTCAGCCTACATCCGTCCGCTCTTTTTCTACGGCGCCGAGGGGATGGGGCTAGCTGCCAAAGGCTTGCGCGTCCACGCGTTGATTGCCGCCTGGCCGTGGGGTAGCTATCTGGGACAAGAAGCACTGGAACGAGGCATTCGCGTCAAAATCAGTTCCTACAGTCGGCATCACGTCAATATCCACCTCTGCAAGGCCAAAGCAACGGGGAATTACATGAACTCCATGCTGGCCCATCGAGAGGCTCATTACGCCGGCTACGATGAAGCCCTCTTGTTGGACCGGGAGGGCTATGTGGCCGAGGGATCTGGAGAAAACTTTTTCCTGGTGCGCGATGGGGTGCTCTACACGCCCACCTTGACGAGCGCCCTGGAAGGCATCACCCGCGATACCATTCTCCACTTCGCCCGGGATGCCGGAATTCCTGTTGTCGAAAAACAGCTAACCCGGGATGAATGTTACATTGCCGATGAAGCCTTTTTTACCGGGACCGCTGCCGAAGTCACCCCCATCCGAGAGATTGATGACCGAAAAATCGGTGCCGGGCGGCGGGGTCCCATTACGGAAATCTTGCAGACCCGATATTTTGACACGGTTTCGGGCAAACGTGACGATCATCCAGAGTGGCTCCACCATGTCGTTTGAGCAGAAGTCTTCCTCCTCGGAAATACACTGCTGTGCCCAAAACTTTGTGGAAATTGACCCCACGGAACTCCCGCTGGCCTGTCCTCGACCGCAGGGAGGGTCCTGGAATGGACACCCCCGCGTCTTCCTGAAAATTGAGGAAACGGGTGAGGCACGCTGTCCCTATTGCGGCACCCTCTATGTCCTCAAGGGCGGGCCCAGGAGCAAGGGCGGCCACTAGGGAGTACGGTCCTTCGTCTCATGAAGCCAATGGACGAAGGCATCGGGCCCTAAAAACCCCTCCTGTACCGCTTGCAGTTTTCCCGCGGGGCTGATCAGCAAAAAAGCAGGAGGGCCAGCCAAGTGATGCTGCCGGAGCAATTGCCGGGAATCCTCATTATTATTGGTCACATCGACACGGATCAACCCATACCCAGCAAGAGCCTTTATCACCTTGGGATTCTGAAAGACCATCTGGTCCATGCGAGCACACTCCACACACCAACTGGCCCAATAATCCACCAGCACCGGTTTTCCTCGCGCTTGGGCCAAGGCCTGATCCAGCTCCGCTGGCGAGCGAACCCGCTGAAAATGGAGCGTTGGCGTAACGCTTGGGATGTCGGTATGGGACGTTGGCAACGGCGCAAAGGGATCCGATTGTCCCTCCAGGGCCCCTACCCCCATGACCAGTCCCCAAGCCAGTAACACGATCCCCAAGGCTTTACGAAACAAGGTCCAACCCGCCACCGAAGCGGATTCCAGGGCACGCAGATAGACCCCCGCAAAAATCGCCAATAGGGCCCACAGAGCCAGGGTAACCGGACCTGGCAAAACGCGGCTTAAGAACCAGATGGCCACTCCCAACATCAAGACACCAAAAACGGCCTTGATAGCATCCATCCAGGGTCCCGCCTTGGGCAGGAAATGGGCCGCCGAACTGCCGATGATCAACAAAGGAAAACCCATGCCAAGACTTAGCACAAAGAGGGCCAAGGCCCCCAAGAGGACATTGCCACTTTGGGAGATGAACAGTAACCCCCCAGCCAAGGGGGCAGCCACGCAAGGCCCAACAATCAAGGCCGAGAGGGCACCCAATACCAAGCTACTCAGTAGATGCCCACCCTTTCCCACCCGCGCAAGGCGGCTCTGGATGGCAACCGGCATTTGCAATTCATAAAAACCAAACATGGACAGGGCCAGCAGGACAAATATGGCTGCAAAGGCAGCAATGACCCAGGGATTTTGGAAAAAAGCCTGCAGATACGCACCACTCAATGCCGCCAAAACCCCGGCAATGGTGTAACTCAGTGACATGCCTAGTACATAGGCCAAGGACAACAAAAAGGCCCGCAAGCGATTGGGTCGCTCTCGTTGCCCAACGATGATCCCAGAGAGAATCGGGATCATGGGAAACACACAGGGGGTAAAGGCAAGTCCGAGGCCAGACACAAAAAACAATACCAAGGTCCAGAAAAAACTTTTGTCCAAGGACTCGGCCAGTCGACCCGCATTACTCACCGGTCCAGGCTCCTTGGCGGAACTTGCTGGCTGCGTTGCTGTCACGGCAGCCTGGTGCGTAGCAGCCACCTGCGCAAGGGAAAGAGTAATGGTCCGCTGTTGCTGGGGATAGCAGACCCCAGCGTCGGCGCAGCCCTGATACGTGCTGGTCACCACCATGGATTTGGGTGGTGCTCCCTGGATCGTATAGGGAACAATCACCCGATTGGTGCCCTCCAGGACTTGTACCTTGCCAAAGGCAGGATCATCCAGCAGCTTACCCGGTGGAAGTTGCCAGGGACCCAAATGCACATTGGCTGGACCAAGCTCGACGTGGGTCATCTGCCGATACAGGTGGTATCCAGGGGCCACCTTCCACTGCAGTTCCAGGCGATCATTACCAAGATTTTGGGCGGAAAACTGAAACGCCTGTTCGGCGGACAAGAAATGATTGCCCCAAGCCGTGCCCAGAATCGTCCAGAACAGTCCCAGAAAGAACAGAAAAGGCAGATAACTTCTTCGAGAAAGGCGGCGCTCCTGCCCCTGCATCATTTTTATCCCGTTGTTTTCCATCAAGAGAGTGTCATCCTCTGCCTATGCCTTATCCAAGGAATTAGCAAGACTCGGGCCGCCCTCTGCCAAGACTTGGGCCAACCACAGTCCATAGGCTTCATGAACATATCGGACCGGCACGGCCAGGATCTCTGGAACCTCATAGGGATGCAAGTCCCGTAAGCGCTGTTCCAGACTGGGATAACGACTTGCAAGGGTTTTGCAAAGCATCAGGTGTTCCGAGGCGGATTCCATCCGACCTTCCCACGGGAAAAATGATCGCATCGCCGGCAAAATCTGAACGCAAGCGGCCAAACCTTCGGACAGAATTTGGCGGACTATCCTTTCGCTCAGCTCCTGTTCTGGCCAAGCACACATCACCAACAGTACTTCTTCCATGGAAAAGCTCCCTTCGCCGCGTTTTCATCTTAGCAGGAATCATGGGTTCGAAGCCCGAGGATCCTGCTTGACGATCCGACGGTTTTCCGGATAATTCGCAACTTAGTTGCTTTTTAGCATTACTCAAAACATACCAGGAAGAAATCATGAAAAAATCCGTCCTTGCCTTGGGATTCTTTGGGTTACTGACAAGTAATGAAATGTTGGCAGCTCCCCTTTCCCAGCCCATCCCCGAAGAGCACCATAGCCAGTGGTGGAACGGCATATCCTTCATCAATCATCTAGATATAGAAGGAGTCGCCAATCTCAGTGGGGGTCAAGCTCGCGGCAGCGTGGCCACGGGACTTTGGAAAGGGGCATTGGCGCTGCACACCGGCAAAGCTGGCTGGTGGCAGGGTGGACTTTTCGTAGTGGAAGGCTTGGTGGCCAACAGCGGCAACCCCAATAATTATGTAGGCGACCTGCAAGGGGTCTCCAACCTGACCACTCCCAGGGCCCATGTTGCCCGCCTCTACAAGGCCTATTATCGGCAAAATGTGGGGCAATTCACCTTTCGCCTGGGCATCATCAACCCCAATGATTACTTCAACACCACCGGCGTTGCCAGCGAGCTATTCAACGCCTCCTATGGAATCTATCCCACCATCACCATCAACCTTCCCTACACTCCCACTTATCCATACTCGAGCCTCGGAGCAATGCTTTCTTACACCTGGCAGCAGAGTACTTTTGTCGTTGGCGCCTTCAATGCCGATGGTACCCAAGACCTGCGGCACCCCTGGGGGACCGAGGGGCAGATCTATTACGGCGAATGGGATCAGCTTATCCCGGCAGGATCGGGACAAATCACCCTCAAGCTGGGGGGCTATTACAATCACGTCAGCAGTGCATATCTGGCCCAAAACACCCCTTTTGGAGGGGTACCGAGTCAAGGGGGCTATTATGGGACTGCCGAGTACCGCTGGAAGGCAGGCAATGGCTATGAATGGGGGGCCTTCCTCCAGGGGGGCGGCGCGCCCAACAGCAGTGTGGTTTCCCCCGTAAATGCCTATGTTGGCACAGGCCTGCGGCTGCGTAATTTCCTTCCTGGTTCGGCAAAATCTACCCTGAGCATCGGCCTAGATCGCGCTTGGCAGCGGCAAAGCGGTGCCGAAAGCTCCATCGAAATCAATTTTCGCCAACCGGTGTTCCACTCCTTTTATCTCCAGCCAGACCTCCAGTACATCATCAACCCCGGTGCCAATGCCCCTGGCAGCACCCTCCCCAACGCTGTGGTCTTGATGCTTCGGGTAGGCTGGAGAGGAGCCATCTGGGGTTGACGGAAGGGGCAGCCGAGTCTATGCTACGGCAACTTTTCCCCGGTAGCTCAGTCGGTAGAGCGGGTGACTGTTAATCACTAGGTCGGCAGTTCGAGCCTGTCCCGGGGAGCCATAAAAAACAGGTACTTAGCGCAATCTGCTAGGTGCCTTTTTTCTTGCTGTCTAACCTATGGCTAACCGAAAAGGGGAAGTCGCGACTTTTTTTGAGGGAGCTGTGGAGATCTGCGCGATGCTGGTGCTGGTTCCGTGCTCAACGCGCGCCAGCGTAGGCTCGACTGGCGCAAATTCGTCGACGGGTTTATTTCAGCTCGTTCAGATTGGAGACGTGGTGGCCAGTAGACTCATAAATAAGCTTGTATGTCTGACATACTTGCAAAGAAGAAAAGAAAAACATTTCTCGGTGCATCTCCTTGATGACTACTCCCATTTGGCCGTCTGGATAGTGGTAAACTCGCGTCCCCCCGTAAGAGCTGAGTCCCCTGACAGCTTGTCGGAAGGCGTAAGGAGACGCAAGTTCCGGCAAATTCTTTTCTTGAGCGGCTGACCGGGCATTTATGCAAGACATCTGCCCTACGTCGAATATATACCAATCAGTAGCGCTTGCCGCTATTGGCAAGCATAGCGATAGACAGAATACCAGCAGTTTTATGCCCATATTTGGCTCCTCGACGTTTAAGTGGATATCCTCAAATTCAGCTTACCCAAGACCAGATTGCCATAGCTGCGCGCGCAATAGCGGCAACCGCCAGCGCTGCCATGACTCTGAAATTCATTACAACCTTCTCTGATAGTTGTTATTTACCAGATTAGGCGATACCCCGAAAAAGGCAAATGCCTTATCCAGAAATCTCCATCATCGCCATGCTGTCCCCTTCACCTTTTTCCTTAATGCTAAAGCCAGCGGGCCATGATCTCACCAATGACTTCCTCCGTTGTCTTGAGATCCACCCCCGCCATCGCATTGTCGAGTTGCCGCAGCGCCGCCCTAAGAGTTCGCAGATCCTCCCGCCCTTTACGTACGCCCTCATCCTTCCGATTTGCCGCGGCCTTGGCTTTGCCTGCGGGTGTCCGTGGGCCGGTGGACTTCTCCCACGGTTTCCAGCGTTGGATTAGCTCCGCTTGCCGTGCCCGGCGCTCCGGGGTCCAACCGTTCGATGTGCTCATGCGTTACCCCCAAAACTTCGTTGTGCCGGTTTTGATTTTCACCTGTGCGCGGGCCATTCTGCACGACCTGTTGCTGGGCAACATTCGCCTGGCGGATAAACGTCGCGCCAGTCGGGTTCTTCATCTCGGCCAGCGTTGCCGCTGCAAGGGTGCATTGTCGCTGCGCCTTGAGTGCCAGGCCAAGATCGACCTTTAACTGATCCAAGCTGGTGCAGGACATACCGCGTTGCAACAGGAAATTGAACAGCAGATCCAAGCTATTGACCTGCGTTACAAGTACCCGCTCGATGCCGCTTAGATCCCCCTGATTCACGGCGTCGGCCTGTGCCCTCAACGCCCGCGCCATATTCCCGATGGTCAGGTCCGGCCCCAGCATTTTGTTATGCGTCGCTTGCGTGGCTGCGGCTGCGCGGATTACCGGCCCCATGAGCTTGGCGGCCCTCGCCTCGTCATCGGTCTGGTCCGGGCGTTTCGTGATGGGGATTGGGTCGCTTTTTCTGGTCATGATGCTGGCCTCCCGGCTGCGTTCGTTGATACAGAGGGCCGCAAGTACAGCTCCCACAAGACTTTACCGAAGGGGGAACCGTCAACGATAAAACTTGACCGGTCCAGCTTTGGCGCTTCGAGCTGCAAGATGCGCGAGATATTGTACAAAACGACTTCGAAACGAAGCGCCGGGCGTTCTGTGTTGAACACGTCGCTATCTCCTGCGGCCCGGTGTATAGGGTCGCGACTTTCGGCAAAATAAACCCCGCCAACCGAAAGGCGATCCTGTGGGTGGGAGGGCGCCCTGTCCAGGAAGTGAACCCAGGCGATCACTGCTCCGTCGGTCGACCTCATGGTCGCGTCCTCGCCCCGTCCCAACATCTCGATGGCCGCCTTGGGATACGGCGCGGCACATCGGGCAAGCTCCTTTTCCAAGGCCGTGCTTTCGTTGTCAGGCCTCGGCGTAGTGATGGCCGCCAATGCCGCAGTAGGCGTCAAATGCGACAGGGCTGTCGTATTGTGGGCCGCCAACCGCGTGTATCGCTGTGCCTGCCTGGGCGATATTCCCAGGCTTGCCAGATAGGGAAGCCATGCCCCATGGGGGAGGCGTCCCTTCTGCTCGGCCAGCAACCGGCCAGCCTCAAGAGCATGTTCGATGGCCTGCCCCGCGTGGCTCTGTGCTAGTTGATGGTGGTGGATGATGGTCGTTGCTAACTTGCTAGTCATGCCTCGGTCCTCTGTGCTGCGTTGTAAATGCCGGTGGTATGGTTGCCCGCTCGTGCCGGTTGCGTTCGTC
>JABEBX010022573.1_pt1 | contig 13868 bp, 14 predicted proteins | sample 7245971 | NCBI WGS metagenome assembly JABEBX01 (sample SAMN14506365, study PRJNA622280) | hot springs metagenome | biome: hot spring [ENVO:00000051]|acidic hot spring [ENVO:00002120]; feature: spring [ENVO:00000027]|sediment [ENVO:00002007]; material: sediment environment [ENVO:01001048]... | reverse complement strand
AATTTATTTCCTGTCTTTTCCAAAGAACCTTGTGAAAAATTTATATAATCTTTATCCATATGAGCAACGGAATTTACGGATTCATTAATGAAATTAGCTGCAAGTTGCGTATTGGGTTCAATTGGTAAATTGGCATTTGCATATCCATTAAATTCAGACCAACTTTTTTGATTAATTCCTTCGCTCTTAAAACCAACAGTATTTGAGTTTGCTATATTATTTGCAATGTTATTAACTCTGTTTGCAGCAATGATCATTGCGCTAGTTGATGTGTAAATACCACTTAGCATTAAACACCTCCACGAAAGTGTATAGCAAATTCTGTTCTTAATTATTTAAAAGTTGGTTGTTTTTTACAATTTGTGCAATTTCTTGTAAAAGCGTATGCTTATTGTCTACTATATCTTGTGTAATTTCCCAAATTGCAACACCACCTAAGTTCATTACAAAGGCATAGCGAATTTTATCACTAATCGATGATAAATCATCAAAGCTATAATAAATTTTATTTTTTTTGTTAACCAGATATGGCGTTTTTGTCATAAAGTCCCAAAAGTATTGATAATCGTCATTTTTCAATAGCGATAATATATTTCTGTAAGTTGCAGCATGGGATTTATTAAATTCTTGACAAGGTTCATCAGCATTAAAAGCTCTACCATAAAATGGTATGCCAAGTAACATACTTTTTGATTCAACACCTCTTGCAAGCCAGTACTCAATACTTTTTTGAATATCATGAGAGTTACAAAACCCAGATTTTAAAGGAGCGTTATATCCACTAATTGAGCTCCATCCTCCAGCATAATCGTATGTCATAACAATAAAATAGTTGACAAGCGGTTTTAAAAAATCAATATCAAAGTAGCGACCTGTGTAGTTAGCATAAGGCAAATCAATACTAATAATAAAGTTATTACCTAAGCTTTCCCTTAGAGTTTTAACGAAATTATTTAGACTTAGCGTATCAGTTGTGCTTTTTGGAAATTCCCAATCTATGTCTATACCATCATAGTGATTGGTTTTGATGAAATCTATTAGTTGTGAAGTAAATTTATCAAATAATACAGGGTTATTAAGTACTGTTGAAAAATAAGTAGAAGTAGCTCCTCCGCCTACTGATACTATAGGCTTCACATTTATTTTTTTGCTTATACTAATAATTTCCTTATTTTCAAAATTCTTTGGAACAATAAGTTCACCATCTTTATTTGGCCAAATAAATGCATGGTAAACCATATTTATATCATTATTTATAGTAATTTGAGGTGGAAATTTTGATTGTTCCCAGTAAGGATAAAAACCCATAATTAAAAAATTTACAGGTTTTGTCTGAATTTTTTTTTCTACTGCTGGCTGCAGTTGGGCAAATTCAGTAGTCTTTTGCTGATAACTACAGCCAGCAATCAACAATAACGCTATGATAAGCGTTAGTAATTTCATTTTTACTTGTTGATAATAATTTTATCTGTCTTTTTTAATTCTTCAATATAGCTGTCTAATGCTTGTTTCTTTTTTATATTTGTCAAGTACTGTGAAATCTCAGGTTTTATTTTGCTAAGTGGTGGAATTTGACCTTTTGCATCTTTTAATTTTGACTTATTTTGGTTGTAAAAGTCTGTAATTTCTTTATCTGTTGGTGCAAAATTTTGATTGCCAAATTTCTTTTGCAACACAGCGTTTATTAGTATGTTGTTTGTTTGTGCTTTAATTTCCTGTTCAATCTGAGGATCTTTTTCTAAATTTAGTTTTTTTGCCTCATCAAGCAAAACCCTTTCACTAATTAAAGAGTTTAGAACATTTTCTCTAATTTGAACAGCATTTTTATCATTTACAACGCCAGCAGGAAGTGATTTAATAAAATTATCCACAGCCGATTGAGTAATTTCATAACCATTAACACTAGCCAATACCTTGTCTTGTGTTTGAGCAAAAGCAGTAGCCGTAAAAAAAACCATCACCAAAAACAAACTCGCTAAAAATTTCATACACACTCCTTAAAAAAATTTATTTTAATCCACTAAAATCGTATACATTCACGATGGTTTTGTCAACCTTAAAATATCCAATGTATGTTTTAAAAAATTTTATCATTGACAAAGTAGCAATATTGTATAATCTTGTTTTTGGGAGGAATATTATGGAAATCAAAATTGTAAAAATTGTTACAGGAGAAACAGTTATAGGCACAAAAGTACTTGATGGTTTAGAAGATGTGGCATTAATTCAAGTAATACCATCATCAGGTGGTATTCAACTTGCAATTTTACCTTATGGTTTTCCATTTGAAGAAAAAATTGGTGGTAAAATAGCATCGGATAAAATAGTATACGAATTCAAAGATGTGCCAGAAGACATAAAAAATAAGTATTTAGAAGCTAAAAGTGACATCAAGATAAGTTCTACTTTACCCAATTCAAATTTAGATTTTAATTTAATAAAATAATCCTAATCAATCATTATTAATGGCAAAAGCGTACCTTCTTCTACATCGCCCACAAAAGCGTCTAGATGAACCAGGCAGTTAGCTTTTGCCATTGAAATAAAATTGCTAGTTTCTTGAGAATCCAGTGGTTCGATAACAAAATGTTTATCGTATCTTAATATTGCTCGATTAAAGTAATCTTTGCCTATTCTAGAATGCATTGGTTTTGTAGTTTTTGCATAAAAGGTATCATTCGTATACCTAGAAAGACCGGATAGTTTTTTTATGGCTGGTTTTAAAAATACTTGAGCATTTACAACCAACGATGAAGGCCATCCAGGCATACCAAATATTTGTTTCTCACCCAACACTCCAAATATTAGTGGTTTGCCGGGCTTTATCGTTGTTTCATCAAATTTAATTTCAATGCCTAGCGCTTCAAATACATTTTTTGTAAAATCTTTTGTACCTTTTGAGGAACCGCCTGTGCTTATAAGTATATCGCATCTTGAAAGTGCATATTGATAGGTTTTGATTAGTTCATCTATATCATCTTTAACATGACCAAAGTATATACAGTAAGCGTTTTGCTCTCTAATGAAACCATCTAAATAAAAATAATTTGTATTATAAACCATATTAGAATTTGTAGATTCACCTGGCATAACAACTTCATCGCCTGTTGTAATCACGCCAACGATAGGCTTTTGGTATACATCTAGCGTTATTTCACCAAAATATGCAAGCAAAGCCCTTTTTTGTGCATTGATTAGTTCGCCTTTTTGTATAACGATATCACCTTTTTTGATTTCAGATCCAGAAAAAACAAAATTTCTATATTTTTCAACATTCTTTGTTATAAAAATAAAACCATCTTTTTTCTCTACAAGCTCTACTTCTACAACGCAATCGGCCAAAAGCGGTATATCGTTTCCCGTATTGAGTCTCAACGCACATGTTTCATTAAAATCTTCAACATTAAAAACTTCTTTTAATGGCTTGTCTTTATTTTTGTAAACTATAGCGTATCCATCCATTGCAGTTTTATTGGAAGATGGATAATCTGATTTGGCTAATATATCAGAGTATGCAACCCTTCCTAAAGACTCATTCAAGTAAACCTTTTGATGTGGTTTTACTGGTGTATTATCCAATATAATTTTTAACGCTTCTTCTACGTTTTTTTTCATAAATTACTTTCCAAACGGACATATAGGGTAGGTGCAATGAGTGCAAAAATGACACAAACCGCCTTCACTGTAATATTTTAGTTCTTTTTTGTCAATTATGTCTTTGGCCAAAAGTCTTGGTAAAAATATGTCTAGTGCGCTTGCATTGTAATATAAACTTCCAGCTGGTACTACACATACTGTTGTATTGTCCAAAAGTCCGATACTTAAGTTATTTGCTGGTTGGATGGGATTAGACTTGAATACAAATTTTACTTTTGCTTTAGAAAGGGCTTTTTTTGTTACATCATCTGGGTCGACACTGCTTCCACCGCAAACAAATATTAAATCAGCTGATTTTAGTTCTTCTAACGCTTTTATAATAGCTTTTGTATCATCTGGTACAATCCTATAATCAGATACGCTATATCCAAATTTTTTGAGTTTGGTTTCTATGTGGTTTTTAAAAAGGTCTTTTCTTAAACCATAGTAGATTTCATTGCCCGTAATTATTATATTGATTTTTTCAACGCTGTATGGCACAACATTAAAAATGGGTGTATGTAGAATTTTTATAGCTTTATCTAAAATTTTTCGCTTAACATAAAGAGGTATGATACGAAAAGCTGCAATAGTTTTGTTTTGTTCGCATGGGAAATTATTGTGAATACTAGGCAATGATAGTTCTGGTATTGCGTTAATCCTAAATAATTTATCTTTATTGATTTTTAGCAATCCTTTAATTGATGAGTAAAAGTTTATTTTACCTTCACTGGGTTTGTTATCGTAAAAAACGTTTTTTCCTGCTATGAATCTTGCTATCTCTAAAGCAAAATCATCTTCGTGAACATCGTCTTTATCGGGTATTAGCTGATAAATGTGGCTTTTGCCCATTGATTTTAAAATTTCAATATCTTCTTGGGTTATTATATGGCTTTTTTTAAAACGTGCGCCCTTAAATTTTTCTTCTTTATTGATATATGTTATATCATGAGCTAAAGCTAGCCCAACGCTTTTTTCAACAGGAACTTTTATTTTTTTCACAAAGCATATTGTATAAAATCAAATTTTTAAGTCAAGCGTTTTTTAAAAAATAGTATATCGATTGTTCGACAGTTGACTTTATAAAAAAAATCTTATACTATAATTAAATAGATGGAAATACTTTATGCAAAATGGTTATTTGATGGCAGAAAGCTTCAAACACAAAAAAGCTGTTACCACACAAAATTGTTTTTTTTGAAAATTATTCTTTAAAGAAAGCTATAGCGCAAGAAAAAATTGATTTTATTGAAAAAAATATAGATTCAATGAGAAAAGCATACAATACAAAAATTTTTGCAACGGCTCATTCTGTGTATTCAACGCATAGCGATTTGCTAAAGTTTACACTGGGCAATAATAACTCGATCCTAAGTAGCGATTTGTTTAGCTTGCATTTTTTAGAAAGCGAATTTGAAGATTTGTTTGCTAACTCAAGGGGGGCTTTATTTGAGATGCTAAGCGAAAAAGGTTTGGTTGAAGAATCCCTTCATTTTAAAAGCGCAACAGAGTATATAAAAAGTTTAGGAAAACTTAAAAAAGGTTTATTTGTCCATTGTGTTTATATAAAACCAGATGAACTTGAATATTTAAAAAGTATTGGAGCAAGTATTGTAATATCAGCGCGCAGCAATTACTATATTAGCAAAACTTTGCCAAATTTGGATTTAATTAAAAAATCAAACATAAATGTTGCTGTGGGTACAGATTCACTTGCAAGCAACTGGGATTTAAGTATTTTAAACGAATTGAGATTTTTGTACAAACACTACCCCCATATTGAGCCTAATTACTTTTTTTACATAGCTACACTTGGCGGATACAATGCGCTAAATTTGAATATTGGCTTTAGTAGAGGTTCTTTTATTTATCCTTTTTTCATACCGACAAAAACAAACGATGCATTGGAAGAAATTTTGCAATAAATTAAAAAATTTGTATTATGTTTTAGACTATAAAAGTTGGAGTAAAATGTATGCCAAAGGATGAATCTATAAAAAAGGTTTTAATTATTGGATCTGGCCCAATCGTAATAGGTCAAGCGTGTGAATTTGATTATTCTGGTACGCAATGTTGTAGGGCTCTATCCAAAGAAGGTATTGAAATTGTTTTGGTTAACTCAAACCCTGCAACAATCATGACAGATCCACAAATGGCAAATAAAACGTACATTGAGCCCATTAGCGTTGAATTTGTTGAAAAAATCATTGCAAAAGAAAGGCCCACTCATTTGTTACCAACACTTGGTGGTCAAACAGCGCTTAATACTGCTGTAGGCTTGTATGAAGCAGGTATTTTAGAAAAATACGATGTCAAACTAATTGGTGCTAATATTGAAGCTATAAAAAAGGCTGAAGATAGAGAACTCTTCAAAGAAGCTATGCGAAAAATTGGCCTAAAAACGCCAAAATCAGCGGTAGTAAGAAGCCTAAAAGAGGCAAAAGAGGCTGCTTTTCAAATAGGCTTTCCTGTGATTGTGAGGCCATCTTTTACATTAGGTGGCACTGGCGCTGGCATTGCTTACAATAAAGATGAATTTGAGCAAGTTGTAAAGTGGGGTTTAGACCAAAGCCCCATTAAAGAAATACTAATTGAGCAATCCGTTATTGGTTGGAAAGAGTTTGAGTTAGAAGTCATGCGCGATAAAGCTGACAATGTGGTAATTGTTTGTTCAATAGAGAATTTTGACCCAATGGGCGTTCATACTGGTGATTCCATAACAGTTGCACCAGCTCAAACACTTACAGACAAAGAGTATCAATTGCTAAGAGATGCAAGCATTGCAATTATTAGAGAAATTGGCGTAGAAACAGGCGGTTCTAATATACAGTTTTGTGTTAACCCGCAAAATGGTGAATTTTATGTTATAGAAATGAACCCTAGAGTGTCGCGCTCTAGTGCACTAGCAAGCAAAGCTACAGGCTTTCCCATTGCTAAAATTGCAACACTACTTAGCATAGGTTATACATTGGATGAAATACCAAATGACATTACAAAAAAGACGCCAGCTAGTTTTGAGCCTACACTTGATTATGTTGTAACCAAAATACCGCGATTTACATTTGAAAAGTTCAATACCAAAGATGAGATTGGTATGCAAATGAAAAGCGTAGGCGAGGTTATGGCTATCGGCAGAACATTTAAGGAATCTTTACAAAAAGCCATAAGGTCACTTGAGTTAGACTATTATGGTTTAGAGGATATTGATGAAAATAATATTGCAAATATTATTGACAATATCGTAAGACCAAATAGTAAGCGTTTATTTTATATAGCAAAAGCTATGCGCCTTGGAATGAGTATAGATGATATTTACAAATACTCATGTATTGATAAGTGGTTTTTGGCTAATATTAAGCAAATAATTGATATGGAACAAGAGATTAAGTTAAATGGTGTAAATATTGAAAATATAAAAAAGATTAAGCAATTTGGGTTTTCAGATAAGTATATTGCAAAACTTACTGGTAAAAAAGAAGAAGATATGAGAGTTTTTAGGAAAAGTCTCAATGTTAAAAATGTATATAAAATGGTAGATACATGTGCTGCAGAATTTGAATCATATACATCATATTTGTATTCTACATATGAAGATGAAAATGAATCAATAAAATCTAACAGAAAAAAAGTTGTAATTTTAGGTAGTGGTCCAAATAGGATTGGACAAGGCATTGAGTTTGATTATACGTGTGTACATGCAAGCTTAACGCTTAAAGAAGAAGGTTATCAATCTATAATGATAAATTGTAACCCAGAAACTGTATCTACAGACTATGATGTTTCTGATAAACTTTATTTTGAGCCATTGACATTTGAAGATGTTATGAATGTTATTGAACATGAAAATCCAGATGGCGTGATATTGCAATTTGGGGGTCAAACACCGCTTAAATTGGCAAAGGAGTTACAAAAAAACAATGTAAAAATTTTAGGTACAGATTCTTCTAGTATTGATATAGCCGAAGATAGAGAATTATTTAAACAATTGATTAATAAATTAGGACTCAAACAACCTATAGCGTATACTGCCACAACGATTGAGCAAGCCATTAATATAGCCAATAAAATTGGCTATCCTGTGCTTGTTAGACCATCTTATGTATTGGGTGGTAGAGCTATGATGATAGTTTACGACCAAGAACACATGGAATTAAATTCAAAAGAGGCTATCAAGGTATCTGGTGAGCACCCAATTTTGATTGATAAATTTTTAGAAGATGCAATTGAGGTAGATGTGGATGCGCTATCTGACGGTATAGATACAGTTATTTGTGGTATTATGGAACATATAGAAGCAGCAGGTGTTCATTCTGGAGATTCGGCGTGTTCACTGCCACCACGCACATTAAGTAAAGAAGTTATCGAAGAACTAAAAAGACAAACAATCCTAATCTCAAAGCATTTAAAAATAATTGGTTTTATAAATATCCAATTTGCAATAAAAGATAACACAGTGTATGTACTCGAGGTAAACCCAAGAGCCTCAAGGACAGTACCATTTGTAAGCAAAGCAACAGGTGTTGCATGGCCAAAGATTGCGACAAAAGTTTTACTTGGAAAAACGCTCAAAGAGCTAAATGTAAAAGAAATCGTGCCGACGTATTATTCTGTAAAGGAAGTTGTTTTGCCTTTTGCTAAGTTTCCAGATGTAGATGTGGTGCTTGGGCCTGAGATGAAATCAACTGGTGAAGTTATGGGTATTGACAAAGATTTTTCGCTTGCTTACTACAAAGCTTTTTATGCAAGCGGTTCAATTTTACCTACAAAAGGCAATGTATTTTTATCTCTTGCTGATAAAGACAAATCGTACGTTGTTGATATTGCACAAAAGTTGAGCGCTTTGGGTTTTAAAATTTTTGCAACCCAAAGGACTTACAACATGATAAAGCATCTTTCAAATGTATTTTATGTTAAAAAAGTCAGCGAGGGTAGGCCGAATATATTGGATCTTATTATCAATGGTGAAATAGATTTTGTCATCAATACACCCTCTGGCAAGGTATCGTTTAGTGATTCATTTAAAATTAGAAGATTATCGCTTTTAAAAAATATACCCTACTGTACAACAGTTTGGGGGGCTTTAGCTAGCATAGAAGCAATTAGTTCAAGGATTAGATCACAAGAAATAAATGTAAAAGCAATACAAGATTACTATAAGGAGTTAAACTAATGGATAAAAAAGCTTTTTTTACACCGGAAGGTTACAATAAACTTATTGACGAACTTGAAAGATTGCAAAAGATTGAAAGACCAAATATTATAAAAGAAATCGAAGAAGCTCGCGCAAAAGGAGATTTGAGTGAAAATGCAGAGTACCATGCAGCAAAAGAAAGGCAAGTATTTATTGAAAGACGCATAAGTGAAATATCAAATAAAATCAATAAGGCTTGCATTATCGATCCAAATAGTGTTGCAAAAGATAAGGTAAGTTTTGGATGCAAAGTAAAATTATTAAATACTGACACAAATGAAGAAGTTGAGTATATGATTGTTGGTGAGGATGAAGCAGACCCAAACGGAGGCAAAATTTCAGTTAATAGTCCCATTTCTCTTGCACTTTTGGGCAAAGAAGTAGGTGATATTATAAGAGTAAAAGTCCCAGCTGGTATAAAAAATTTTGAGATAGAGGATATATCTTAAATTATGAAGGCACAAGTATTAAGCAATATTGAAATTGCAAGCAACATTTATTGTTTAAAGTTAGAAAAAGTTGAGGGTTTTTCTTACAAAAGTGGTCAATTTATAATGTTGAAGGTAAATAATTTAAATGACCCTTTACTTAGGAGACCATTTAGTATAGCAAAGTTTGATGAAACGTTAGATATTTACTATAAGGTTGTAGGTTTGGGGACAAGTTTGTTAGCATCTTACAAACCTGGTGAATTTATAGATTTCACAGGACCTTTTGGTAATAGCTTTCAGTTGAAAAATAAGCGTCTTATTTTATGTGGCGGAGGAATTGGATCAGCCCCATTAATTGGCTTAAAAGATTTTTTTGATTCACAAAAAATAGCCTATGAGTGTGTTTTTGGCTTTAATACAGCTAGTGAGTGTTTTGTTGATTTTGGAGAAATTGCTACGCTAGATGGTTCAATGGGTAAAAAAGGCAGCGTAGTAGACTTATTAGGCCATTTAGATGAATCTTATCATGTGTATGCATGTGGGCCTGTTGGTATGTTAAAGACATTGTGCAAATTTGCTGATGAAAAAGGTTTTAGTATGGATGTATCTTTAGAATCACATATGGCATGCGGTTTTGGTGTGTGTTTGGGATGCAGCATAAACACAATTGAAGGTTACAAGCAAGTGTGCAAAGATGGTCCTGTATTTAATTATGCGGAGATTGTATGGTAAATTTAGAGGTAAAAATTGCAGATATTGTTTTTAAAAACCCGGTTTTAACAGCTTCTGGAACCTTTGGCTATGGTATTGAATACAATCGTTTTTTCGATATAAGTCTGCTTGGTGGTGTAATTGTTAAAGGCTTAAGCCTAAACCCTATACAAGGAAACCCGCCACCAAGAATCATCGAAACACCGTGTGGTATGCTAAACTCCATTGGTTTGCAAAATATTGGTTTAGAAAAATTTGTAAGCGAAATTTTACCACAATTTGACAATATTAATACAAACTTGATTGTGAATATTTATGGTTCTGAAATTGGAGAATTTGTGGAACTAGCAAGCAAGTTAAATGATTACAAAAGTATTGCTACGCTAGAAGTTAATGTCTCGTGTCCGAATGTAAAAAGTGGTGGTGCAATCTTTGGCAAAGACCCAGAGGTTGTATTTGTTTTGGTATCAAGTATAAAAAAAGTTTGTTCTAAGCCTATTATTGTTAAATTGACACCAAATGTAGGAGATATTGCTCTTATTGCACAAGCTGCACAATCAGCTAAAGCAGATGCTGTAAGTTTAATCAATACAATTACAGGCATGGTCATTGATACAAAAACAAAAAAACCTTTTTTAGGCAATAAGTTTGGAGGATTAAGTGGACCAGCCATATACCCAGTAGGCCTAAGAATGGTTTATGAAACCTACCAAAAAGTTAATATACCTATTATTGGTGTTGGCGGTATATATAGCAGTGATGTTGCAATTCAATATTTGCTTGCTGGTGCATCATTGATTCAAATTGGAACAGCTAATTTTACACAGCCAAATATAAGCCTAAAAATTATTGAAGGCATAAGGAGGTACTTAGAAAATGAAAAAATTGATGATGTTAATAGCCTTATTGGCTATGCTCACAACTAATGCTTTTGCATATACGCTGAAAGATTTGGGTATATCTGTTAAAGATTATCAAAAGATAGCTTTTAAGCAAACTGCAATTAATGCTATGACCAAACAAAAAATAGAAAGAAATGGTATATTAACAATAAAGAAAGCCCAATATATGATTTTTACGTACAAAGATGAAACAGTTAAGCTTCAAAATGGAAAAATTTACGATACAATTAACAACCAAACAAAAATTTACCCGCTAGAGGGTTTTAATCAAGTTTTGTACAATTTGTTTTTGGGAAAAGAAAATATTAATGCTATATTTAACATTACAAAAACAAACGATTACTTTGTGCTTGTGCCCAAACAAAAAACAAACATTGCTGTAGTTAATCTCTATTTAGACAATCAAAAATTAAAAGAAATTAAGATAACAGATATTTATGGCAATATTGTAATATTTGACTTTTAATGCTACTTTTAGCTATTGAGCATATTGGCGAAGCACAAGCTTTCATTGATCACTTTCAAGCAAAAAAAGATAGCGGAGTATTTGTATCAGATGGGATTGTTATATATGTGAATTTTGGAAAAGGCGGTTTAAGCCTTGCCCTTAGTCTTGCAAGGCTTTATGAGCGCTTTTTGCCGAGTCTAACTATTTTATTTGGTACAGCTGGCAACTTATCCAATTTAAAAATAGGCGAAGTTGTAATTATCGAAAAGACAAAACTTTTAGATTCTAGTCTTAATCCAGTTTTTAACCCAATTGAGCTAAACAAAGCAAGTGGGTTTAAAAATGTTGATTGTGTAACTGTTTTGGGAAATTACGCATTAAATAAAGATTTGAGTTATTTTGCTGATTGTATTGATATGGAAGCGTACTTTTTTGCAAAAGCACTGAAAGAATTACAAATTAAAGGCTTGATTATAAAGTTAATTAGCGATAACAATGATAAAAAAATAACCAAACAAACAAAAATCGATTACACGCAAGCTATTGAGTCAATAGAGCTATTTAAGACAATTGCAAACAACGGCTTATCGGAAATATTTATTCATACACATTTTACTGATTTAAAAGTGCTTTTTGGACTAGCTAAACTGTTTAGCCAAAAACACTACACATTTACAATGCGTCAAAATATGTACAAGAAGATTGTGATAAATACGGCTAAAATCGTAAAAAAACCATTTAAATTAAAATATGTATTTTGCGAAAACTCTATCCAAGAGATTGGTACTTGTGGTATTAAAATCAATGACTATGTGAGTTTCTTCCATAACTTAAAAGATAAATGCGCACTTATTTTTGCGAGTAAAAAAGGTGAATTGTTGAGAAAAACACCAAATCACTACACACCATCTTCAACATATGGCTACTCTATTCTTTACTCATACAATTGCATATATGATTGTTCGTACTGTTTTTTAAAAGGGTACTTTAAAACATTCAATCCTGTAATATTTAAAAATATACATGATTTTTTCAAAGCAATTGAAAAAACAGTTGATGAGGATAGACTTAGGCCATTGTACTTTTATTTGTCTACATTTTCAGATCCAATAGCGCTTAGCGTGTTTGATGATAGCTATATTAAATTTGCAAAATTTTTTGAGAATATTGATGCAATTTTGGAAATAAGAACAAAATCGGCAAAAGTTGAGAAGCTGTTAGCTCAAAAACCATTTAAGAACACTATAATAGCTTTTTCTCTATCACCACAAAGTATAATTGATAAGTATGAGCCCTATGCACCAAGCCTTAAAAGACGCATTAAAGCAATAAAATTACTTGATGAAGCAGGTTTTAACATAGGTATTCGATTTGATCCGTTTTTTTTAAGTTACGCTAATGAATATCTAGAATGGGAAATTTTCTTGCACCAAATTAAGCATTTACACTCAATTGAAATAGGCGTTCTTAGGTTTTCAAAAAACGAATATAAAACTTTTTTGCGCAAAAATCCAGTTTTGTTATCCAATGTAATTTTAGATAAAGATACTTATAGATATAATATTTCTAACCTTAAACAAACAGTAGAAACGTTATTTTTTAATTTTAAAGATAAAATTTACTACAATATGCTATTTTAAGCTATGTAGATTAAAAATGTGGGCATATATCTTGACATATTGAGTTAATTATTATATAAGTTTAAAAATTACAGTGGAGGTTAATAATGAAAGAAGAAGATTTAAATGCTCAATTAGCCGAATTAGTAAGGTTAAATCCTCACATTGAAGGATCTGCTTTGGTAAGCTCAGATGGTTTAATGATAAGTTCTCAACTGCCAGCAAATTTTGATGAAGATAGAGTTGCTGCTATGTCAGCTGCGCTATTGACATTGGGTGAGCGAGCAGTTGATGAATTGGAAAAAGGAATCCCAGAACAAGTTACTGTAAAAGGCGATAAAGGCTACATTATACTAACATCAGCTGGTAGCGAAGCCGTATTGATTGTTCTTGCAAAACCGGATGTAAAATTAGGTTTGCTTTATTTAGATATTAAAAATACTTCCAAAAAATTGAAAGAATTAATGTCTTAAGGGAGCTAAAAGTGAGTGAAGAGGAGAAAAAAGAGCGTTTGGAAAAATTAAGCGGTGCTCACGTTTTTTGGGCATCTTTAGTTGGATCTTCATATGATTTAGGTATAATGAATCAAGCTATCATAGTACCAGCAATGAAAGCTACCGCTCAGAGACTAGTATTGCATCAAATGCATAAAAATTTACTGCCGAAATTTAATATACAAGACAGTATAGATACAAACGTCAAAAAAAGCGATTGATTCACTAAATGAATAATAGTTAGTATATAATCGTCCGATATATGTCCAATATGTCGTGCATTAACATACAAATGCTTATTCTGCTAATTTGAACTTAGCAAAACATGTTAGATTTCAAGTCTACCTGTTTATTTTTATATCTGAATACTTTTACACACTGTTTATTGCACTGTTTATCTCATTGCTCATTTTCTAACTGCTTGCACTTTCTAACC
>JABEBX010016834.1_pt1 | contig 13878 bp, 10 predicted proteins | sample 7245971 | NCBI WGS metagenome assembly JABEBX01 (sample SAMN14506365, study PRJNA622280) | hot springs metagenome | biome: hot spring [ENVO:00000051]|acidic hot spring [ENVO:00002120]; feature: spring [ENVO:00000027]|sediment [ENVO:00002007]; material: sediment environment [ENVO:01001048]... | reverse complement strand
AGCCCGTACATAAAGGCAACAGAATCAGCGGGCTTTAGCCGCTGAGGGAATGCATTCGCTGAAAAGGCGTTTATTGAGAAGCTAGAGCACCGCGGTTTTCACGGTCGTGAGCGGCACGGTTGCAGCCATTCCCTTTCAGGGAACGAGTATCTAAACCTCTCAGTTTCTTCCTCCGATACATCGAGCGCCCCCACATCTCGATTTTGAGTTGTGGGGCGCTCGTACCCAACCTTCGTCAGAGGCGGAACCCGCCCGTCTGCAAGCCGGGATTCCACCGGGCGATCAGATGTGAAGGTAGGCAACGGTGTAGAGAAGAACGCTCGCAGCGGTACACAGCACTACGCCGCTGATAAAAAGAGATGGAGTATTGTCTGAGACGAACTGGATGACGGGTTTCATACGTTACCTTTCCTGATGCATGCCGAAGATTTGTCGCCCTGAACTCGTTCCTCGCTGCAGGTTTTTCTTGCGGCGGAGCAGCACTACGAGCGCCAGGATGCGGCTACAGTATGGAAAGCAACTATGTTGCCAACATTATCCTATTTATAATCAATTACTTACGATAAACTATAGGCGCTGGCGTGCAAGAATTTGCAGCCTTTATGCACCAGGAGTACCACTTCGCCGAGCGTTCCCTCATCGTCCTCTCATCGTTCTCTCGTTCGTGAGCAGCGCAGATGGATTGCTATTCGCCAGTGGATGCCGGCCGCAGTGAACGAAGCCAGCCGCCAGGAGGCTCTCCCGAAGAGCGCATGATGCTCTGGGGAAGAACCTTCGATGGCGGCTGGCCATGGCGACAGGGATGAGAGAACAGAGACTGGAAACGAAACTACGTCTTCCCGGGCGGCACGTCTCATCCCCGATCCCTGCTATCCGATCCCTGCTATCCAATCCCGCTATCCAAGGGCGTGAAGCGCTTGGTTGGCGCTCTTTCCGATCTGCGTATTGGGCGCGAGGGCTGCGGCCTTTTTCAGGTGGAGGATCGCGTCCTGCTTATCCCCGAGCTTGCTGTAGATCATGCCGAGGTGATACTCGATGGAGGGATTGTCGGGCGAGGTTCTCTCCGCGCCCTCGAGCATATCGCGCGCCGAGCCATAGGTGCCCTTGTTGTAGTAAGCCCAGGCGAGCGTATCAGCGGTGTCGGGCGAGTTGGGCATGGCACGATGCGCCACCTCGGCGAGCGAGAGCGCGACATCGATATTCTGGCCGCGCGACATCATGAGATAGGCCAGGTTGTTGGCAGCGGCGGGCTGGTCGGGTTGAATGGCGAGGGCCTTCTTGTAGTCGTCCTCCGCCACGTTTGGATTGGCTTGGGCTTCTTCGAGGGCGCCGAGAATCGCGTAGGCATGAGCGTCATTGGGATGAGCTGTGACCCACTTATTCCAAGTAGCGATCGCAGCCTGAGGATCGCCCTGCATGACTTCGGCGCGGGTGTAGTTGGTGATCGCGTTGGGGTCGGAAGAGTTGATCGCCATGGCCTTCTGCGCGGCTGCGACCGCTGCCGGAATGTTGTTGGTCTGTATCTGCAACGCGGAGAGGAGATCGTACATCTCGCCATTGTTGGGCGACTTGGCGATCTGCTGCTGAACGCGGGCCAGGGCCGCTGGCACTTGCTTGTCGTGCAGATCGTAGGCTACGAGAATACGCAGAGCGCGCGCGTCGTTGGGGTTGGTGGTAAGCGCCTGCTCCAGCAGTTGCTTGCCCTGCGGGATGCGGTTCTGGGAGAGACGCAGAGCGCCGAGCTCTTCCATGGCGGCCGTGTTGGTGGGGCCCTTCTCGAGGGCGGTCTGGAAGTCGGCGCCAGCCTCGTCGATCTGATTCTGATGGATCTCGGCAATGCCCTTCCACAGATAGGCGTCCGATGAGTCAGGATAGTGGGAGAGGGTGTTGGTGGCGACCTGCATGAGGAGGTTGTAGTCGCCAAGTTGATTGGCGACAGCGGCGAGACCGGCTTCCGCGAGGGCGTTGGCGGGCTCCAGCCGGGCGGCAGCCTGGAAGTTCTGCTCGGCGTCGCTCAGATCCCCTTTGGCCTCCGCTGCCTGCGCCAGCAAGATTTTGACGGGAACATTGTCGGGCGAGTTCGTCTCAGCTTTTTGCAGAGCCGTGTAGGCGGCGTTGACCTGGCCGCTGTGAAGCAGAAGCATCCCGTTCAGTACCGCGACCTGGGGATCGCCGCTGTTGGACTTCATGAGTTCGTCGGTGACTTTGGTGGCCTGGGCGAAGTTCTGCTGCTGAATGAGGATGCGCGCGTAGACGATCTTCAGCGGAACGCTCTTGGGATGCTTGGCGACGAGGTTGGCGTAGACCGAGGGGCCCCGATTGGCTTGGCCGGTGCGAAGGTAGTAATCCCAGAGGAGTTCGGAGCCCTGCATGGTGTCGGAGAGCAGCTCGGTGCCCTGCAGCAGCGTGGCTTCGGCAGCGGCTTTGTTGTTGGTCCGCAGATAGATGCCGACCAGCGCCAGGCGACCGCGGATGTTCCTGGGATCGAGTGCGACGGCGGTAACCGCATTCTGCTGCGCGTCCTTCAGATCGCCCTTGCGAGCCAGCAGCGCGGCGAGAACAAGATGCGGTGTGGCATCCTTGGGATCCAGCGAGATGGCCTTCTGAAGTTCGGCCTCGGCGGCTGCCTCCTGCGCGGGATCAGAGCTTTCAATCAGCGCCAGAGCGGTGTGGAATTTGGAGCGGTTGGGATCGATGGCGAGGGCGCGCTGAATCTGCTTGAGGGCCTCGGCGCGATTGTTCTGCCGGAGCGCGATGTTGGAGAGTAGAGCGATGGCGTCCGCATTGTTGGGCTGCATGGCCAGAATGGCGTTGGCCTGCTCCTCGCTCTTGGGCAACTGATTGGCGGCCAGCAGCAGATTGCCAAGATCGAGACGCGCCTGCATGTTGTGCGGATCGAGCGCAACCGTGTGCAGAAATTCCGTGTAGGCGGCCGGGTAGGCGCCGAGATTCATGTAGCTCTTGGCAAGATCATAGTGCGCGGCAGCGTAGTTGTGGTCGGTCTTGATGGCGTTGTCGAACTGGATGATGGCTTCCTGCTGCTTGCCTTCGGCCGCGTAGTGCTCGCCGCTCTTGAGGTACCTGGCCTTGATGACATTGGGATCGCGCGTGCAACCCAGCAGCAAACCCGCACCGATCGACACGGCCAACAGCGCTGAACACTGAATCGTTCCCCGTCTCTGTAGCATCTTCATTGTACTTCCCTTCCATTTCGGGTTTGAGCTTTGCGCGTCTGGAGCGAACAATCGCTTCTTCGTATCGCTCATCTCTATCTGTATCTCTATCTCTATCTCTATCTCTCTATCACTATCTCTGCTATGTCGCTAGTTGGGAATAAATCGTGGCAGCATGGGTATGAGACGATCTGCAAATTGAATCACGCGTCCCTGAGCGCTGGCCAGGGACTCATTGGGCTCGAGCGGCGTGACCAGACGGATGAGAGCGCCATCGGTACGGTTCGAGCGAATGGCGTCCACCATCATATAGGCCTTGGCGACGTAGTCGTTGGCGATGCTGCGGCCGTGAGCCAGATACCAGTAGAGGACGACCTGCCTGTCACTGCCGTTGGTGATCAGATACTCGCCAACCGCGTAGTGTTTGAACTCCGGGCGACCCAGGTAAATGGTCTTCGCGGAGGCGAAGCTCCAACCGGCGCCGGGCAGACAGTTCTGGGGTGAATGGATGGATTGGCCCGTGCGCTGGGTGGGAAAGTAGCCGATGAAGAGGTTGATGGGCGGACTGGCGGCCTCACCCCCGATGGCTGCGGGATCGCTGTACAGACGGTTCAGGAAGCGGCCGTCACCGAGAACCTGGAGTGTGTCCTGCGTGATCGGGAGGTCCTGGCTGGTCAGGTGATCGATGGTTTGCGGCAGCAGGCTCAACGCCTCGCTGGGAGGCACCCAATCCGCAGTCGCGCGTAGATGAAGCGTGCTCCAGGTGGCCAGCAACAGAAGGCAAACAGTCCATACGCGAGGTGACTTCATTGGCTTTTCCTGCCTGTAAATATCTTCAGACGCATCAGCATATGCACAACATAGAGGCAGCACAGCGAGACGATGAACATCAGCCAGCCGGAGAACTCATGGAAGAAGCCGACGGCCTTGTCAGGGTTCCAGTACTGGACGCAGAGGCCGGTGCCGACGATGCGAACAGCGTTGGCGAAGACGGCGACGGGTATGCTGATCAGGGCGAGAGCGACTCGACGCCCTGTCTTGTGCTCAAAGAAGTAGCCATAAAAGATCGCAATGGCAAAGAGACTCATCAGGGAGCGTATGCCGCTACAGGCCTCGGCAACCTCCAACTGCATGGCTGGAAGTTGAATGATGTTGCCCTCGCGCAGAACGGGAACACCGAAAAGAGGCAGAAGATTGCTGGCCATCCGGGAGGCAAGTAACTGCAAGGGAAACGTGATCTGATTAAAGAGGACCGCCGGGATCGGGATGGCCACCAGCAGGACGAGAAGCGCGAATCGCACCTCGCGCAGGATCGCGCGGCCCAGAAGGGTCCAGACAACTCCGCCCAGAAGCATCACCAGCGAGAGGCGAGAGAGAAAGATTTCGGCTCCGTAGACGCCAAAAAATAGGAAAAAAATGGCTGAAACAACCAGCCAGAGGCCGGACCATGTCTGTTGAATCGGCGTGTTGCGCAGAACCTCGCGCTTGTTCCAGAGAACGAAGCCAGCGAAGGGCGCGACGAGAAAGCCGTGGGAGAAGTCAGGGTCGGTGTACCAATTCGCTACCAGCCTACCCATTACTTTGTAGTAAATAGCCGTGACCAAAAGACCTACCAGCAGGTAAGGGAGCCAGATGGTCCAGGAAGCTTGCGCTTCCTGCGCGTTGGGCGGCGGGCCTTCCTCCGTCACCTGAGCCGGAGTCTTCGGCACAGGATAGGTTGCAGATTGAGCGTCCGGCATGCGAAGCGGTGTCCTTCCGTGAAGGAGTGAAGCAATTGCACTGCCACATCAAGGAACCCGCGTTGACTGTCGATCTTCGGTCTACTGCCGGCTGCCTGTCTTCTGTCTTCATCCGGCGATCGGCCTCTGGAAGGAGCGTTCTCCACAGACGCGATCCGGTCAGGCGCACGGGAGTTTAGGCACGTGGCGGATCTTGGCGCGGCAGAGTTGCCATGCAGCCCGCCGAAGCCCGGGGGAAATGGGCAGCGGAGCAGATCTTACTGTTCCGTTAAACTTTAGCCAATCAATGGTTTACCGAGGTTTCAGAGGTGCCGCGAAGAAGCCTGCAACGTTTTGCGGCGGCGTGGAGGCGTAGGCTGCGAGGGTTCCGAATCCAACCGGAACGGACAGGCATAACCTTGCTGAAACCCAGACCCTTGGCCCATGCCTTTGGCCCCTTTGAGCGGTCTTTTGACACGATCTCCAGGGAGCGGCCTACACCCGGAAGATAGACTTCCCCAAACCAGGGTGGGATGCAACGAACCGAGTGCCGACTGGTTGTGCGCCAGCGCTCGCGCAAAGCAGGGAAACGGAAAGAGAAGTCTGCTTGCCAATGTGGAACTGTTTTTCCACTTTTCCCATCATCGTGCATCACTTTTTGAGAAAAGGATGAAAAAAAACAAGGCTTTAAGTGGCGCGAAACGTCGAGATAATTCTTCATGTTACAGATAATGAAACATTTGCCGATAATTAATCCGTGTTGCCACATGGAATGTGTGCAATTTTTTGCGTTTGGCCCCTGCAATGCAACGGGTATTACGCGAAGGAGTTCTCATGGTTGTCGTACGACAGAATCAGGCAGGGTGTACTCAGTCCAGCGTCCGGGGTGAACGCCGCGGAGATGGTTTCTTTGCCCGGGGGGGTAAAGGCGCCCGCATCGGGAGCATGATCGTGCTGCTGGCAACGGCCGGATGGGCAGCCGGACAGGCCCAGACACTGGCGCGGCCGGTACTGAAAGGGCAGACAGCGCCGAGTGCGGCCACCCCTCCGGCGGCGAGCACGACACCGGCGGCACCCGCGGGGGAGGCGGCCGATGCCTCCAGCTATAGGATCGGGCCGAACGATTCGCTACAGATTTCGGTGTGGCAGCAGCCCGCCATCTCCGGCACGTTTCCGGTCCGTCCGGACGGCAAGATCTCGCTGGTGCTGTTAGGGGACATTCAAGCCGCTGGACTGACGCCGATGCATCTGGCGCATGACATTACCCTGCGGCTGAAGAAGTACATCCAGGATCCAATTGTCTCGGTCGTCGTCCTTGCGGTACGAAGCCAGCAGTTGTACCTGGTCGGAGAGGTCATGCACCCCGGGCCGATCGAGATAACGCCGAGCATGACGCCGTTGCAGGCAATTGCGGCAGCGGGAGGACTCACACCATTTACCAGCGGGAAACACATCTATATTCTGCGCGGCCCCCAGGGCAAGCAGACGAAGATTCCGTTCAACTACAAGCTCGCCCTGAGGGGCGATAACCATCAGGACGTCTCCCTGCTGCCAGGGGATACGATCGTGGTCCCATGAGGATGCCCATGAAGACCTGCCTTATGGCACACGTAATCATGCTGTTGGCGTTTGGAGCGATGGCGCGGGCGCAGGAAGCGCCTGTGGCCACCTCTCCGAGCTTTGGGTTCTCTCTGCCTACGGTAGAGGGAACGATGACCTACTCTTTAAGTGCGTCCCAGTCGTTTATGACGGGCTATGGCACCGGAACCGATTACATGACGGCGTTGAGCGGAGACCTTGCCTACGTGTCGTCGAGCCCGAACAAGCCGTTCAGCCTGGTGTACTCGGGCGGCTACATGTACTCGGTGATGCCGGGGTATCCGCCCAACTCGACCTATCAGAATCTGGCGGCATCACAGGTGGTGACGACCAAGAACTGGACCTTCGTGGCCGATGATGCGATCAGCTACATGCCGGAGTCGCCGACAACCGGTCTCTCGGGAATTCCGGGGGTAGGCGATATCGGCATTGTGCCGGTGCAGATCGGCGATGAGCCGGCCAGGAGCGTTCTGACCACCTACGCGACCCAGGTGGCCAATGGACTCAGCGGCACCGCCCTGCGGAAGATCGGCGGGAACTGGTCCGTGGACGGATCGGCCTCATGGCAGATTCTGGACTTCACGGGCAGCCAGGCCCAGTACAACATCAATTCGGACACGGCGACTGCAAGCATCGGGCCGGCCTATCGCATCGATGCGCGCAGCTCGGCGAGCGCGAGTGCCGTCTACTCCTATACGAATGACACCTACCAGGGAACGAGCTTTCCGTTCACAACGGAGGCGATCATGCTGCAGTATCAGCGCCAGATCACGCAGTTCCTCACCGTGAACGTGTCTGTGGGACCGCAGAGAATGTACGGCACGGGCGCCGCGGAGTTGCTGATTCCAGCGCAGATGACGGTGGTGGGCAGTGCGGCGCTGAGCTATACCCGCAGAACAACGAGTGCGAGCATCACGTTCTCGCGCGCCTCCAACGCCGGATCGGGCGTGATGTATGGAGCGCTGACGGATACGGTGGCTGGAGTGTTGCAGAAGCAACTGAGCCGCAACTGGGTGGGAGCGCTGACGGCGTCATACTCAGACAACACGGCGCTGGGGCAGTTTGCCGGGGTCGATGATGACTATGACGCGACCTACGGTGGCGGTCAGATCTCCCGGAAGATGGGGCGAGCATGGTCGGCCTACTTCAGCTACACCGCTATGACGCAGACCACGAATGCCCCTGGCGCCTCGCAGTCAGCTTTTTCCGGCCTGATGCAGGACTTTGCTATTGGAATTACGTACGCACCCGGCGCATTTCATCCCGGCCGACTCTAAGGAACTCACATGCTTGGTCATCGCCCACTGGTATTTGACGACTACATCGCTATCCTGAAGCGCCGCGGCTGGTTGATTGCCATCCCTGCGCTGCTGGCGCCGATCCTTGCCGTTGCCATCACGTATCGCCTGACGCCGACGTATACGTCGCAGACGTTGGTGCTGATTGAACCGCAGACGGTGCCGGACACCTATGTGAAGCCGGTGATTGCGGAGGATCTTGACAGCCGGCTGTCGTCGATGAAGGAGCAGATTCTTAGCCGATCGCGGCTGATGCCGATTATCGAGCACTACAACCTGGGCGGCGCCGGCATGAACCTGGATGAGAAGCTCGCCCAGACCAGGAAGAACATCGGCATCAAGCCGATCCACTCGGAGATCGCTGGAGCCGGCGGCTTGCCGGGCTTCTTTATCTCGTTCATAGCTTCCGACCCGCACACCGCGCAGTTGGTGTGCCGCGAGATCACGTCGCTGTTTGTCAGCGAGAACCTTGAGGCGCGGGAGCAGTCGGCCGAAGGGACAACCCAGTTTCTCAAAGGACAACTGGACCAGGCAAAGGCGGATCTGGACTCGCAGGATCAGAAGCTGGCTGAGTTTCAGCAGCAGTACATGGGTACGTTGCCCGATCAGCAGCAGTCGAATATGGAGATGCTCAATACCCTGAATACGCAGTTGGATGCGACCACGCAGGCGCTGGCGCGGCTGGAACAGGATAGGACGCTGGAAGAGGCTCTGCTTTCGCAGGCGACCCAGCAGCAGACCCAGAAGACACTGGGAGATACCGCGACGCCGCAGACCAACGAGGCGGAGTTGGAGAGCCTCGAGGCCAGGGAGGCGGAACTGCGCACCAAGTACACGGCGGACTATCCGGACGTGGTGGCAGTCCAGCGGCAGATCGCCGATCTGCGCAAACAAATAGCGGCGGCGCCGCCAGTGACTGCGCCGGCGACGGTGGCGCTCCCCAATCACTTCGTCTCCCCAGGCATGATGCGGATGCGCTTGCAGATCTCGGCGATCAGCGATGCCATTCAACAGAAGAAGAAGCAGCAGTCGGCGATCATGACGCAGATCCGTGTGTACCAGAGCCGCATCCAGGCCACGCCTCTGATTGAAGCCAAGATGAAGGATCTGACGCTCAATCATCAGACGGCTCTGGATTTTTATAACAGCCTGCTCGCGAAGATGAACCAATCGCAGATGGCCACCGATCTTGAGCGGCGGCAGGAAGGGGAGCAATTCCGCGTGATGGACGACGCCAATCTTCCCGAGGCGCCGACCTTTCCGCAGCGTGGCATGTTTGCCATTGGCGGCTTTGTGCTTGGCCTCGGGCTGGGACTGCTGCTGATCGCGTTCCTGGAGTACAAGGACAAGTCGCTGCGGTCGGAGCGGGACGTGTGGGCCTTCACGAAGTTGCCGACGCTGGCATCGATCGCGTTGGTCCAGGAGACGAAGGGCGCGGGCGGCAGGAAGCGCTTGGCCGGCGGCCGGCGGAAGAATACCAGTCAACCGGCAGGCAAATCGCTTGCGAATGTAGGTGGCTAGACTATGTATCGATCCTTCTACCATCTGCAAACCGGTCCATTCGGTACCAGCCCCGATCCCCGCTTTCTGTACATGATGCCGCAAACCAGAGAGGCGCTGGCCGGGTTGGAGTACGGGATCTCGGAGCGCAAGGGATTCACGGTGCTTACCGGCGAGGTGGGCACGGGAAAGACCACGCTGCTGCGCTGTGCGCTGGCGGCGATGGGCAAGCACAGCGTATCGACAGCGTTCGTCTTCAACCCCCTGCTGGACCCGCTGGACTTTCTGGAGTTCGTTCTGACCGATTTTGGCCTGACGCCGAACTCGCGCACCAAGTCCGGCATGCTGCTGCAGCTCAATCGCTGGCTGATTGAACGCTACCGGCTCAAGGAGACGTGCGTGGTGGTGGTCGACGAGGCGCAAAATCTCTCCTGGGAGCTGCTGGAAGAGATTCGCCTGCTGACCAACCTCGAGTCGTCGTCCGAGAAGCTGTTGCAGATTGTGCTCTCCGGTCAGCCGGAGCTGGAAGATAAGCTGCGGCACCCAAGCGTTCGGCAACTGCGCCAGAGGATCTTTCTGTGGTGCCGCACGCAACCTCTCACCGAGGCACAGACGGGCGAATATATTGTGGAGCGGCTGCGCATCGCAGGCGCCACAAATACGATCTTCTCGCCGGAGGCGATGAAGGCCACCCATCGGTATAGCAAGGGCATTCCACGCACCATCAACCTGATCTGCGAGCACTCGTTGATCCTTGGCTACGTGGAGCAGATTCCGATCATCCCGGAGCCTCTGATCGACCATGTGGCTGCCGATCTGGAACTCGACATGCAGTCTTTCCTGCTGGCCCCTTCGCGGGCTGGAGACCGGCAGGCTGGTGACGGAGGGATGCAACATTCTCTTCACCCTGCGGACGCGGGTGCGAGCAGACTTATGAACTCCTTTAACAGAGAGTCGGGGAGAAACGGTCGATGAGTCATATCTACGAAGCGCTACAACGAGCAGAGGCGGAGCGAAAGGCTGGCGCGCAAGGAGTTGCGACGGCGACGGCGACGGAACATCTGAACCTGGAGTTTGTGCCGGCCGCGGCCGGGATGGAAGCCGAGATGGAAGCCGGGATGGAACCCGGGATGGAACCCGGCGGCCTTGATTTGTCCTCCGGGGCGCCCCACGGAATGACCGGCGAAAGAAAGGAAACGCCGGCAGCCGCGGAGTTACAGCCGGCTGTGGCCTTCTCGCCTCTGCGTGCGGCAAATGCTCCCGATGTTCTGAGCCCCGCACTGGCGCTTGGTTCCTCCTTTCTCGGCAACGTGCCGCGCAGGCCATGGAACCCCTTGTTGGAGAGACTTCCGTCGTTGCACCGCGGCGGCGTGGAGGTCGAGCAGTTCCGCGGCCTTCGTTCGCGGGTGCAGGAGTTCCGTGACCTGAAAAAGTTGAAGTCAATTCTGGTGACCAGCGGCCTGCCGCAGGAGGGCAAGAGCTTTATCGCGGTGAACCTGGCCATCAACCTGGCCCGCCACAAGAACTCCAGGGTACTGCTGATTGATGGCGACATGCGCCGCTCAACCATGCACCAATACCTTGGCAGCAGCCACTCCCCTGGGCTGCCGGAGTATCTGTCGGGTAAGGCTGACCTTCTGGAGGTGATGCAGTTTCCCGAGGACTCGCAGGAACGCGACCCGATGATGAACGCAGTGCTCAACAACCTCGCTCTCATTCCGGGAGGCGAGGGCGGTGACATGGCGGCCGACCTTACGGCAAGCAAGCGGTTCAGTGAGTTGCTGACGGCGATGGAGCCATACTTCGACTGGATTTTGATTGATTCTCCACCGGTGCTGCTGGTCTCCGACGCGGTGAACATGGCGCGATCCAGCGATGCGGTGCTGCTGGTGGCAAGGTCCGGCGTGACAACATTTCCGACCGCGCAGCGAGCCCAGCAGGAGTTGCGGGCCGCCAATGTCATTGGGTTTGTATTGAATGCGTCCGATAAGCCGTCGCTGAGCGGCAGTTACTACTACCATTACGAAAACGGGAAGGCTTAAGAGCCTGCAGTGAAAGTCTGGTTTTGAAAAGGCTTTCGCTTGAAAGGCACGGGCTTTCGCTTGAAGGGCACGGGCTTTCGCCCGTACATAAATACAATAAAATCAGTGGGCTTTACAGACTGCGGAAAAGCTCGCTGCTTTGAAAGGGCGCGGCTTTAGCCGCGCCGTAAAGGTAACAAAATCAGTGGGCTTTAGCCCCTGAGGGAATATATATATTGGGGGATCTCGGTCGAAGCAACGCTTTTTCCCGCAACCTTTTTAGCCTCCGGGGGATGCTTCTCCCACAATTCATACTTTCACCACACGCTGTAAAGCCATGGCATGGTGTACCGATGATCAAGCTGCTGAATGTCTACTACCCGACTCGAACCGTAGTGCTGATTCTGTGCGAAGCCCTGATTGTGGGAGGATCCTTCTTCCTGGCCTCAGTACTGATTCTGGGTCAGGATACATTCTTCGTGCTGGGGCAGAACCACGGGCTCCTGAAGATTACCGTACTAACTGTGTCTACGATCCTGGGCGCTTACTACTTCGACCTCTATGAACCGCGGCACGTCTCGGAACGTTGGGAGATGTACTTCCGGCTGCTGCTGGTCATCGGATGCCTGTCGTTTGCGTTGTCCGCGATTGTGTATGTGTTTCCGCAGGCTGCCATTGCGCGGTTCGTGTTTCTGCTGGGCCTGATCCTGGTGGTGGCGGGGCTGATTGCCTGGCGCAGCGCGTTTGAGTGGATCAGCGGCCACGCGGTCTTTCAGGAGCGTGTGTACGTGCTGGGCGCGGGCGATCGGGCGAGTTCGATTATTCAGACGATCCACGAGCATCGCGAGGCAGGCATGGTGGTGGTCGGATGGGACGCGCCTGTGGCCGACAAGCAGGAGCGCAAGAAGAGCTTTGCCACCACCGTGGAACGAATGGCGGCGGAAAGGTCGATCGATCGCATTGTGATTGCGCTCGACGATCGCCGCGGGGAACTGCCGGTGGATGCGCTGCTGGCCATGCGCTTTCACGGCGTGACGATTGAAGATGTGGGAGGCGTGCAGGAGAGACTGACGGGAAAGCTGCAGTTGGATGGGCTGCGTCCCAGCGATCTGCTCTTCTGTGAAGGCTTCCGGATGAAGCCGTCGCAACAGTTTGTGCGGCGCATCGCCTCCACGCTGGTGGCCGCGATCGGATTGCTTCTGTTTCTGCCGCTGTTCCCGTTTGTGGTGCTGCTGGTACGCCTGTCTTCGCCGGGGCCGATCTTGTTTCGGCAGGAGCGCGTTGGCCTGAATGGCAAGGTATTTCCTGTGTACAAGTTCCGTACCATGGTGGTCAATGCGGAGGCGGATGGCGCCCAGTGGGCGCAGAAGAACGATCCGCGGGTGACGCGCGTTGGAAAGTTTATGCGCAAGACCCGGCTGGATGAGGTGCCGCAACTGTGGAATGTGCTGCGCGGCGATATGAGCTTCGTGGGACCTCGGCCGGAGCGTCCGGAGTTTGTGTCGTGGCTGGCGCAGGAGCTTCCGTTTTACGAGATTCGCACGATGATTCGGCCCGGGCTGACCGGGTGGGCGCAGATCCGCTATGGATACGGAGCGACGCTGGAGGAGAGCCGCGAGAAACTGGCCTACGACCTCTACTACGTGAAGCACCAGACCCTGGGACTGGATCTGCTGATCACGTTCGAGACCATCAAGACCATCCTGCGCCGCCGTGGAGCCCAGTAGGGTCCTGCGCGGACAGCGAGAGGCTTCGCGTGACCGCCAAGGAGTGTTGCGGCAGTCCTCTGATGAAGTCTCCGCTTGGCAAGTGGTCTCCCAGACCCTGCCACTTCGACCGGATACCACCCAAAACCTGTCTCCTCCACCGGACCCTGAGCTCGCCGAAGAGAGCGGAGACCCCTGTATTTCATGTTGCCGTCGCTCTTGCGGCTGCGATGGTCCGCCTTCTTCCCCTGCGACAAACAGCCCAAGACCAGATAACGAACACCACCACCCGGGTACCCCGAGGCTTTCGCCTCGAAGGCTTTCGCCCCGTCACTCATAGCCTCTATGAACGAGGGCTTGTGAGGCTGCGGAAACTCGACGCCTTGCAAGGGCGCGGCTTTAGCTTGAAGGGTACGGGCTTTAGCCCGTACATAAAGGCAACAGAATCAATGGGGCTTCAGCCCCTGAGGGAATGCATTTGGGGGAGTTCGAGCGCAATAAGGCCAGCCATTTTCCGCCATCTCTTTCGCCACGGGCGATGGTTTTCCCACAACTCGGACTTTTGTCACGGGCTGCCAAGGTTTGCTCTTCTGTTGCAGGTTTGGCGGACCAACGGCCCGCTCTATGAGCCCAGGGCCATGCGTCGGGGACTGTCCCGGCCTCGTTTGAGCATCTCTCCTAAGCGGGACGAGACGGCTCATACTCTTCCGCTTCATCTTATCGGGAGATCCGCCCTACGCCTTAAATGAGAAGAGCCGCCTCCATCGAGGCGGCTCTCTTGGGATGTAGGCCACAGCTTCAAAAGCTGTAGCCTGCCTCTCTCTCATGGTGCAACAGCCGCATGAAACCCAACCCACGATCTT
>JABEBX010016260.1_pt1 | contig 13881 bp, 9 predicted proteins | sample 7245971 | NCBI WGS metagenome assembly JABEBX01 (sample SAMN14506365, study PRJNA622280) | hot springs metagenome | biome: hot spring [ENVO:00000051]|acidic hot spring [ENVO:00002120]; feature: spring [ENVO:00000027]|sediment [ENVO:00002007]; material: sediment environment [ENVO:01001048]... | reverse complement strand
TTGACGAGAAGCTGGTTGCCGATGAAAGAGAACTCTTTGATCTGGCAGTAAAGGATGTCTGGCGGCAACAGATTTATCCACTGACGGGAGAGTCGTTGGATAGTCTCCTGGAGATCTGGGGATCGATCGAGCAATTTCGGAAAGATGTACGGAATTCCCTGGCAGCCATGCCACCCGGATACAGGACGATAGACCGATCTTTGATATCGGAGTGGCAAAAGCAGAAAAGCGTACAGCTAGAAGCAGTGCAGACACTGAAATCCCATTGGGCCCCCTGGATTGTGCAAATGTGCGATTGGCTTGGCAGCGTGATTCCGCCAGCCAGCCCCGAGAGCCCCTTCAAGAGCAACATGCTGAACCCGGAAGCGGCCTGTGCGTGGTTCATTTTGCTGCAGGAATGGTGTGCAGATCCTACGAAAATTGCGTTAGTCCTTCCCGATCAGGCCTGGAAGCGATTTTGCTCCAACGGACTCACTGCTGCGCTGAAAAAGAATACATCCGTCGCGATTCCTCCCGACTGGTCCCAGTGGGACGCTTTCCGAGACGCATTGCGGCAACTTCCCCGTACAGATCGCCCCCTGCGTTTTGTCGCTGCAGCTTTGGTGCATCAACGTCTCCAGGACCTGAAAAGTGCGGCACGTACCTTTGGTTTCCAGGATATGTTGGAGCGTTTGGCGCAAGCCTTGGCTGGCAGCAACGGCCCCCAGCTGCCAACTACGGGTCGCCAATATTCCCTTATCAAGAACTATCGCTCCATTCCCAAACTAGTGGAGGGGGTGAATCAACTCTTTCTGGCTGGCGAACAACGCAACGGACCCGGTGCTTTCCTGCATCGACTGAGCAATGGTTCCAATCCCATACCCTTCGTGGCCAATCATGCTCACGGTCGCTCGGAAATCCTGCAACGGGGTGAAGAGCCAATGCCAACCATGGAGATTGTTCATGGGACGGGCCCAGAATCCAAGACCCAAATGCTCTCTCATTTTAGTCGGGCGTGTGCCGAGCACTTGGTTTGCCTTTTGAATGATCGGGATATTTGTTTTCAGGAAGGGAGCCTGAAGCGACCCGTTCGGCCTGCTGATATCTCCATCCTCGTCCGGGATCGGAACGAAGCCGCTGCCGTGCGGGGAGAGTTGCGCCAACGAGGAGTCCTTTCTGTCTATCTTTCCGACCAGGATTCGGTATTTTCTACGGCGGAAGCGAAAGACCTGGTGCGCTGGCTTCGCGCCGTTGCCGAGCCCAGAGAGGCTCCATTGGCCCGGGCCGCCTTTGCCAGTACGCTGCTGGCAGCCTCCCTTGCCGAAATGGATGAGTTGATACGCAATGACGCCGTCTTCGAAGAGCGTTTGGAATTACTGCAGGATTTACACCATATCTGGCGCCGTCACGGAGTGCTTCCCATGCTCCGGCAAACCCTGTATCGGTTGGGGCTGCCCGGGCGCTGGTTAGCTATGGCGGATGGCGAGCGCCGACTGACCAATTTTCTCCATCTTGCCGAGCTTCTCCAGGAGGCCAGCAGCAAGCTCGAAGGAGAGCAGGGGCTGATTCGCTGGCTGGAAGAAGCCATTGCCGACAGCCAGGAAGCCGGAGAGGAAAGCATCCTCCGCCTGGAGAGCGAGGCCGATCTCGTCCGCGTCGTCACCATACACAAAGCCAAGGGGCTGGAATATCCCATTGTCTATGTTCCCTTTGCCGCAAGCTGTCGACCGGTCGAAAAGGATGATTGGGATATTTTCCCGGAAGATAGCGCTGGAGATCCTGACCAAGCTCGCTTACAGGAGGACCTTCGCCTTCTCTATGTGGCTGTTACCCGTGCCCGCCATTTTCTCTGGCTGGGTATTGGGGCATTGAAGGCCCATGGCAAGCAACTCTGTGTGCTGGAGAAAAGTGCCATGGGGTACCTGCTGGGGGTGGATCAGCAGACGAACGTGGCATCTTTGCCTGCCATCCTCCAGCAGGTCTTCAGGGACCCTGCCTGGACGATTCAGCCCATTGCCGAGGAAGACAAAATCTCCTGTACCCTTCTGGAATCCCGGGAAGTGCGCCCGGAACTTGTCAATGCCCCGTATTACACTGGATCCTTTGAACGGGATTGGGGCATCAGTAGTTTCTCGGCCATGGTTCGAGATCTGGCGGAGCTTGGCACGGATTCTTTTCCCGCCCAGACGGATATGGAAAAAGATTTTGTGATCACCGAGCACTTCCAATCTAGTCGACAGGATGTTCCGCGCCATCGTTTCCCCAGGGGGTCCTGGCCCGGCAAGTTTTTGCATGAACTGCTTGCCTGGCTGGCAGAAGAACGATTTGACCTGCCTGGCAACGAAAATCTCCAGGAGCAGCTTCGCCAGCGTTGCAGACGGCAGGGTTGGGGTACCTACGCGGAAGATGCTCGCCTCTGGCTGGAAGAGGTGGTGAGCACGACGATCCCTGGTATTGGGGTAGAATTGTGGAATCTTCGGGACTACCTTGCGGAAATGGAATTTTGGTTTCCGGTGACGGAGACAACTACCAAAACCATTGATGCGCTCTGTACCCAATACCTTTTACCCGGTGTCCCGCGTCCCGCATTGACACCCCGTCAACTGCGCGGATTGCTGATGGGATTTGCGGATTTGGTTCTGGTCTGGCAAGGCCGGTATTGGATTGTGGACTATAAATCCAATGCCTTGGGAGAGAACGATGGGGCCTATGATCAGGCCACATTGGAAAGAGCCGTATGCCAACACCGCTATGAGGTGCAAGCCATTCTCTATCTCCTGGCCCTGCATCGATTGCTACAGTCCAGGCTTGGCGCAGCCTATGATCCCCGCCAGCACTTGGGTGGGACGCTGGATTGGTTTATCCGAGGAATTGCGGCCTCCACTCGCGGTGCCTGTGTGTTCCCGGTAGAACCAGAGCTCTTGTACTCCCTCGACACGGTGTTGCGGGGGGATGATAAAATATGAGTCCTACGCCTCTGCAGCGTTCGGCAAGCATCATTCCACTGCTTGAGCAATGGCAATCCCAGGGGTGGATACGCAGCCTGGATCTAGCCTTTGCCCGCTTTCTGGAAAGCTTGTGTCCAGAGGCCCAGCCGCTGGTCTTGCTGAGCGCGGCCTTGCTCGCCCACGTGGAGGGACAGGGTCACAGTTGTTTGTATTTGGAGCTAGGCACGCTGGAGCGCGTCCTGACTGCAGAGTTGGCCCGTGCGGTACAGGAAGCATTGCCAGCCCTCCGAGATTCCCAAGCCTGGATCCAGAGTCTGCGCGAATGTCCAGCCATTTACCAGGAAGATGGCGCAGATCTTGGCCAGCCCTTGGTGCTCTCTGGGGATCGCCTCTATCTGCGGCGCTACTGGCAGTTCGAAAGGCGAGTCGCCTGGCATGTTGTGCAGCGTACCCACGGCCTGGAAGTTGTCCCTAAGGCAGCACGAGACTGGTTGAACCACCTTTTTCCTGCCGTCAATCCGCTAAACCTGGACTGGCAAAAAGTGGCTTGCGCCGTTGCCTTGACCGGGAAGCTCACGGTCATTACGGGTGGCCCGGGCACCGGAAAAACCTATACGGTTGCCCGGCTGATTGCCTTATTATTTGCCCTGGAAAAAGACCCTGAACGGCTTCGCATCGCACTTGCCGCGCCCACGGGAAAGGCAGCTACTCGTTTGAAGCAGTCCCTGGACCAAGCCCTGCAATCCTTGGCAGGAACCTTCCTCGGCACTGCTCTGTCCATGCCGGAGCTCATTCAACGACTACCATCTGCGCGGACCTTGCATGCCCTCCTGGGAGCAAGACCCCATACGCGGCAGTTCCGTTACGATGCGGCACACCCCTTGGATGTGGATGTACTGATCGTCGATGAGGCATCGATGGTGCATCTGGAAATGATGGCAGCCTTATTCGATGCCGTACCAGCCAGTGCTCGGATCATTTTGCTGGGCGACAAAGACCAATTGTCGAGCGTGGAAGCCGGTGCGGTGCTCGGAGATCTCTGTCGAGAGATAGGGCGATATCGACCAGAGACTGCGCAGATCATCCAGGCAGCCACCGGGATCCATCTGCCAGAAAAGTATGTGGATTCGCAGGCATCGTCCTTGGCACAGCACATAGTAGCATTGCAAAAAAGCCGGCGCTTTGGCGGGCGCATTGCTCGCATCGCACGCGCTGTCAACGCCGGCTCCCCCGCATCCGTGCGAAAACGCTTACGTTGGGGTAATTACCCGGAAGTATGCTGGATCGAGCGGGGTAGTCCGGTGTCCATTCTTCCCATTGCCCTGCAGGGAAGATCGGGTGTTCCTGGAAGTTATGCTGGCTATCTCCACCAGCTTCAGGAACAACCTGGCGTAGCGGAAGCGCACGACCATTGGGTGCGCTCTGTTTTGGATGCCTTGGACCAGTTTCGGGTATTGTGCGCGGTACGAGAGGGTCCCTGGGGTGTACAGAGCGTAAATCAGGAAGTGGAGAAGTACCTGTCGGCCGCTGGACTCATCACCGTCAACGGAGAATGGTATGTAGGTCGACCCGTCCTGGTCACTCGCAATGATCCGGACCTTGGGATATTCAATGGGGATATTGGGGTTACCCTCAAGCCCTCGCCTCGCTCAAGTAGTCTGCGGGTATATTTTGCCCGTGGCGAATCACTGCGCTCCATCAGTGTGAGCCGATTGACGGCTGTCGAAACGGCCTATGCAATGACCATTCACAAATCCCAGGGATCCGAGTTTGGACATACCCTTATTGCCCTACCAGCTGACGGGGCAGGGGTAACCAGGGAATTGATTTATACCGGGATTACCCGCGCCAAAACTGCGCTCACGCTCATTACCGAGCGCCCGGAAGCCATCCTGCAAGGGGTGGAAAGAAAGACACAACGAAATAGTGGCGTTCTGGACTGGATCGAACAGTTTAGTAAAACCAGTAAACGACCGGGTTCCCGTATACCAGGGATGGAAGTATCTGGGATCGGCATGGAGAAGGAAGGGGGTAAGGCGACATCGGCTACGGAAGCCGCTGGCGAAAGAGCGGGCCACATCCAGTGCTAGCGGAGCCCCTTGTGCCCCGCCAGATCCAGCTGCGGGAGTTCCTGGAATAGTTCTGGGAGCTTGGCAGCGGTAGCGTGTCGCCACAGTGCGCTGGCGACTGTTTCTGGAGCCTGCCCGTCTCGTCCGCCATGTTGGTGCCTGGAGTACCCTGACAGAATAATCAGAGAGCTTGTGATTTTTCCCATTTTGAAAGACGTTGCGCCATTTCCTCTGCTGACAATCCGTGCACTTGAATCTTCTTGTATCGGCTTTTTTCGCCGCGCAGGAGTTGGAATCGAGATTTGGGAACTTCCAAGATCTCAGCCAGAAACGCCAGTGTCTGGGTATTGGCAGCCCCGTCTCGCGCTGGTGCGTGAATGCGCAAATGCAGGATTCCTTCTTTCCAGCCTACCCATGCACTATTTCGTGCCCCTGGCTGCACGTGTACTGAGAGGATCTGGGCTACTGGACTGATGCTAGGAGGACGCAAAGAGCGAAGGGTCATGGTTTTGCTGCGCAGGTCAACTCTTGCAGGCTCTGCAAAATCGCTTCGGGTTTGGGCGGGCATCCAGGGCAGCGGCCATGCACCGGAAGCACCTGGTCCACTGCGCCCAAAACGGCATAACTTCCGGCAAAAACACCCCCATGACAGGCACAATCCCCCAGTGCTAGTACTTTTTTCGGGGCAGGCATGGCCTCAAAGGTAGCTTGTAATGCAGAAGCCATGTGTCGGCTTACAGGGCCGGTGACCAGTAGGATATCGGCGTGCCGTGGGGACGCAGTCAATCCCATACCCAACTGTTCCAATCCATAATGGGGCCCTCCCAAGGCCTGAATCTCTAACTCGCAGCCGTTGCAGGAACCCGCATCCACATGGCGAATTGCAGCCGTACCACAGAAATTTGACAATGACTTTTGCGCGGGCAGCGCCATGCCCTGACCCACTTTTCCTAGCTGCCAGATCTTTTGCAATATCCGATACATGCTTCCCAACCTCTACTTGGATCAAAGATCCTGCCCGCTGTAACTCAAATTGAAGGATTTATTGATGAGCGGAAAATCCGCAACAATGTCCTGCAAAACGGCCTCTTCCAGCACGGGCCACAGGGCGGTGGAAGGGTCCTGCGGATGGCAAAACAGCAATCTACCCTCCCGAACGCCAAGCATGCAGGCCACTTCCCCTCGCCAACCTTCCACGATTCCAAGCCCCTCCCCATGCAAGGTTGTGGTTACCAATGTCGCTTGCATGGACCCCTTCGGCAATTTTTCCAGGAGATCTTCCTGCAAGGATAAACTTTGGTAGATTTCCGTCCAGCGCTGGGCCCAGCGTGCCGCAACATCGCCATCCTCTTGGACGGAGAGAGGACAGGCAAATTGGTCATAAGGCGGCCAAGGAAGCTGATTGCGCAAGTCCCAGCCTTGGCCGCTGGCGCGCCCAACCAATCCCCCCATTCCCCAGGCCCGCGCTCGCTCTGGCACAACCATACCAGTGCCTACCATCCGATCGCGCAGACCCGAATGTTCTGCCAGCAAGACCTCCAGACTTGTCAATTGGCTACGCAACCGTGCTACGGTTTCCAGCAGGCTTTGGCAGGCGGCAGCGGGCAGATCTCGCTGCACACCGCCCAGGGTTAGATAATCCATCAAATAGCGGTGTCCAAAAAAATGCTCATTTTCCCGCAACAAATTTTCTTTTAACGCCAGCAATTGGCTCAAGACAAAAGCAAAGCCCGCGTCATTGCCAAGAGCGCCCAGGTCCCCCAGGTGATTCAGCAGCCGTTCTCGCTCCAGAGCTAGCGCGCGCAAGAATTGGGCCCGCACCGGGGCTTGCAACCCCGCCACCTGCTCCGCTGCCATGACATAGGCCCAAGCAAAAGCGACCGTACTATCACCGCTGATCCGTCCCGCCAGGCGCAGACCAAAGTCCAGGTCTTGCTCCAGAAAAAGTTTGGCAACGCCTTTGTGGGTATATCCCAGGCGCTCTTCCAGTCGAACGATTTTCTCTCCGACACAAGAAAAGCGAAAATGACCCGGTTCAATGCTCCCTGCATGAACTGGTCCCACGGGGATTTCATGGACATCCTCGCCAGCGACTTCGAAAAAAGGATAATGTGCATCGCCAGCAGTACCCAACTGATTCTGCAGCCCCTCTTGCCTACGAAGTGGGAAGCAGTCTGTAGGCCACGCCTCGTGACGAACCCAAGGTCGGCGATCTGCATTCCCATCTGCCGTAAAGCCCAGCAAATCATAGACGGCGCGCTCCATCCGCGTTGCCGTGGGAAAAAGCCGGCTCAGGGAGGGATACTGCAAATGATCAGGCCCAAGATGCATCGATACCCAGTACACCGCGTGGGGTAAACGCCAAAGAGCATGTACCGAGGGAGGGATCTGCTCATGGGCCTCTGTTCCCCAAAGGGCCAGTAATCGCCCTCCTTCTTGGCGTATTTCTTCTGCAAGCTGTAACCACTCTGGTGCAGATAGCACTCCCCGATACCTTCCCGAAGGCCCAGCGACCGGTCGGAAAACTCCAGAGCGCTCCAAGCTGGTCAGTACCTTACCCATGGAGTATCCCTCCTGCCTGGCTAATCCATTGTTGCAAAAAAGAGGGAACATACACTCCCAGCATCACAACGACGCCCAGCTGTACAAACACGGGTACCAGGCCGATGACAGGCAGTATTTTTGGGGCTTCTGCGCTTGCAGGCGCAAATATCATGTCCCGAAGACGGGGGAAAATGGCGGCAAAGGCCAATCCCAAACCCAAGAGCAAAAAAGGCGTGCTGACCCAGGCACTTTGCAAGCTGGCACCAATGATCAGAAATTCTGAAAGAAACAGAACCCCTGGCGGCATCCCAAGAATAGCCAATCCAGAAAGCAGCAACGCCCAGGCCAACAGGGGCTGGCGGTGCAGGAGTCCACGCAATTTTTCCAGGTCGCGGACACCGCCATGGGCTTGAATGGCCTGTCCCACGGAAAAAAAGACGGACGATTTACTGAGGCTATGCCCAATGATATGTAAGAAGCCACCAAAGAGGGCCAATGGGGTGCCGAGGCCAAAAGCAAAGGTGATAATCCCCAAATGTTCCGCTGAGGAGTAGGCAAAGAGACGCTTGATGTCTCGCTGACGAAACATGGAGAAGGCCGCGATCAGTAACGTCGCCAAGCCAAAGACCATGAGCAGACGGGAAGCAAAGTCTGGACCGGCGGCAATGTCGACGATGCTTTTATAGCGCAACACTGCATACAGGGCGACGTTCAACAGTAACGCCGATAAGACGGCAGAAACCGTACTCGGGCCGGCGGCATGGGCATCGGGAAGCCAGGTATTCAGGGGCGAAAGCCCCACTTTGGTACCATATCCGACCAAAACGAAGACAAAGGCAACACTCAGTACTGCAGCATTCAGAACGTTCGCGTGGGCCTTTAGTTGGGACCACAGCAGGGCTTGGCTACCCGTACCCAAAACCGGTACTGCTGCATAGTACACCAGCACGGTGCCAAAGAGTGCCATCGCGAGCCCCACGCCACACAAAATGAAGTATTTCCATGCTGCTTCCAAGCCCTCGTGGGTGCGTAAAAAACTCACCAGCAGGGTGGTCGATAGGGTAGCACCCTCCAGAGCCACCCAGAGAATTCCCAGGTTGTTGGTCATCAGCGCCAGGAGCAGGGTAAAGAAAAATCCCTGAAAAGAGCCATAATAGAGTCGTTGCTGGGCGCGTGAGAAGGGATGCTGGTCCTGCTCTTGGGCGAAATAGCTTCGCGAAAACCAAGCAGTGGAAAGGGCAATCACCCCATCCAATACAATAAATATCAAAGACAAGGCATCGACCCGAAACGCCTGATTTTGCGTCTGCAGCGTTCCTGCCTGCAAATAAAGCAAGGCAAGCAGTACCGTTACCATCAAGATGACGGCATTGATCAAGAGAAACAACCAGCCACCGCGCCGCCCATGTCCCCACCAGGCCATGATGGGCACGCCAAGACCTGCACACAGTAGTAGATCATTGAGGATCATCATTCTTCTCGCAGTTGTTCCAGGGCCTGAAGATCAAGCGTGTCAAAGGTCTCCCGAATTTGGAAGAAGAATACGCCAAGGATGACAAAGCCAATGAGTGCATCCAGCGCGATCCCCAATTCCACGATCAACGGCATCCCAAAGGTAGCGCTGACGGCCAGAAAAAAGAGGGTGTTATCCATAGACAAAAATCCTACTACTTGGGAGATCGCCTTGCGGCGGGTAATCATCATTAGCAACGAGAGCAAAAAAGCTGCCAGTGCAATCCCCAGCATTCCCGGGGCGGCGGCGGGAATCAGCCCTTCCAAAGGGCGGGCTGCAACAAAGGAAAAAAGTACGAGCAAAATTCCGAGCAATTGGGTGCTGGGTACATTGACAACCATTTCCACATCGCCCCTCACCCGCAGGCGCCGCAGCAAACGATGCAATACACCGGGAATGATGAATACCTTGATCAGGAGGGTCATTGCTGCCGATATCCACAGGGTACCGTCCCCAGTCAAGAGGGCGACCAGAACAGTGCTGAGGGCCAGAGTGACGCCTTGCCAAGCAAACAGGCGAATCAGGCTCAGCAGTCGTCGCTGGGCAAGTAGCGAAAAACTCAAGACCAGCATCCAAGCGGCCAGAAATTTCAGCAGGGATCCTGTTTCTTGGGAAGGAAGCACAGAGAAATCCATTGTTAGGCACCGAGCATGAAATGGCTGAGTAAGCCAATGACACCAAACAGAAAGGCACTAACGGCAAATTCGGGAACGCGAAACAGTCTGCGTTTGGCCAGCAGGGTTTCCACCACTGCCAAGATGGGGGCGGCAATGGCTAGTTTGCCAACCAGCGCCAAGCAAGCCAGTAACAAAGATCCTACTTGCAACGTTGGCGGACTGATGCCCCATGGAAAAAACAACACGATCCCAATGGTGAAAAAGAGATAGAGCTTCAGCTGAGTTGCCCACTGCAAGAGGGCAAGGTGACGTCCGGAATATTCCAGGGTCATGGCTTCATGAATCATGGTGAGTTCTAAATGGGTGGCTGGGTTATCCACAGGAATTCTGGCATTTTCCACCAAGAGCACCATAAAAAAAGCGACACCAGCAAATACCATGCTGGGATGTATGGAAAAGATTTGCGTTTGGGCTCGCAAGGCAATTTCATTGAGAGAGGTGGACCGGGCCAGGAGCGAAACAATGAAAAGTGCGCTAAGGAGTGCCGGTTCTGCCAGTGCCGATACCAGGACCTCGCGCCGTGCACCCAGTTGCGCAAATGCGGTCCCCGTATCCATGGCGGCCAAAACCTGAAAAACCCGGGCCAAGGCCAGCAAACCCACCAAAGCGATTACATCGGCAGCATTGGCCAGTGGCAGACCCATCATGAGGGTGGGAATCATGGCGGCGGCCATGACCTTGCTCCCAAAACGGACATAGGGGCTGAAACGAAAGAGCCAGGATGCCGATTCCGGAACGATGGATTCCTTGCGGAAGAGCCGACCAATGTCCCGATAGGGTTGGAGAAGTCCAGCAGGGCGCCGGTTTTGGAGAATGGCACGCAAAGTCTGCAACCAACCCATAAACAAGGGTGCCAGTCCCAGGGCCAACAGGATCTGCAGGAACTGTCCCAGCCAAGCAACCCCATTCATAGATGGAAACCCCACAGAACCAAGACCAGCAAAAACACCAGCGTCAAAAATGCATACATCAGATAGAGAGTGATCCGCCCATGTTGCAAACGAAGCACCCGTGCAGCTACGAAATAAATCATCGAGATCAGCGGCACATAGAGGAAATCCCAAAAGGGTTCTCGCACCGTTACCTGAAAAGAGCCATCCTGCTGATCACTGGGACGAAGAATGCTAGTAAAAATGCGCAACAGCGGTTGGCTGAAGCCGCTAGCGCTGTCTTGCATTCGGGGGGTGGTGGGACCGGCAAAGCCACAGGCCCAGACGGGGGCACGGCGCCAAGGTCGCCCGAATCGCCACCAAACCAATAAAAAAGTGATCAGAATGGCCACGGTAATTCCTAGAAAAAATACTCCTGGAGAATAACTCGCACGACTCGGGGAAATGGGGGTAAGCAATTCGATCCCAGGCTGCGCCAAGAGTTTCCCGGGCAGCAACTGATGGGTAATGGGGGCAATGGCATCCACCGCGAGACCAGGAAACAAGCCGAACAGCACACATCCGACGGCAAAGAATCCGAGCGCCAGTCGTTCCCAAAGACTGGCCTCTGCATGGGCCGTAGTAGCGCGCGCCAGTCCCAAAAAGCCAATACCATAGAGTTTGACGACGGCAAGTCCAGCAATGGCCAAGACCAAAACCACCACCGCCGCAGCCAAGGGCAAGACGACCTGCAATAATCCAGTTGCCATGCCAGGAGCCAGCAGGAAGGCTTGCAAAAGGAGCCATTCCGAAGCAAAACCATTGAGTGGCGGCAAACCGGCCATGGCCAAAACACCAATGAATACGAGGAATGCCGTTTGCGGCATGGATCGGTTCAAGCCTCCCAATTGGGAAAGTTGCACGGTTCCCGTGGCATGCAGGACACTACCGCTTCCCAAAAACAGTAGGCCCTTGAAGAGGGCATGGTTCAGCACTTGAAAGAGCGCAGCCGTGAGCGCCAGTGCTGCCAGCGTGTTCATCCCCTGCTGAGAGAAAATCTCTGCCAAGCCGATGCCAACCAGGATCAACCCCATATTTTCCATGGAGGAGTAAGCCAGGAGGCGCTTCATATCGTTCTGGACCGCTGAAAAAAGCACGGCAAATGCCGCGCCCAGCAGCCCCAATGCCAAGCACAATGGCCCCCACCAAGACCCTTGCAGGTGTAATATTTGCCAGTCCATTCGCAGCAAACCATAGAGGGCGATGGGCAGCATCGCGGCACTCATCAAGGCAGATACGGGAGCAGGAGCCGCAGGATGGGCCTCCGGCAACCAGATATGCAGGGGCAATATCCCCAGTTTGGCACCAAAGCCGATCAAGCTCAGTAGAAAAACAATATTGGCAAGGCCTGGAGAGAATGCGATGTGGGCCAAGCTGGTAAAATTCAAATCCAGGGTTCCACTCCCCCTACTGAGGAGAAAGAAAGCAGCAATCAAACACAAAGCGCCCACATGAGCGATCAAGAGATATTGCTGTACCGCCTTTCGTGCGTGGACCAAATGAGGATCGACCAAGATGAGAAAGCTGGAACTCAGGGCCATCAATTCCCACGCTACCAAAAAGGTATAGGCGTTTGCGGCCAGCAGCACGAGGGCCATGGAACCCAAAAAAAGTGGATAGGGGATCAGTACGCGAAGGGCTTGCCGCGCGGGCAAAGAACGAAAATAGCCCAAGCCATGAAGGGAAGCAGCAAAGCCAACCAGACCGAGCACCGCTAGAAAAAAGGAAGCGAGCGGATCCAGCAAAAATTGCCAAGGGAGAAGAGGAATGGGCCCGGGTAAGCTGATTTGTACGGGGGCTTGGCCCAGCCCTTGGATACCCGTCAGGAGAAAAACAAGACTCATCAGCATCGCAAAACCAAATCCGAAGAATCGCTGCAACGCACGGTTTCCTAGAAGAAACGGAACGATAAGCGCGGCGAGCAGTCCGCCTGCGGCACTTCCTAGACCTGCCCACAATGCAAAATCCTTCATTGCGCCACGACGATGAGCAATACGGCGGGGGTAGGATCGCTGTTATGCCAATTATGCAAGAGGCGGGGATCATAATAGACTGCATCCCCCGCCTGGAGCGTATACCGCTTCCCCTGTTGCTCGAAATAGGCTGTACCCGAAATCACCATAGCGAACTCTTCTCCTTCCGCGCTGGCGTAGGGATGTTCCCCGCACTCTCCGCCAGGTTCCAGGGTCACCAACAAGGGCTGCATTTTTTTTCCCAGCAGGTCTCTCGCCAAGGGTTCAATACTGGCACGGGATTCTAGGCTATAGACCTTGCGTCGCTTTCCCGCCCGCAGGATCAAGGGCGGGGCATCGCTGCTCTGCTCATCAAAGAGAGCGGTAATGTGCAAGCCCAGACCATTACAAATCCGCTCCAGTGTGGCAATGGAAGGAGATACCAAGCCCTTTTCAATTTGTGACAAAGCGCTTGCCGAGACCTCGGCACGGTCGGCCAAGGCACGTAGCGTCAACTGACGGTCTTCTCGTAACTGGCGCAGACGGAGAGCTAAAGTTTCCATTCCCCAACTGTATGCAATAATGGACATGGTGTCCAGTATTGTGATCAGCACCTCCATTCATCCGGTTGAAATAAACCGTAGTGGTTTATATAAACCAATCAGAGTGGTTTACATCCACCGGTAAGCCCAGCGATCCCTTCCCAATAAAACGATAACTATATAATTATATTGATAGCTAACTTTAGTAACTTAGTCTGGTATGAAAGATGCTCTTACTGCCTGCCGCATCTGCGCAAAACTAACGTTCTTGCATATTAAGGGAAATCATCATGATCATCGAAAACACCCTCCCGATTATGCTCAGTCGCCTCGACTTTGCCTTCATCACGTCCATGCATATCCTCTGGACGCCGGTGACCATTGGCATGTCCTGGTTGCTCTTCTTTCTGGAAGTAGCTTGGCTGCGCTCGGGAAACGAGAAGTGGTACCGCTTACAACGCTTTTTCGAAAAACTTTTCATCGTCAACTTTGGTGCTGGGGTTGCCACCGGCGTCACCATGGAGATGGCCTTCGGGATTCTCTATGGACCCTTTTCCCAGGCGGTTGGCCCATTTTTTGGTAACATTCTGGGCTTTGAAACAATCACTGCCTTCATGTACGAGGCCGGCTTCATTGGCCTGATGATTTTTGGCTGGGGAAAGATCGGCAAGGGTATGCATGCCTTTGCCACCTTCAACGTGGCGCTGTCCTCCAGTCTATCGGCCATG